>Ga0209425_10005632_pt1 | contig 12239 bp, 5 predicted proteins | sample COG_05_FD_184749 | JGI IMG/M metagenome (GOLD analysis project Ga0209425, IMG submission 184749) | Pelagic Microbial community sample from North Sea - COGITO 998_met_05 (SPAdes) (version 2) | ecosystem: Environmental > Aquatic > Marine > Neritic zone/Coastal water | place: Helgoland, sampling... | reverse complement strand
AAGACAAAGACGAAGAGTAAACGAACGCGGTGGGATTTGGTGACCACAAAAACAACCACCACGAACAAAAAGAAGAAGATTGATGAAGACGAGAAACGAAACGAACGACCAAAGTGCACTTTACGCCTGGAATATTGGATGCGCTCGGAAGAAATGACGGCGAAGAAAAGAGAGCACGTGGCGAAATTAGACGAACTTGGAGGGTATTACGGCGTGGAGGACCACATAGAGAAGACGGTGTTTGGAAACGACCCGGGGGTGAACGTCGTTCTGGAAGAGAACATGTTCCCGTACGATTGTCCTCCGGGCGTCTCGCATTGGACGCTGTGGAGCAGAGAAGACATGAAAGGCGAAGAGATTCAAGAGTGGGTCAGCGAGTACTTGAGGAAACACAGAAAGGACGTCGTGGAGTGGAATTACGACATGAACGATAACTGTTCGGTGGACGTGCCGCATTATCACGTGTTTTTACGCGTGGAGGACGACGAGTACGAGATGAAGGCGCGATCGAAACCGGGGGAGATTTCGTACTCCAGAGATGAGAGAGCGATGAATGAAGGCGCTTCAGAAGGTGGTGGTAGTAAGAGGCATTAGATTAGCCCATAGGAAATTTATTAGAGCGCGAGGAATACTTTTTAATTCTAAAACTACAAAAACATCTAGTACATAATCTACCTATTATCTACCTATTATTTATCGTCGTCGTCGTTGACGAAAACTTTAAAACTATCTTCGTCGAATTCCGTTTCCGGGACGCCGAAAGTCTCGTACACGATTTTCACCAACGACGCTTGAGATTCTTCGTATTTCTTACCGCCGAGTTCGTCCTCGTAATCGATCAAATCTTCGTCTTCAAAGTCATCGTCTTTCTCTTCGTCGTCATCCGACTCGATCGAAGCCGAAGAAGAAGAAGAAGAAGAAGAGTTCATAAAACTCTTCGTCATAATCTGATACGTTCTCCCGCCTTGATTGTTACTTCTTCTTCCGGAACTCAACATCAACCCGTCGACTTCGGAGAGTTCTCTCAAAACTCTTTCGCACGCCGCGGTCCATCGCAACCACGCCGGGTTAACTTCCGTGACAGTTTTCGTCTTTTTCCCTCCTGTTCCTCCTCCTCCTCTTCCTCCCCGGGAAGATTTCTTCTTTGTTGGCACTTCAACTTGCCGTTTCCTCGTCGAGTATTTCGGAACGGTTTTTAAACCGGAATAGTACAACGCGATCGGTGTCGCGAGCGTGGCGATGAGAAATTCTGCGCTCACGCCTTCTTCGGTCAATTTAACGTCTTTTCCAACGTACTTGTCGAAATTTTCCAGCAATTTAAACAAGCCACCGGCGGTGACGCCGCTTGGAACTCGTTTCTTGGATACATCATCCGCGACATCATCCTTATTCATGAATATCGTTCGAAAGTCTTCCTTCTCCTCGTCCCAACTCTTCGCGTCTAAAACGTGTTCAAATCCAGTCTTTTGAAACTCTAGCATCGTCCTTTTCCTGCCGCCTCTTTCTTTGATGAAACGAGCTACAGTTGGCATCAACACGTCCAAAGTCGAACTCATCCACAGCATCTTCATGCCGATTTTCGAGTAGCCTCTCGCCAAACACGCTCGCGTTTCCAACATCTTTCTCTCTCGATTCAACTCGTTCAGTAAAGGCGCGTACGCGCGCATGGTCGCGCGAACTTCTTTGGTCGGTTCCATGTTTCGCTTTGCACTGACGCGAATGGCTCTCAAAATCCTCGCAGGGTCATCTTTAAACGCCACGTGCGGTTTTCCGATCGATCGAACAATGTTATCTCGCAAATCTCCGTACCCATCCACGTAGTCGTGCAACAGATTCCTCAATAATTCGTACGCCATGCCATTGACGGTGAAATCGCGCTTGCGAGCGTCTTTCCGTAAATACATTCTCGGCGAACTTTGCCAACTCGGGTCGATGTCATCGTCGTCTGAATCGTCGTCGTCGTCGTTGCCGCCGCCGCCGTCTGGTTCTGCATCTTCCTCGCTTTTCTCATCGCCTTCGGTACAACTGGACACCTCCACGTACGGCCTTCCGTGCGTCGGTTTAAAAGTTCTCACGTGCGCGACTTTAAACCGTCGTCCAACGACCCTCACGCGTTTCCATCCAAACACGTGTTGTATGTCCGCATATTTCGCGTCCGTCATCACGTCAAAGTCCCTCGGTTTCGCGCCTTGCAATAAATCTCTCACCGCGCCGCCGACGATGTACGCTTTGAACCCTCGCCCGGATAACCGTTCGCAAATATCCCACACCTCCCGAGGAATCACTTTTTTTGACCCGGGCGGCAGCGCGGCGTAATACCTCCGGCCTCGAATCAAATGCGGCGACACGCCTAACAGTTTCGCCTCGCGTTCAATCTCAGGCGTGTAGTCTCGATGGTTCATCGTCATCGTCTCCTTCTTCGTCTTCTTCGTCTTCTTCCTATTATTCGTCGTCGTCGTCGTCGCGAGCACGTGTAACTCGCGCGCTTCGCTCAGCGGCGTCCGTTGCCGCTCTAATCGTCTCTTTTCCAAGATTTCCTCCGCGCGTATATTAATAACCCCTTCATTATTAAACCTTCGTTCGCCTTCTGGTGGTCTCTTTGTCTTCTTCTTCGTCTTCTTTTTCGTCTTCTTCTTCTCGTCCGTTTCCTTCCTCTGCGTTGTTTCTATGCCTCGTTTTTCGTTGTTATTCTTAATGTTAATGTTTATACTACTACTCGCCCCGGAAGCCGCGAACGACGGAAACGAAGTAAACGACAGCGCTCTTTTCGTCGTCGTCGTCGTCAAAGCCGAAAGTTTTGGTCGAAATCCTCCTCGGAACGAAGAAGTACTCTTCGATGATGACGATGCGTTTGATGCGAATGGTTTCCAACGCGTCGAAGAATCATCCTTCGTGCCTCCTCCTTCTCCTCCTCCAAACGTTCGAATGCCTCTCGAACACGTCGAAGAAGAAGAACACTCGACGACGCGCTGCTGAGGGAAGACCTTTCTCTCGCTTCCTCTCTTCCGCGCGAAAAGAGGAGGCGCGAGCAACAGTCTTCTCCGCGACATGTTCTTTTGACTTTGTAACGACTCTCAAGGCTTCACTTCTTTTTTCCCCGACGCGAGGACTCTTGGGAGATATGACGACGAGTGTTTCGCACCAGAAAACGAGACGACGACGAAGACAAAAACCGCCGCTTTCTCAGAGTCTCCTCCTTTGCTTGGTATTGGTTGCACTTGTCGTCGCGCTCGAGAGACAGAGCGGATGGGGTGCGCGCGGAGACGACGCGCAAAGAGAAGACGTTTCGTCGACCTTTCAGAACGGGCAGCACGTGCGACATTTTTCCTTGAAGCACAGGAAGATTGATGTAGAGTTTAGAAAGGAAAAGGAGGAAGGAAATGGTGATCGTGAGAACGAAGGGTACGAGGAGGACGATGATGATGATTTGGCAGTCTTTCAGAAGAAGAGAAGACGACGAAGAAGAAGAGCTTTAAAACAAAGTTCCTCCGCTGGATTAGAACTGAACGGGAAAGCGAGAGATACGGGGTATTTTTACGCCACGGTATTGATTGGCACACCTGGGCATCAATTTGAAGTCATCGTAGATACGGGGTCGACGTATACGTTCGTGACGTGTTACCCGTGCGCTTCGTGCGGTCAGCACGGATCGAACGCGCCGTACGACGCGGCGAAATCGAGCTCGTACGAACGCGTGCCGTGCGGTTCCGGATGTATTTTTGGCGCCTGTCGAGCGAGCGGTTTGTGTGAATACGACGAGAAGTTTTCGGAGGATTCGCAAGTCGGTGGGCACGTGGTGAGTGATGTCATCGACGTCGGAGGGAGTTTAGGGACGCCGAGGATACATTTTGGATGTAACTCGCTCGAGACGAACATGTTGAAGACGCAAAAGGCGAACGGGATGATTGCTTTAGGCAGAGCCGAGGCTGGGTTACACCGACAGTTGAAGAAGAAGGCGTATCCGCCGGGTTCCTACGATGGAACGTTCGGTTTGTGTTTAGGATCGTTCGAAGGCGGAGGCGTTTTGAGTTTAGGTAAGTTGCCGGAACAGCACTACGCGAACTTTGTGACTCGAAAAACGCACACGAGTACGGTAAAGTTAGTCAAAGGGTCGAAATCGCAATATTATAACGTAGAGGTGCACCGGATGTTTGTCAGAAATACAGAGCTCAAAAAACCAAGCGGAGCGGAGTTAATGGAAGCGTTTCGAGCCGGGTACGGGACCGTTCTCGATTCCGGAACAACGTACACGTATTTACACGAAGACGTCTTCATACCGTTCATATCGGAGATTGAAGATAAAGTGGTCAACGATCACGGCGCGAACTTTTTCCGAGTTAGTGGTGGCGATCCAAACTACCCGAACGACGTGTGTTGGAGGAGCTTGAACGAAAATCTACAGTTATCGGAATCTAACGTGAACTATTTGTTCCCGACGTTCAATCTCACTTTTATAGGCGTGAACGAGGAGGAACTTCCCATCCGGTTTCTCCCGGAGAATTATTTGTTCGTGCACCCGAACGAACCGAACGCGTTTTGTGTCGGAGTGTTCGATAATGGACAACAAGGTTCTATAATTGGTGGCATATTCGCTCGGAACACGCTCTTTGAATTCGACGACGAAAGCGCGCAGCAAACGGTGAAAATCTCACCGAAAGTGGATTGCGACGGTTTGCGCGAGGCGATGGATTTCGACATGGCGACGGGCGCTACGCGACATCCCCCTCCACCACCGGCTCCGAGAGCGCCTGAATCACCGGGAACGCCCGGAACTGGGTTCGACAGAGACCGAGCTAAAGAAGCGAGAGAGCAAATCATGTTCAAAGTCATGATTGGTGGCTTTATCATCGTCGGCACGCTCTTCTTCGCGGCGGTTGGATTAGCGCGAATGTATTTTTGGAAATTTAAACGATACAGACAGTTTTCGAAGTGGATGAAATTACGGAATGAAACCGATGAATTCGAGGACGAAGACGAAGACGACGACGTCTTTTCCGACACCGAAAATGCTTTTGACGACGACGACGTCCCGGACAATAAATCGCCGCGCGAGCGCGCCATAGAAATGGGCGATTTGAGAAACTTGAGCAGCGAAGAAAGAGCGATACTTCATCGAGAAAAAATGGGTAGTAATAATAACAACAACAACAGCCACAACACCGCGGAAAGAGGTCTTATTGGTGGCCTCGTTGGATCAGTCATAAGCGCGCCGTTCCGTATGTTAGGTTTCGGTGGCAGTAGTGCTGGCGGTCACAACCCCTACTCGAACGCCCAGCCTCGCACGCTCCGCGAACAAACCTTACCGACCACAGACGCGCCGCCCGTCACGGAAGGTGACTTTGGCACCCGCACCGGACGCCTCACCGAAAGCGCCAAGCGAAACAATCGCATTGGTAATAACGGCAACGAAAACGATGAATTCTTCGACGCGCCGTTGAGCTCGCAAACGGATTTAGAAAGCCATCACGCCGGCGTAGACGAAAGCGGCGGGGACATCAAAGCCGTCTGGAAAAGGTTCAATTTGAAGTAGTAGTAGTAGTAAAGATGTATAGCCCGTGTAGCAGTGGTAGAAAATGAAGAAGAGTAGTAGTAGTATGTATGCGCGCGTATCGTCCTCTGCGTTTAATGTAACTTTCATCAACTTTGCATCAAAGTCTCTCGCATTTACTCCAAAATTTACCGCACGAGAGAGAGAAAAAACAAATCAAAGTCGACGCACGCGCATTCGCGGTCAGAGAGGAGGAATCGAAAAAAGAGTTGTTGAGCGCGCACTGAGAGAGAGTGCGAGTGCGCGTGTGTGTGGTGAACGCATCTTCTGAAAGCTTTTGGTTGAAGAACTGTAAGAAGGTCGTTGTGGGGAAATTCAGAGGAGGAAGAATGGAAGTAAACAGAAGACTATTCTTCGATCAAAACGCGACGATTATCGTCGCATCTTCTCCAACCGTGCGAGAGAGCGTGTGTTCTGGTGGTAACGGTTCGTTCCAGGACCGTTTGAAAGCATCCTTACGAGATGGGCACGTCGTCGATAATTTAAGAAACGTTCCGATTCGAAACAATCAAAACGACGGTCAAGTGTCGCACTATTTGTCCAGCGCGCGATTGAACGTGATTGGCTTTAACGAAGGGAAGGTGAAGAGGAAAGAAGAGGTGTGCGAGCAAATGAACCAAGTGAGAAAAAGGACGTTAAGGGAGCTGGAGAGTAGTGGTAAGGAGAGTTCGCACGGTACGTTCGATTTGGCGTCGATCGAGCGCGACGAAACGTTGTTGGACGTTGTTTTTCGAGAAGAGCGTAACGAAGACGCCGTGTTACACTCGAGAAAGGCGTTTGAGAACCATTACGACGGTTTGCAAGATTCGATTCGATATCATAATTTAAACCCGAGCGATTATCCAGTCGCGGTTATATGCGTCTGCTCGGCAAGCGAGCCTGAACCGCAAAATCAGTTGGAGTTGATGTTGCGCGAGACGATGCAAAACGCACCGTGTTTTGTCAAGCAAAGAGCGGACGTGGACGTCGTTCGGCACTTTGTGGTTTTGCAAGACGCGAAGGAAGGAGGTGGAGAAGGAAACACGAGCAAATTGCAACCCATGGATGACAACGAGGTTGAAATATTCAGAGCGAGAAACGAGACGCACGAGCGAGCGCTTATGGACGTTAAACGGAAATTTTCAGAGCAAAAAGTGAGCGCATTGACGATAAATTTTAGCGACAGCGAATTTGAAAAAATTGTGTTGAATGCTTTCATGAGGAGGTTGACGGAAAGAGTCATCGCACCGCACATGGAACGATTGTTGTACGGATTAAACGCTATGATTTTCAACACCAGGAAAGGATTTAAGAACCAATTCAAATCGTTTTGGGGGAGGAACGTGGTCGGGACGAGTAGCAGCGGGAGCGGTACGACCGCGGTACCGATTCCTCCGTTAGCGAATTCCTCGCCTTCGCACTCTCGAGAAGGCAGCGATACCAATCTCTCAGCCGTTGGTCCGAGCACTACTTCGTATACGGTCTCTAAGCAAGACGTGTACTCGTCGCAAGAATCACAAATTCGAAAAGCCGCAGATTTAAGCTTATTTTTAGGCGACATCGATAACGCGATCGCGAGTTATAAACTTGTTGGGTCGGATTATAAAGCGGAGAAGAACTGGAAGAGTTGCGCTTTGGCTTACGAAGCGTCTGGAATCGCTTTGACTATAAAGGCGGACGATATTAGAAAGAATAGTAATAGTAGCGGGACTTTGGCGAGTCCGATGAAGAGTAGCGGTAGCGGTAGTAATTTAGGCTCTGGAGGAAACGACGAAGCGATGCGTAAAGAAGCGGACGCGGCGTTTGAGTACGCGCTTTCGTGTTACGCGAAAGTCAAAAAACAAAGAGACGAATATCTCACCGCAGCAGCGGGAGGAATCACCCCAGCTTCGTTGGATGTAGATTCGTTCAATTACATAGACGAAATGATGGTTTTGTGTTCTATTCGCAGGGCGGTTTCGCTCATCGCGAGTGGTAAATTTCGTGAAGCGGCGACAACGTTCGCTAAAGAAGCCGCAAACTTTGGCGGTATCGACGATTTGCAATCCGCGCTGTTGCTCGAGCGTGCCTCGAGAAATTTCTTAGAGATTGACGCTTCGAGAACGCTGACGAGGAAAGTTCCAAAATCGCTACCTTGGATGAGGAAACACGCGTTTCATGCCGCGTTGGCTGGTCACGGATACGCGCGCGTAAACGCGCGACGCGCGGCGGCGAGGTGTTACGCTTTATCTTTAGCATCCTTAGGATATGAAAATACCTGGCACAAGTGTCGAGAGCACTGCTTGTTTTCGCTCGCTCGATTAGCCGCGCACGATGGGAACAACGCAGACGCGGTTCGATATTTTCAACGATTACTCGGGAGTAGCGACGGTCGGAAGAACGAGTTTGGTAGCAACGATCGCATACACGCCAGTCGAACGGAAACTACACAGAGAACGTATTTGAGAGAATATTTACACGTCGTGTCGAGTTATTTGAACGGAGACAAATCTTCTCATATATCATGTGATGTCGTTTCGGCGCCATTGCCGGAGGTGGACGTGAGCACCGTTTTCGTCTCATTCGTCAACGATGAAGATCAGAACTCTGGGGTGATTGATAAGACGAGGGCGACACCGATGACGTTACCAACAACACCGACGGACCAAAACGCATCGTTGTCTTCTCCGGGACTCGAACGACAGATGTCGAACGGCGCGAGTCCCGGTTTTCTCAAACATACGGCGCGATCAAAGATTGCGTTTGGCGACGTGTCTTGGAAATCTATCGAGGAAAAATCTGGCGTCGTTCCAAACTTACAAGGCGGTGCGAATAACGCTTCCAGCAATTGGCTCGATGGTGGTAGCAGTAAAGCATCAAAGGAACAGCGTTCAGTAACCGCGAAAGATGAAGTCGTTTTCGTCACGGCGAAGCTCTCGAATCCTTTGAGAATACCGATTACTTTGCACAACGTTTCTTTGGAGTGGGAATTTTCGGACCAATCGGATATAAAAGATGTGACAAACGACGCAGTCGCGTGTGAAACCATCGCTCTGCTCGAACTGCAACCAAACGAAAAAAGTGAAATAACTTTACGCGTGACGCCGAAGAAGCCGGGCGTTTTACGTGTCGTTGGCGTAAAGTGGACTTTAGAAAATACGGCGCTCGGCAAAGCTACGTTTGACATTAAAGCGCCGTTGTCCAGGCGGGACACGGCAAAGGAGAAAGCGACCAAGGTTCGTAAGATTTGGGTGCGAGATATCCCGGAGGAATCGCGGTTAGTTTTTGATATTGTCGATACCGTGCCGAGACTTGAGGCGTCCTTTGAGAGCAGCGAGGGGAGTTTAGCGAACGCCTCATCAGCTGTGGCGCTCGATGGGTCCATCTCAAAAGTCAACGTGATCATTCGAAACGTGAGCGACGCGACTGCGCGACACGTCCGCATCCGTTTACCTTCCAATGCGTTTACACCGTGCGAGAATGATATGCACCGCGTTGTAAGTAATAACAGTAAACAATACGGGAACGTATTCGCTGTCAGTGATTCGATTCAACCGAAAGAACACGTTTGTATATCGTGTTGGTTCCACCCGGCTCGTCTATCGCCGAAAGATTTTGAAGCTTTGGATAGTGCGCTGTTATCGTCGGAAGGTGCGAATGATCCATACTTCGACGACGACGACGAGAACGACGATAACAACGACATTGAAAATAGTAACAACGCTCGGATGATGAACTCGGGCAACGCGACGACGCAGGAATCGCGCGCCCTGGTGTGTTATCAACCAGAACCGCCGGCGCCTAAACTTTTGAGGTATCGGTTGGCGAAGCTTTCGAAGCGGTACGTGACGAAGCTATCGATTATGTTAACGATGAAAGTCGTCCCATCTCCTTCATCTGTGAACGAATCGATTTGTACGTTGAGAGCAATCAACTGTTCGAGCACGCAAACGTTCGAACTGACCTCGATTTTCGCCGCCAGGAGAAAGACGACGACGACGAGTCTTTCTCCTCGGGAGGCGGAGGATCCGGCGGTTGAATTTTTGAAAACGACGAAACTATTCTCGAACGCGTGTTTTCGAGGCGATGGAAAACTTTTAAATCCCGGGAAAACGATCGACGTGACGTTCAAGTTGTCTCGCGGTGATATAAATACGAACGGCGATAGTAACGGTAACGATAAAAAGGATCTTATCCTCGACGGTGAGGAGGATAAAAGCGAAGAATACAAATCCATCTCGAGAACGCTGTGCGCTCCAACTTCGCGCAAGATGTGCGTCAGCTTGCAATGGAAAACGCACTCGGCAGGTGTTGGAGATGGAGCTTTCAACGGCTCTTCTCGATGTTTCGCAACCGATATCTGGAAAAATTCAAACGATTCACCGGCGGAGATGGACGAGGATGAAAACGCTGTTGCTACAAATTTCGAGTTTTATTCGCAAACCAGCGTTTCAGCCGCGGCGAAGATCTCGGATGCGAAAACATTTCCAAACGGCGTGGTTTCGCTTCCTTCGCCTCAAAAGACCAAAATTGTCCCGGTAACAATCACGTGTTTCAACGGAAGCCGTGAACGCGTGGACGTGACGTTCGACGCCACCGATATGAACGAAGACGAAGAAAACAACTCGGCGAGGAACGCGTGGACGACCGCGACTGATATCGCCTCGTCGTTGACGCGACTCGACATCAACAAAGAACAAGAAGACAGTAATAATAATAGCACCACTCAGCAGCAGCAGCAGCAGCACCTGAAAAAGGTACTCCTTCGCGAAAAGGGTACACTCTCGCCTTTCGTATGGATCCGCGAAACTCGGAAAACCATCAGACGCGTTCCTCCGGGCGCGTCGGTTACCTTTGACGCCTCGTTATTGGTGTTCAAACCGGGCGCGTTTCGCGTGGACAATTTCAAGGTACACTTTGTGCCTTCATCATCTTCAAAAGCAGACGATGATATCGAGGACGATATCGAGGACGAGAGTATCGAGGACAACATAACGCATACCGCGAGAAGACTCGCTCCGCGCGCCGGCTTCTCCTTATTCGTCCTCGGGTGAATACGAATACCAATACGAATAACAATACAGCGCTACGACACTAAATACTACTTCTTCTGAGCTCTTCACTACAACCCTTCCTCTTCTTCTTGGTTGTCTTCTTTCACGACGATCAAATCGCCCATCTGATCGTCTTCGACGACGTCGACGAACCCTTTTTTTTTCTTCGCACCACTCGCCTTCCTCTTTCCCTCGACCACGGAATCGTGGAATCGAAACGCACTTTGAGTACCACTCCCTCTCTTCTCGAGCGCACGAGACGAATTCCTCGAGGACGTTCTTTTTTCCGCGACGAGAATCACGGACGAGAGTGCCATCACACCGCTCAGAAGGAGTAAAGCGCAGATGATCGTCGCCGCGCGTTTCTTCGTAGTATTCTCCCCTTGTTGTTGCGCAGAAGTCGTCGGTGTCATTGAATTTTAATTGATGACAACAAAACGCCGTTCCTTCTGACGCGCACAAAATCACTTTTTTGGGATCAGAATGCGCGCAAAACCTCTCGACTCTTCTTCTCCCTCGACAATCTCTCTTCGTTGAAACCCGATATGTACAGAGGAGAGACTTATATATCGCAACTGCTCTTCTGATGCAATCAATCTGTTCAATTGGAATTCAACACACAAAGTGGTGCATCCAATCCTTATTCGTCGCAGTACACAACGCAGGAGAGAGACGTTTGTATCGAGACGAAACGAAACGCTTTTATTCTCTGTGTGTCTTACTTTGCAAAATCAGCGCCGCGACCCTCGAGAGCGTCGCGCGCTTTCTCAACTCTGCGATGATATGCGATCTGTTTTGGAGTGGAACGCAACGCAGAAAGTGGAGAATCCAATCCATTTGGAAAGATATCGTCACTCGTCGTCGTCGCACACAACGCGCACTCTGGAGAAAGACGCACCATCATCGCGAGACGACTTGTTTTCGCGTTCAAAATGCCTCCTCCGAATACTAAAGGCGTCGGTTTGGCCAAGGTATGGACGCGCGAGAAACAACGAGAGACGAAGAATCGGCAACGGGAACAAAGACAACATTCGTCGAAGACGTTTACGATTGATTCCGACGGGGACGAAGATGATGAAAATGATTACGAGGACGACTTTGACGATTCAGACGACGACGACGGGAGAGGAAACGACGACAACGACAACAACCAGAAGAGAAAAAAGTCTTCGAAACACGCTTTAAACAACGTCGCTCGCGCGTACCAACACGAGAAGAAGAAGAAGAAGTTTTATTATTACGCGCAACAGCGATACGAATTTTCAGTCTGCCGGTTCCTTTTGGTCGCGATAGCGATAACGTTCGCGCTCATCTTCCTCGTCGAACAGTTCGCACCGAAAGACGTATACATTCACCGATCGATTGAAAACGGAAGAAATGAGGTGAAAGTGAAAGTGAGAGACCACGCGAGACGCGCGAGAGAGGCGTTTCGGGCGTACACGAGTTACGATTTTGAAAAGGCGAATGCGCGAAAGTACGAGGAAAATTTGAGGGAGGAGTACGCGCTCGCAGCGATGGTGGCGAATAGTCGTCCTTCTGGTGAAGAAAGTTCGGGGCGCGCATCTGAGAGGAGTGGCGGTGTTATTGGGGAGAATGTGTTTGAAAACGCCAACGAAAAGCCGTTTAATCCGAAGGCGCACTTTGGTGGTGGTGGAGTAGAAGAAGAAGATACGAAGAGC
>Ga0209425_10005631_pt1 | contig 12241 bp, 5 predicted proteins | sample COG_05_FD_184749 | JGI IMG/M metagenome (GOLD analysis project Ga0209425, IMG submission 184749) | Pelagic Microbial community sample from North Sea - COGITO 998_met_05 (SPAdes) (version 2) | ecosystem: Environmental > Aquatic > Marine > Neritic zone/Coastal water | place: Helgoland, sampling... | reverse complement strand
TTCCTCTTCTTCCTCTTCCTCATTTTCTACATCAGTGAGGTTGACAGTGAATGCTGCGGCAGCACTCAATGAACCATCAGATACCTCAATAGCTAAATTATAACTCGGGGTCGTCTCAAAGTCCAGAGCTGAACTCGTCGATACAGTCAACTCTCCACTTTCACTATCCAGACTAAACGCATCTCCGTCATTACCATTTGTGATGGTATAAGTCAAAGCATCTCCGTCAGGATCTGAAGCTTCTACTGTTCCAAGTACCGTACCATCAGCACTATTCTCAGCAATCTCATAGCTAGCAGCAGTTATCGTTGGTGCTTGGTTGTTCTCAGCCACATCGGTCAGCATTATAAGTATATCGGTATTGCTTGCCAATACTCCATCTGAAACAGCTACATCCAAGGTAAAAATAGGATGGGTCTCATAATCAAGTACCTCATTATTGACTACCACAAGTACTCCCGTTATACTATCTAGTGCAAAGGTTTCATTGTCATTACCTCCAGCTATATGATAAGTAAGGGCATCTCCATCTGCATCCGTAGCTTCAATAGTTCCTACCTGATAACCAACTGCGCTGTTCTCAGAAAGCATAAAGGTATCCTGCTCTATAATTGGTCCATTATTGGTCTCCAAAGCACCTTCACCCAGCTTAAAGAATACTTCCTCTGAAAACCCAGATCCTATGTAAGCCGCATCAATGGCTTGTACTGACCAATAATACTCCCCATCGGGAAGGGCAATGCGCCATGCAGAATTATGTCCTGCATTTCCCTTAGAGGCTGACATTCGTAATCCTGTACTAGAAGCATCTGAAGATAATACTTCTGATCCTCCAGGAGTCGTACCTATTCTCAAAGCATAAGTCAAGCCTGGCTGTGGAGTATGATCATCTGTTGATAGCTCCCATGCAAATTCTACAACACGCATATTACTATCCAACGCAGCAGTTCCTGCCGCTAAACGCATCATCGCTGGTGACTCTGATGCTACAGTACTCTTTGTCTTTGGTGGTAGAGGTTTACTGTTTTTAACCCACTTACCTACCGTCAACTCACGCCCAGAGCCCGAGGGAATATCTTCTATTACCTGTGAAGACTCATTTCTGTAATTGCGATAGGTTCTGAAAATATACTCTCCAAGTTTATACTTGTTCTCACCTGCTATACAAAAATCTAAATCTCCATCTCCATCAATATCTCCAAACTCAACAGTGGCCTTGATAATATCACTGATGTCAAAATCACTGTCCACATATCTTTTTGTATTTGGATCATACTCACTCAGCTTAGTAACTTCACCCTCACCTGTAAGGGTTCCTGAATAAATGAGATCTGTGTAGCCATCTGAATTAAAGTCTCCCAAGTCTATCTGAGTGTTTCTTATCCCTGTAAGATTCGTAGATATCCGTGGCCATTCATTCTTACCCTCATTAAGTTGATTCAAGTAAATCTCAAAGACATCACCATTAAATGAGGTTCCCGTAAATATGATATCCAAATCTCCATCACTATCAAAGTCAATAAAGTTTGTGGTGCCATCTCGAACCGCAACCAGACTATTAGCCGTTTCTACCAAACTTAGACTTCCACCTACTTCCGTCGTGTTATCATATAGTACACTTGAGAGTCCTTGACTCGCACTAAAACCACTGATCAAGAAATCTACATCTTGGTCTCCATCATAGTCCCCAAAATCAAAAGAAGATGAGGTAAGATTGGTAATCTTATCTGATTCATCAAGCATTTTCAATGTCGGAGGTACGGTAGTTAAATCTAATTCTATCACATACAACTTTAGTGAGGCGGCTGCGGTATTATTGGTCAGTCCCAAGGAGATGATCTCTTTCTTGCCATCATTATTCAAATCTAAAATCTGCGACTTCGCATTGTAAAGCTTATAATCATCCAATCCCCCAGAGGCTCCTTCTATAGTAATGAAATCTAGACCCGATGAAATATCAAATTGTGCACCCGCTCCATTACTTAAACTCGTCCACACATCTTGCAGCCCATCTCCATTGACATCTGAGGCAAGAATCTCTGAGATATATAGACTGGTCAAAAAATCATACTTATCCTCTGTATTCTTTACCAAACGCTTGCCATCAAACTGTAGTAGCTGCGTATTTCCCCCTCCTTCTGGATTATATGCTGAAGATCCATACAATACATCTAAATCATCATCCCCATCAATATCCACCATCTTAAGGACGGGCTCAGCCAATGCTTCTACTGTGTAGTCTATGATTCCTCCCTGATTCACGGATTTCCACGCATAGGTTAACGTAAAACTTCCCTCCAAGGCAAAAGATCCTCCTTTTAATCCATTGTCTACCGCCTGTACCGACCAGTAATAGTTGCCAGGATCTAATTGCAACTCATACTTATTGATATTGATAGAGGGAGCCTTGGATATTAATCTAGTGCCTGTCCTTAAATCACTCTCCGTATTTGACAGCTCACTCCCTCCAGGGGTTGTTCCCAACCTGACGATGTAGCCTATATTATCTGAAAAATCATCCTTTGGAGCATCCCACTCTAAAGAAACGACTCCAAAGCCTAAATCATTGGCCTTTAAGTTCGTAGGAGCGGGAGGAGCCGTATTGGCTTTGTTCTCTATCTCCGTCTCATATAAAATTGTCTTGGCTCCCGTTCCTGAGATACCCATCACAAAAAGATCTAGGTCTCCATCCATATCATAATCCACCCACTCGGCTGTGGATTGTCTGAGGCCTTCAAAGGAATAATCATATAGCTCGTGCTTACTACCTACCTCTGAGTATAACTCTGTGGTGGCTACTCCATTATCATCTTCTCCTGTGACAACTACATCTAAACGTCCATCGTTATCAAAATCTCCTGCCGTAATATCTCCTGAATACAGGGCTTTGATACCTGAAAAATCATAATCTGATGTATTGTAGGAATTAAATGATGCTTGTAAAGATTTACCTTGAATCAAAACGCCTAAACCACTGTTTGATCCTGTATTGGCCAGCTCAATTGAGGCATTGGTCACTACCGAGGAGTAAGCAGTGGTATTGCTTGCTGTAATCTGCGTGTTGAGGATCACCTTAGAATCAATGATACCATTACTATCCTCTCCATTATACATCAAGTCGTTGTCTCCATCCAAATCAATATCTGCGATCTTAACATCCCCTTTTGTTAGTACGGGATAATGATCCTTAATCAGCTCATACTTATCTCCGTCTTTAAATCCTAGATAACTCTCATATACTCCCTCTCCACTGATACCCATCATCACAAAGTCTATGTCGCCATCTAAGTCTAAATCTGCCCAATCCATTTGAGTAGAGAAAAGTTGTGGCAAATCATAAGTATTGTCTGTTGAAAAATATAAGCCTGCCTCGTTATGATAAAGTACTGTCTGCGCCGTCTCATTAAACCCTGAGACTACCAAATCTAGATACCCGTCTTTGTCTATGTCTATCCAGGTCAGATCTCCATCATACAATCTCACAAAGTTTTGATTGGTATTTACAAAGGTTCCATTGCGGTTTTCATAAATTGCCGTAACAGCTCCAAACAACTCACTCCTACCCATAATGGCGACGTCCTTGTCTCCATCTAAATCATAATCTCCCCAGCTTACCGCTCCATCAGATAAGCCTATAAAGGGATCATCTTTTCTAACTATCGTCACGTTTCCTGAGTTTCGTATGGTAACTGTTAATGAATCGCTATTAGAAAAAGTAGCGTTTGATGATGATGGTGTCATTATTACTGTCTCATCTAATTCATCATACAGCTCGTCTTCAATCCCCTTTAATGCCACTGTACCAATGCTGTCTCCTGCCAAGACTATGATTTGATGAACCGTAGCACTGCCTAGTGTATAATCTACATTTTTTGTTGCTGTACCTGAGGTGGTAAAAGTGATCGTAATATCTTGAACAGATAAGGGTGAAAGGCTAGCGGTAATAATGGCCGTACCATTCTCTGGAATACTCATCTTATCGACTGTTAATGTGGCCATCGAGACGCTGTAAATCCAATTAAATATTCCTGATGAAATGTTCCCATTACCTGCCCCATCGGTGAACTTATCTGAGGATACCTCTACGCTATTCGATCCTATAGCTGTTGAAGTGAAGGTAGCCGTATATACTGTGCTACTACTTGATGTGAAATTGCTCAATGTACCTCCTGTTACACTCACATCTTCTACGGTGAAATCTGTAGTAGCCTCACTGATAGTGAAGCTCAGCGTTACACTCGCATAGCTACTAGTACCCTCATCCAATACATTGCCTCCTACATTGGTAGCTGTGATAACTACCGTGGGTGGGGTATCATCATAGCTCCAACTGAATTGACTCGATGTGGTTGCTGTATTGTCATTGCCCGCTGCATCGGTGAAAGTATTCGCTGCCACATCCATGATCCCTGCTGTGCCTGTAGTAGTGAAGGTAGCCGTATATACTGTACTGCTGCTTGAAGTGAAATTACTTAACGTCCCGCCTGTTACACTCACATCTCCAACCACAAAATCTGTTGTGGCCTCACTGGTGGTGAAAGTAACATTCAGCGTCAAGCTATTGGTTGAGCCGCCATTCAATACTGCTACATTACCCTTTTTTACAGTTATCCCTACCGTAGGTGGAGTCGTATCCACTATCAATGCCTTGTTTGCTCCTAGCGAGCCTGTGCCACCTGGTGCAGGTAAGGTTAAAATAGCCACGTTACTCGCTGCATCCAATATACTACCCCCGTTAAGTGTCAAAGAACTCGTTGAAACATAGTCTAGATCTGCACTGTTCTCTCCAGAACCTACCGTATAGGTGAAAGTCATAGTACTCGTGCCACTGCTATAGTTAACCACAGCATCAGTTGCCCCTGTCTCCAAGGTTAGCTGTGGGGTGCCCGTAACTGTGACTGCCTCACTAAACTCTACTGTTACCAATATTACCCCTCCCAACTTATATGAACCATCGGATGTAGTTGAGGTGATGCTCGTGATCGTTGGAGGAATATTGTCTACGCTAATATCTGTATTATCTCCCAAGGATCCATCTCCTCCAACATCAGGTAAGGTCAGTGTAGCATCGCTGCCACTACTGCTTTGTATTGTGCTACTGCTGGATAAATTTAATACGGTAAGTCCCCAAGTACCACTAGCTAAATATGCATGATCACCTCCAATATCTACACCTCGCGTTTCTGAATTTGTACTAGAAGTATTTCTATTCCAATTGCCAAAAAAAGAAGGATTATTCTTATCAGAGATATCAATAATCTGAAGGCCTTTGCCAATATCAGCGATGTATGCGTAATTATCTTTTATCTTAACACTATTTGCAAATCCGTCCGTATCATAACTACCAACTAAGCTTGGGTTAACTGGATTTTCGATATCTAAAACTATTAAGCCTGAATTTCCATCTGCTAAATAAGCATAATTGCCGACTAAAAAAACATCCATGGCACGATCTGTATCATAACTACCAACAATGGTTGGACTAGCTGGATCTGATACATCAATAACTTGAAGACCCGATTCATTGGCCGCTACATAGGCATAATTACCATTAACTCTAACTTTATTAGCTAGATCAGGTGTATAAACATAACCTGCCCTAACAGGATTGGCAGCATCGTAGATATTTATAATCTGAAGGCCAGCATCATCATCGGCCACATAAGCATAATCACCTTGAACAACTACTCCCGAAGCAGTTCCTTCAGTGTCAAAAACCCCCATCAAAGTTTCATGATTATTATATTTAACAATATGTAAGCCACAGGATCCATGAGCTACGTAAACATATGGACCACTTACATCAACAGATAATACCTGACCTGAGCATTCACCAGACTTGTAAACACCTGATGCGTTACCCGACTGATCTTTGACCACCCAACTTACCCCTCTACCCGCATCTGACAATAACCCACCTCCATTACCCGTATAATAAAAATCGTATGTTCTAGATGATGTTGGAGTCCATGTATTATACACCGTCGGATTCTGAACAGGCATCGTTATCTTATGCTGCAAGGCTCCTGTGGAAGTATAATCTAGGTTTGTAACATTATGACCTGCCTCAATGGTATAATTAAAAGTTAGTTTTTTGGTTCCTGATCCACTTGAATAATTAACATTGGTATCGGTATCTCCTGTCTCTAGGATGATGTATGGAACGCCTGTAACTACCACCACCTCACTAAAAGTAACCTCGATCGGTATCACATCTCCAACCTTATAAGAGCCATTACCGACTGATGATGAAACTGATACTACTGTCTGAGCAGTTAATGTATAAAAACACATCAATGCTAGCAGTGTTGATAAAAGTGCTTTTTTAAATTTATTCATTATGAATTTCATTTTTTAAAACATAAGGCTTAGTACCACTACATAATTTTCATTTTCGAAATTGTATACCGCTTCAGGAACAATTGCGAAATGCTTCAGCTTAATAAAATAAGTCATGCCTAATGAATAGCTCATTACTGTAACCTCTGATGTAAAGTCCAGATAATCGGGATGCCACCAAACAGATCTCTGCCCAATACCCCCTTTTAAATAAAAATTATTAAATGTTTTGATACCGAGAGTGCCTTGCCAATCGCCTGTATCCTCGTACAAAATGTATCTTGTCCCGATCGAAACAAAATTGAAATACCAGTCGAATGAAAAAGTATTGAAAGTCAGATTATCTCCAAAACTTTCTGCCAAATCACTTGTCCCTCCTCCAATACCAACTCCTTTGTTTCCTCTTCTATCTCCCATTCTATTGATTCCATAACTACTAGATGAACTTTTATTTGATGAATACTGAGGTTTTGAATATGAATTTGATGAAGAATTTTGACTGTATGAAGAATTGGTATTACAGAAATCAGTGACAAAGGATCGTGCATCTGAATTTCCTAAACCAGCTGCTTTTCTCATATCATCACAAGCTCCATATACATCCCCACTTGAACTTCCATTGAGATTTGCTTTGGCAAGACCTCGATAATAAAATACATCCTTATAACTGGGATTAAGATTGATCAATCGAGTGAAATCAGAAATAGCAGATGAATAATCCTTGGTTTTCAAATTAGAATACCCTCTGAAAAAAAAAGCTAGCTCAGAATTAGGGTTTAGATCTAATACTTTTGTTAGGTCGGTAATGGCACCATAATGATTATCAACTGATGACTTGCAAATCCCCCGACCGTAATAGGCATCCTCATGATTAGGATTTATTTTAAGGGCCATTGAGTAATCACCAATAGCTTCTTGATAATCTTCTAATTCTTGCTTCAAAAGACCTCGTACAAAATAAGCATTTGGGAATTTCGGATCTAGATCTATCGTCTTGGTTAAGTCGGCAATTGCACCGTAATTATCATCATCCATCTTGTCAATACCCCGATAAAAATAATCTTCCGCCGTGAAAGACAATGGAGTACGATAAATTTCTGAAACTACATTATTATCTGATCCATTATTAAATCCTTTAGTAATAGCCCTTATACGTTTTGATCTTGATGGATGAGTAGAACCACTATCATCCTCTTCAGAAGACACTATGGCAATTGCTTCTGAGACTTGATTGAGACTTGCTCCTAATTTAGCCATCACAAATCCAGCAAACTCGTCAGCTTCTAGTTCCTGTTGCCTTTTTTCATATAAGGATTGCTTTTCAATCACCTCCGTGGCATATAAAAGTACGTCTAATGAATGAGCATTGACATGATGACCCACCTCATGGGCAAGAATCGTCAGACTTGACCAATCGTTAGAATTATTTGCGATGGCAGACATAAAGTCTTTATCGTATAAAATATATCTATTACCCATATATGATATGGCTAAAGCATTTTCGATCCCCGAACATGGTTGTAAAACAAATCTTTTTGCCAAACCAACTACCGAAAGAATTTTATTTAAGGCTACATCTGCATCATTGTCACTCCTAAAGCTGTTCGTCCCTTGCATGGCAAGGCATAGCTTTTGGGCATCTTGGGCATCACCATAGCTTGATTGAGCAAATCCATTAAAAAAAGCCTGGATAAAGAAACAAAAAGCAATTATTCTTTTAAAATTCATTAGTCCTCATCAATTCCTGTATGTCAACTTGAAAGAGAGATGATTTGTTTAACTATTTCTGCTACTGCTTTTTTTGATTTCATTCCAAAACCTATATTTCCCGTATTTCTTCTAAATTTACAAACGATAGTTCCATCACGCATGTTGACAATTTCACCAGAAAATCTCATAAGACCTCCAGTCTCTCTATTCCAATTATAAGTGAAAGAAAGAGCATAAAGAGAGGCAACAATAGTTGAGGGCTCTACTTGAAGAGTTAAATCTTCATCTACAATTACTTGAGTATTGTTAGATAAATCGATTTCTGTCCTAGTTTCCATTTTGATGACTTCTTTTGCTGCCAAAGGTGATATTATTTTGAGTTTAGAACTCGAAAACATTAACTCGTCTTCAATTTGTTTACCTAACATGAGAGGATCATTTTCTAATTCTAAGACAGTCAACGAAGAATTAGGATTAAAAGAATCTAAAACCATGACTTCAATGTTTTTATTTTTTTGTGCCATAGCAACTTGAAAAGCTAATATTAGGCATAAGGAAAATATATTTTTGAAAATCATATTGTTAGTTTTAAGTTCGTTAGATAAAGTAATTACATAGAAAGATTCCCTTTGTCATATAAAATTACGAAATATTAAACTTATTCAAAGAAATAATAGATGTATTGTATTGCACACATTATTTTTCGTTCAATTTATACGCTCTCTAAGACCCTCATTGCTTCTACATCTGATGAATCATCCGATTGATATTTTACGGGTTTCCTTTACTAAATAAGGAAATTAGCCATCCTTATACTGTACGTTCCTTTTCAATGAAATGGATGCGTAGTATTTCATAAACATTAATCCTATCAAAGCTTAATGCCTCTTGATTGGTTTAGGTAACCTCTATTGAAAGATGAAACATATGGCCTGGTTTCGATGACTAAGGTTATGAGTACGAGACTTTGGGGTTACTTATCATATTTAGCACGTATGAGTAATGGGAAACCCACCAAATACCACAGGGTACCCAATAAATCCAAAATCAAAATAGGTTTTAACCCCTGTACCAAACACTTCACAAAACAATCCTTCCCCTACCTCCTCCATATCTTTGCAAGAAACAAATTACATGAGATTAGATACCCTTAAATGGAATGACCATACCTTCAAACAGCTATCTAAAGAAGCCAAGTTAATCTACTGTTTCCTAGAAGCACATTGCAGTACTGCAGGCTTTCTTCAAGCAGATGAATCAGACATCGCTAATGGCATTGGACTGGAGCGTAGATTGGGTATTAATCCCTTTGGTAATGTTATTGTTCTCGCTATTAAAGAGCTGGAGGATTCAGGCTTTATCGTGCGAGGAGATCATGACTTTATCCTCATCAAAGGAACGCATAAGAAGCGAGCGCATGGTAAGCTGAAAGTAAGTGATAAGGCTAAGGATTACTACAGGGTTGGAGTACTTAAATCTGGAATGCATACAGCCGTTTTAAAGGAGATTAATAGTACTTGTGAGTATTTCTCTAAGGAGGTGATATTGGAGGAGTTTAAGGCTTATTTTGAAGTGTTAGAGAGGAAGGTATTTCATGCGGTGTTGAGGTAATCTTTAATTTTAAATAAAGGCATAAAAGGAATGCCTTGGTGATATCAAGACTACTCAAATTTATACGCACGTAACTTCGGCCCATTTAAAAAATATTCAAAATCCCTCTGACGATTTAAATTTTTTCTAACTTAGTATATAAAGAAAATAAACGTACCACGTATATTTCCTTGATAAGTGTAATTGAAATTTATGGTAAAGCAAGACACAATAGATAGAATAATTCAATTCAGAAATGATCGTGATTGGGCTCAGTTTCACACACTCAAAGATCTTAGTCTTGGCTTAGGGATTGAGGTCGCGGAGCTACAAGAATTCTTTCTTTGGAAAAATAATCAAGAGTTGACCGAAACGATAAATTCAAAAAAAGAACCTATTGGAGATGAACTTGCAGATGTTTTTATTTTTCTAGCTTATTTAAGTAATGACTTAGGGATTGACTTGAATGAAGCAATTAATAGAAAAATTGACAAAAACAATAAAAAATACCCAATAGAAAAATCCAGGGGTAGTAATAAGAAATATAATGAACTATGATTAGAGAAAACCTATCAAACTTTTTTAATCAGTGGCAGTTCGACAAGGATAATGCAACGGAAATTCTAGGTAATAATAAAAAATATAACGCTAATTTAAAGGCTGGAAAAATACCTGGAAAATCACATCCAAAAGACAAAAAAACTTATTCTCTATATAATCTTTCAAGTGCTTCAGTAATTAGTAAGGAACTACCTGAACTTTTTAATAACAAAGCTGGTCTACCAAAAAGCAAGTATAAAATTCATGGTTCTATAGGCCAGGGAAACCCTGCTGAAATCCCATGGATATGTGTATTTGACTTGGACATTACCAAATCTGCTCAAGAAGGTTTTTACATAGTATACCTTTTTAATTCAGATATGTCTGGAGTGTATCTCAGTCTAAACCAAGGATGGACTCAGTACGAAAGAGAATATGGCACAAAAGAAGGGCGAGTAGAAATTAAAAAGAATGCTAACTATTCAAAAACACTGCTAAAAAGTGATCAGGGTTTTTCATATGCTCCTATTAACCTTAAGGCAACTAAATCATTAGGTAAAGGTTATGAATTGGGTAACATTTGTAGTACTTACTATGATGCAAAAGAAATTCCTCAAGAAGAAGATTTAATTGATGATCTTAGAAATTTAATCGGTGTCTATAGAGAATTAAAAGGCTTTGTTGGATCTGACATTCTTGATATAAAAGGACAGCTAAATGAGGATTTTTTTCAAAAGGAAATCCAAAAAGGAAAAAGAAAAGATCTTCAAGCTGGTGCAATACAGAAAAAACAAAAGAAACAAAGCTCTTCTTCTGCTTCCTGGTCGCGTGATGCAAACATGGCGTTCACAGCTTTAGATAATGCAAATTTCCAATGTGAAAACGACACGCAGCATGAAACATTTATTTCTGTTAGAACTGGTAATCAATTCGTTGAAGCTCATCATTTAATACCAATGGAATATCAAGGTGATTTTTTGATAAGTATTGATGTTCCCGAAAATATTATCAGCTTATGTCCAAATTGCCACAGAGCATTTCATAATTCGGTTGTTTCAAATCAAGAAAACCTAATTTCAAAATTTTATGAAAGTCGCTCCTCTCTTCTAAAAGAAAGGGATATTGATATAACTAAAAAGAAAATATTTGAATATTATAAAACTACACACAATGTAGTAGACGACTGACTACCCGATTGTAGTCAGTGCGCCTCTCACACCACAAGATGGTTAAGAGAAAACTACTGCTTCTAGTTAGGCTAAAAGTCAGTGATAAGGCTAAGGATTACTATAGAGTTGGAGTACTCAAATCTGGCATGCATACAGCCGTTTTAAAGGAGATTAATAGTACTTGTGAGTGTTTCTCTAAAAAGGTGATATTGGAGGAGTTTGAGGCTTATTTTGAAGTGTTAGAAAGGGAAGTATTTCATGAAGTGTTGAAGTGAGGGTATGCTGTTTGATTTATGGGATAACTACTGGGATATAATGTTTCAGAAGTTTTTTTTAACATTATTTAAGAAGCCATTTTAACATTATTTATGAGAATTTAAAGTGGAGAATGATCCATCCTTATCAATTTTGAGTTTTCATGTAAGTTTTTGGTTTTAGTTGATTTTTAAGGGCATGATAAGCAGGCTTCTCTCTTTCTGTTTTGATTGCCCTTATTTTTATGACCCACAGGCTTCACAACCAAGATCATCAATGTCGCAGCTACCCTTTCAACTTCATATCGGCAAACACATGCCCAGTTGAATCCACTGATACACACCTACAGAGAATTTGTACTTTTTTTCTTATAGGGCCTCTTAATTTGTGCGTAACTTAAATCCATTACACAAAATTAAATTGGACTTGAGCAATACCTTCGGATGAGAATAATTCACTAAGGGTAGAAAATATTTAGTAGCTTTAAATAACCAAAACCAACCAATATGTGGGAAAAACTTAAAAAACATCAAGACACTGTAGGATTTATTTCAGCTGTTGTTGTACTTCTAGGTGGTCTTATATTATTGATAATTAATCCTCAGTCAGTTGAATTTTTAGATATCTTTTTTATTATT
>Ga0209425_10005630_pt1 | contig 12244 bp, 12 predicted proteins | sample COG_05_FD_184749 | JGI IMG/M metagenome (GOLD analysis project Ga0209425, IMG submission 184749) | Pelagic Microbial community sample from North Sea - COGITO 998_met_05 (SPAdes) (version 2) | ecosystem: Environmental > Aquatic > Marine > Neritic zone/Coastal water | place: Helgoland, sampling... | reverse complement strand
GTAAGATCATCTCTTATTCTTACTGCTGGAACCACAAAACCAAGTGCTTTAGAAATTTGTCGCCTTATACCTGTCACTCGTGTAATCAGTGGGCCAGCAACGTCATCCGCAACCATTTCAACTAATCCGTATCCTAATTGGATAGATACTGGCGAATAGTCAGTTACATCTTTAAGAGAAATACTATGTTGATCCTCTGGCTCATCCTCTTCAGAAGCATTAGCTCCCGCCTCAGAATCAGCTTTATCGCTCGTCTCTCTTTGCTTGGTAAAGTAACCAAATGAAGCAGCAACAAGTGCGGCCCCTAAGAATAATAAGTTTGGCATACCAGGAACGAAACCAATTAGAAGGAGTACTCCAGATACAGGTAACCATGCTTTCGATAAACTTACTTGCTTCCCAATGTGATCAGCCATGTCGCCCGAGGCTGATACTCTTGTTACTATGATTGCAGTGGCAATGGCTAATAATAAAGATGGTATTTGTGCGACTAGCCCATCACCGATGGATAGAAGCGTATATGTCTCTGCCGCTACGCCGACGGATAGCCCATATTGACTAATTCCAATTATCAGGCCCCCTACAATATTAATTACAAGGATTAAAATGCCGGCTATAGCATCGCCTTTTACAAATTTTGATGCACCGTCCATTGATCCATAAAAATCTGCTTCTGTTACTAATTCTTCTCTCCTAAGAGTAGCTTCCTCGGGTGTTAAAATACCAGCGTTGATATCGGCATCAATAGCCATTTGCTTTCCTGGCATCGCATCAAGGGTAAATCTAGCTGTAACCTCTGATACTCGACCTGCTCCTTTAGTGATAACAACTAAATTGATAATTACCAAAATTACAAATACAAAAATTCCAACCGCGTAATTACCGGCAATAACAAAATTACCAAATGCTTCTATAACCTTACCAGCCGCATCGCTACCCGTATGACCTTGGCTTAACACCACACGGGTAGACGCAACGTTTAATGCCAATCGCAAAATAGTTGCAATCAAGAGAAGGCTTGGAAAGCTTGAAAAGTCTAAGGGCCGGTTTGTATGCATCGCTACCATCAGAACAAGTAACGAAACTAAGATATTAGACACAAAAAATAGATCTAAAAGAACTGGTGGCAAAGGCAATATCATCATAGCGATTATTGCTAAGACTCCAAGAGGAAGAACCCCATTTTTTACAACAGCTAGCAAATTGACTGTTACCGACTCTCTGGATAACGTGTTCATTGGTGCTTCTTTCCTAAGGTCCAAATAATGTCAAAAAGATGACATTCATTTAAGCAAAAACTTTTACATAACAAAATCAATATTTTAGCGGGCATTTGCGTCCTTCATATAATTGGATACCGATATATCTTGTTTATAGAAGGCAAAACTGATGCCAAAATTGAAAATTATTTAAAAAGTTTTGTAATTTTTATCTGGCACATATTTTGCAGATCAAATTCAAATAATTATTAACCCTTCAAATGGAGAAAGTGAATGGCGCCCTTCGCAAGAACATTAATAACAACGCTACTATGTTACACCACGCTATCAGGATGCCAGAGCAATCTGCTAAGAGCTAATTTAGCTGATCCTACAAATTCGGTCAGAACATTAGAGCCTAAAATAGAGATATTAAGCACAAGCAGTCAGAATGCTACAATGTCAGACGTGGCAGCAATTAACGAGACTCTCGATGCCAGCGTGATGGAAATACCGACCATCAATGCAGTTGGTTACGCTGTAGTCTCATCTCAGCCAGGTAGATCTGAGAATCAGAAGCGTCTGATGGCAATAAGATCTGCAAGAATGGCAGCTATGCGCGAATTAGCTGAACAAATTCATGGGTTGAAAGTTGAAGGTAACACTACAGTTATAGACTTAATGGTTCAAAATGATACTTTTCGAGGTGTAGTTACAGGTACAATTAGGGGTGCTAGAACGGTTCGTATTAATCCAACAGGGTCAGATACGTATGAGGTAGTTTTGGAAATCGATAATGAAATGATTTCTGGCTTGATAAAGTCTGCTAGAAAATTCTCATAAATTTTAAAATAATGTAGTTAGAAGAACAGCATGAGTACCAAACTTTCAGATGCGATATACAGCCTCTCCGTATTAATATTCTTATTTACGTCAACCTTTGTCACAGCAGAGGAAAAAATTCAATTTGTTGAAACGACTGGTCGTGCCGTTATTACAGACGATGAATCTTTAGATAAAGCAAGACGGAATTCATTGGCAGATGCAATTTTTCTTGCTGCAATTCATGGCGGAGCCAAGATTAACGGTTTTAGCTCTATAGACAAAGAAACTACCCTAACAGATCATTTTACACTCACGCCAGCGGGTAAATTATTGGATTACGATATACTTGAAGAGAGTATCGCAGGAGAGCACTACACGACTAAGATAAGAGCAGCCGTCGGTGAACTAAACGCTACAGAATGCTCAACTCGATCTAAAGCAAAAATTGTTAAATACGGAGCAGACTTTAATTTTTCAACTAAAGTACCAGCTTGGCTCAGGCAAATTGCCCAAGAGATAGAAACTAATATTGGGAATCTTCTAAATGACCACCCAAATGCAATTTTAACAGAAGTATCGCCAACTAAGCTTCAGAGGCTTAAATTAGCAAGTATTGACGACTCATTTGATTACAACGCACTTACAAGAGGACAAATAAGAGTTAAAACTGGAGATTTTGCCCTCGTACCATCAATTTCCATGAGGGTCACTAAATCGAAAAAAAATATTGAAACAGAGATTTTTTTATTAGTGACTATCGCATCAAAACTTTTTCAAGGAGAAGACTATAAACTCCTGGAAGATACAAAGTACGAAATCCTTCTAAAACTTCAAAGTAAAACACCGTGGCGCTCATTTGATATATTAGGAAAAAAAAGTCGCGACCAAATTAAACTTTCAATTAAAAGTGGACTCGAGAAGCATGTATCAGAGGTAATGGATAAATTACAATGTGTTCCATTGACAGCAAAAATTAAACTTGAAGAAAATAAATTGATTGTTGATTTAGGACACAGCCACGGTCTCAGTACAAATAGTTTAGCAGTCGTATCTGGAACACACACCGCTTACTCTCTGCTTCACGTGACAGAAGTCTTCAATAACAAAGCGATTATCGAGCCATTGAACAAATCACTTGAGGTATCCACACTTATTGGCAAAACAATTAACTTTATGGAGTCTTACCAATGATTTTCAGGAATGTCCTCTTTGTATGTGTTTATATTTTCGCTAGCATAAATATTTTTAACATAGGTCATGCTGAACCAATGATAATATTGGAGTTTAGCAGTCAAAATGAATTCTCCGGTGGGGATGGCGAAAATCCTTTTTCCATTGATCCTAACTATGCTGAAAGTTATATCGTAAAGTCTGGTGACAGCCTTAATTCAATATTAAAGAAATTTTACAAAGGGAGCGGCTTAGATTGGCGCTTCGTACAATTATCAATAGTGATCGCCAATCCCTCGGCCTTTGCTAAAAACAATCCAAATTTTTTATTTTCTGGTACCAACGTATATCTACCAGGAAAAGCAGATATTGCAAAACTGTTGTTAGGTGAGAAAGTTGGAAAAAACAACTCTAACCAAAATGATCTCTCACAAACAAAAAGCATATATTTCTTCGGAGGATAAAATTGAAGCTTATTACTTTATTGTTCAGTTCAATATGTTTTATACTATCGAGCACGATTAGCGTAGCCAATACATTAACTGGAGAAATAATTTATAATCAAATAGTGGAACAGCTAGCAAAAAAAAACCTACATGCAAACCCATCAATCAGTATGGTTAGACATTTTCCAATTTGCCCAAGTCGTGTAAATATCAACAAGATTTTTGGGTCCTGGAAAACTGTAAGCATTAGTTGCCCTGATACGAATTGGAAGTTAGTTGTCAGAACAAACATCAACAATAAGCTCTCTGTGATGCAAAAAAATGAGACGCAATATGTTGCGAAAACTAATATGATTGTAGCATTGAAGACGAGTTTGAACAAAGGAGATATATTGAAGGATGTTCACTTAACTCAATTTGAATCAACTAAAAACGTTGGTGGGGGAGTTTTTTATGAGAAAGACCAGCTCAAAGGTCGAACTTTAAAAAGGTCACTATCAGTTGGGACCATTATAAGAGCACGGCACCTGAATCCAGATTGGATAATCTTGAAAGATCAAATAGTTACAATTGAGCATCAAGTTGGATCCATAATAATCAATGCTCAGGGCATAGCACAAGAAGCAGGACAAAAAGGTCAGCGAATATGGGTAAATAACTTTAATTCTGGAAAAAAAGTGTTATGTTGGATTAAAGATAATAAAAAAGTTACAACAAATGCTAAAGTTTATTAGAAGTACGTCGTTTAACAACGTGTAGGAGGTTTCAAAAATGGTCGATTCAATTAAGAGCTTGAATAATAGAATTAATATTCAGGTGAAAAATGAGAATAAAGTTGCTTTAAATCCAAAGAATTCAAACAGTGTGGTTTCAACAAACTCGCATAATGCTGATAAGGTTGAGGTTGGCGGAAGTGCAGGATCCATCGCGGCACTTGAACTTGCAAAAACACCCCATGTAGACTCAGCTGCTGTAAATAGGATTAAAAATGCAATATCACAGGGAGATTACCCAGTTGATGTTGATAGAGTGACTGACGCACTAATGGAAGCTTATTTGGAACTGAAAACCTGAGGTAAGTCCTCAAAATGTCAGGAAGTTTACCGGCTGAAGAATTTTTGAACGCGTGTGAGCATAGGCTCAAACGCGCTGAAAGTGTTGTGCGACAACCCACCCAACTTCAAGCAGAACTAATCGAACTGGAAGAACTCTTGAGAAATGAGTGGCCTGATGCTATAATGAATATCAAGGAAACAGGTATGAAGAAACAGTATGAAGAAAAAATAGAAATGATTTTTAAACGAATTTCAAAACTAGAGTTAGTTACGAAATCGAGCATCGCACTTTTTGATGGGATAGAGGGTTTCTTACAGCGGAAAAAAGACCTGTGACGAAAAGTAAATTTTAAATTAGAAACCTTGTTCGACAGGGAAAAATATGAGCGACTTAATTAACTTCGAAATTTTACTCGATAGAGAACTTATTGCAATTTTAATTTTAGTAGTGAGCATTGCTTTAATTCTAGTAATTCAACTCATACGTAATAAGCAGATGGACAAATCAATAGACATATTACGAAATGATCTCTCAAAACTTAAAAAATATTCAGAAATTCAGAGCACATATTTATCTCAATTTAATGATCACTTTGGTACGATTGATCATAAATTAAAAAATGTAGAAGAGACAACAGCTGTAACAAGTAGAGATATTTCATCCATGGCAGAGGGGATTACTGGAGAGGTTGGAGTAGGTAAGGCCATAGAACTTGCACGAAGAGGTGCTACTGTTGAAGAAATACTCGAAACTTCTAACTTAAAGAAGGACCAGGCGGAATTAATTGTAAAATTTCATGGTACCTGAAATTTTTAAAAACATAATTGACTCTATCGAAATCTTAAAGAAGCCAAGTTGTTTGAGTGCATTACTTCTTTTAAACTAAGATAAGGAATAATTATAAGCTACTTATTTTTTTGTGTCGTCAGTATCTAAATCAAACCCTGCAAGCATGTCCTCTGGTGAACTACTTTCTTCAATCGCAATTGGTTCTAAATCATCAGTTTCAGAGGCTTCCTCACCTACCACTAGATCCCCATCCTTTTTCTTTTTTCTTTTCTTATTCTTCAATTTATCAGATTCAGATACACTATCTGCCTTTATTTCTTCCTCATCTAACTCTTTATTTTCATCAGTGCCCTTCTCCTCTAACATGGGCATATCAGGATCCGAAATGGAGATTGCTTCCAAATCATCGGGGCTTCCTTCTAATTGAGTCTCTTCATCTAATACCTCCGGATCTGTCTTAGCTTGGTCCTGTTCTAACTTTTTCTGCATGACTATGTTGGCCTTAACATCGGCAATCTCATCCTCCGCAACGTAAGTAGCTTTGCCACTCTCCAAAAGTCTGTCACCATCTTCTTGTGATACATCAATAACTACACCTTGTGGAAACCTTACTCCATTTACCTCACTATTTTCCAGTATTCGCAGTCGTACCCAATCTGATAAATTGGGGCTCGTAATAATGATTTCACTTAAATTATCTTCCACTGTTTCGTCATCTTCAATAACGTCTTCACTTATTTCAATAAAATGTGAATCAGTTCTATTTTCTGATATTTGGGAAATCCGCATACGCAAAATTTCTACTCGAGCCGCCATAGCTCCTAAACGCTTTACCGTATCTTCTTCAGTTTCAACAATGTCCTTCACAAATTTAGCCATGATGTCTAATGGCTCGTGTGCAAATTTCTTTATTATTGAATTTCTTATCCTTCGGACCTCCGGAGACAACGTTGTTTCTTTTAATTCAGTATCTTCATTTGCTTCCATTTTAAAATCCTTTTGTGAATAGTTTTACGTTTGGCATCTTACTTGCAAAAATCGATCCATCAAGCGACTTATTATTGGCGGCAAGGATCACAAAAAATATGCCTAGTATAACTGAACATCTTTCATTTCATGCAGCAAGTCTTGGACTTCGCTCGAGACGAAATGAAATTCTAGCCTCAAATATCGCCAACGCAGCAACACCTAACTTCAAAGCACGCGATATAAGTTTTGAGGAAGAAATACGTAAGCAGGAGCGCATAGGACCACTTCAGACTAGCAATAACCGACACTATGCACTTGCTTCTATAAGTACTGGTGAGGAGACACTATTCAGACAGCCTATCAGCCCATCACTAGACGGAAATACAGTCGAGATGGCAGTTGAACAAATTGAGTTTTCAGAGAATGTAATTCGATATCAAACATCCTTGACCTTCTTAAACAATCGAATTTCGGGTCTTTTAAGTGCTATTAAAGGTGAATAATGAGTGATGTAAAAAATATATTTGATATTTCTGGTAGAGCAATGTCAGCACAACTCCTGCGTCTTAACACAGTGGCTTCCAATCTAGCCAATGCTAATAACGTCTCTGGATCAGCGGAGGATGCTTACAGGGCAATAAAACCAGTCTTCGAAACTAAATATGCAGAAAATTTTGAGCATAGTGGTGTCGCTACAGTCGACGCCGTAAATGTAATGGCTATAAACAGACAGCCAGAAAAGGTTTTTATGCCTGAGCATCCAAAAGCAGACGATGACGGCTTTATATATAATGCCGCAGTAAATGTAGAAGAAGAAATGGTCGAGATGCTTGAGGCAAGTAGACAGTATCAAAATAATATTGAAGTTATTTCAACACTACGTGCGCTAATGATGCGTACAATTCAAATGGGAAAATAAAGGTTTAAAGGGATTATCATGTCAGGTATTGATTCAACATCGAACAACTCACTCAACAATATATTAGATAAGTTGGGAATTCGTTCATCAGATGACAAAGCTACAAAGAAAAGTGACAGTCTCGGTCAAGAAGACTTCCTTAAATTGATGACAACACAACTTCAAAATCAGGATCCCTTCTCGCCGATGGAGAATGGAGACTTCATAGCACAGATGGCTCAGTTTTCAACTGTGACTGGAATTACCGAGATGAGTGAAAGTCTTAAAAGTTTATCAGGGCAATTGGGAGAGTTCAGAATAGCCACTGCATCAAGTATGCTCGGGAACTCCGTTCTCGTTCCTGGAAATACAGCAAGACCTGATGCTAATGGCGAAATACACGGTATTATTGATATGCCAGTAGCCTCAAGTGCGACAAATGTATCATTTTCTAATGCTGCAGGTGAAATTTTACATAATATCGACTTAGGTGCTCAGGCGTCAGGCTTGGTTGGTTTCGAATGGGCTAATATTCCTTCGGAAATTCTTGAAGCAAATAAAACCCTGACTGTAAAAGCATATATGAATGGAGCTGAAGGGTTAGAGGAAGTAAGCCCTTCAATTTTTGCTGAAGTAATGGCAGCGTCTACAGGAACAGATAAAACTGGTGTTGTTCTTAACGTGAAAGATTATGGAAGTATCAATGCGTCTGACGTTCCAACATTTCGATCAAATAAATCACGCATCGATACATATAAGAATTAAAAATTAAAATTATTAACTAAAAACTTTACGGAGTAACAAAATGTCATTTTATACTGCACTTACTGGACTGAATGGATCTTCAGCTGATATTTCAGCAACATCCAACAACATTGCCAACGTTGGAACTACTGGATTTAAGCGTAGTCGAGCAGAATTTGGTGATATTTTTGCAACCTCTCCACTACAAAACTCTTCATCGTCGATTGGTTCTGGTACAATTCTTAAAGGAATTAAACAGCAGTTCACACAGGGTAACATTGCCTCATCGCTAAACGCCTTAGATTTAGCGATATCGGGACAAGGTTTCTTATCTCTTAAACCCTCACTAACTTCGGCTCAAACAGTTTACACCCGGAACGGTTCGTTGAACGTTAATAACGATCGATACGTGGTCGACTCAGCTGGACAGTATCTGCTTACATATCCAGTGAACGAAGACGGCTCTGTGACTGCAAAAGATTTAGTTAGTGCTGTCCCACTTCAACTTCCAGTTACATCTGGTGATCCAAAAGCGACAAGTAACATCAAACTTGGTGTAAACCTACCAGCCGCCGCCTCAGTAGTTACGGACCAAGCTATATTCGCAGATGGATATACTTTCAATCCAGACAATCCCGATACATTTACAAATTCAACCTCAATTACAATCTTTGATGACTTGGGAAACCCTACTATCGCTTCAATTTATTTTATTAAAACGCAAGCTGCTGATGCGGCAGATCCAACGAATAAATACGACACACGTCTAGTTGTTGGGGACACAGTCATTGACCCACAACTAGTTAGTGCTGTGGATGATACAGGAAATCAAATTTTTATTGATCGATTTGGAAAACAAACCACCACTGTTCCTGATGATAATTACTTTATCGAAGGAAAAGGCTCCGCACTTTACAAAAAGGATGACTTAAATACTCTCGTTCCATCACAACGTGCAAAGGTAACTGGTGATCAAACAGCTTTTGATTTTGGCGAAGAGGGTGATAAACTAGTAGAAATTGTGACTGACCCACTTAACTTTAATTCTACTGTAGAGGGAGGGGCTTCAAGTACAGATAAATATTGGGGTAAGAATTTTCTCACCTTGAATGTTGATAGTGCTGACCAGCCAGTTAATATAGATGTTCGACCTGGAAAATATAATGCGACCCAACTTTCTGCTGAGGTAGAGCGTGCAATTAACGAAGCCTATGGTGACGACCGAAAAATTCAAATTGTTAGAAACGTTGATGACAAAGTTACAATCGATTTATTTAAGCTTAATGCAGACGGCACAACCTCCTCCCTTGACACTGGTGTAATTTCAGTAGACCTGCTTCAGGATAGCTTTGTTACAAATACGCAAATAGGCGACCCTGCTGTACCTAGGGTAGATCTTACAGGAGCATCACCAGATTTCACGCGTGAAGAGTTTTTAGCTCACACACAATCAAGAGTTAATACAGCACTCAACGAATATGCTGGGCAAAGTGTTGCAAAAGCAACTTCACTCGGAGTTACAAATAAACAGTTTAACAGAGCTGTCGGCAATACTATGAGTTCTATTTATACGAAAACTGAAATCGTTAATTTTATTCACAAGGATAGTACTAATACCGAGACTGCTAAGTTTTTAGCCCACTCCTATTTTGATAGTACTCCTTCGCTTTCAGTATACGATAAAAAAACAGACAACTTAGCTGCCAACGCCGATGGTGCCAGCGTGACTGGTGATGCCACAAACTCTAAGTCAATTGTCTACGACTCAAAAAATAATACTATGAATATCTACCTCGCTGGTTTAAATTCTAGCTCTCCAATTTTTGCAGCTAACGACAAAATTAGACTAGCCGCCGATTGGAGTCCCATCGCAGAAGAGCAAACTGGCAATGCCTACCTAAACGGACGGGAATTCACTGTATCAAACGTTGTCTATGACGCTGCTGGTGCCGGTTCAACAGGCTATATTCAAGTCGATACCACTGGACTTGGACTACCTGATAATGATTTTAGTTTAGCCACTGGATCAACAGCAGCTCTTGGAAAGCTAGCAATTCTAAGCAGTGCATCGACCAATGTTTCTGCCTTCTTTGAAGGTGCGAGCAATGTATTTGAAGGCGCTACAACAAACTTTTCAAGTAAAAAAATAGTTATGAAAGAACTGGATACAACAGCTGGTACCGGAAGTTTTAAAACGTTTGCAACCACTTTTGGTGCAGCTTCTGTTTTAACTGACCTGGGTTTAAATAATATGGAAGCAGCTGCCAGCAACTCAACAGACTGGGTCGACGAACTAAATCCACCGATAAAAGTAAGTTATGATGAAATCAATCAAAGACTTCAATTTATCGTTGATAGAACAGTACTTGGAACTGGGACAGACAGTAACTTTAATTCTTTTACAGTGACAGGAAACGCTACCGCAACAAGTACAAATAATATTGGGATACCTGCTTCAGATAAAGCGGAGCAAACACTTATACGAGGTGGAGAGATTTTATCTACCGAAAGTTTTGTAGCCGATGGTGAAGAAATACAGCTGAATGATAAACGCTATGGTATTAAAGTTGACTATAGTAGTGATGTCAAAGCGTTTGTTATATCTAGTGGTTCCACAGGGGAGACAATTCCAGCTAATGGAGCACTTGGAGTAAGTACAGCCCAAAAGCCATCAACAATTCAAGTTGGCCGTTACGCACTTAACGCCTCAGGCGAAGTGAATGCGGCAAATACCAGTGATTATTTTGCAAGTGATAACAACCTAATAGGTGTTGGAGCATCTAAAACTGATGCTATAGCTACTGACGGGACAGGCCTTGCATCAAGTCCAGCCGTTGCTGTGGGTGCAGCTGCAAAAGAGTCACTCACAGATGTCTTCAGGCTTTCAAGTACTGCAAACGAAAATCTTTTTAACGTTTCGGTAAATGGTATTAATGGTGTTGTCACAATACCACCTGGGTTTTATGTTGGGTCAACGCTTGCCGAGGCTTTGGAAGAGCGGATAAATCAAATTATGGATCCAGTTACAGGCGATACAGTTGGTGGTGTTCGAGCTACTTACGATGCCACAAGAAATAACTTTACCTTTACGACTGGAACGCAAGGTTCAGACTCAACCATCAAGGTAAAAGGCACCGCTCGATTAGGATTAGACGATGTACCTCTTGGTGTGGGAACAGTCCCAGAGATTTATAACTTGGTACAGGCAACAAACGCGGACGGTATTGCACTTTATGTTAACGAAAGTGGTGATGTCGTAGAAACACCACCAGCTAATTTAGTTACAGGTTACTATCCTCTTTATATTGACGAAGGCGAATTGACGTTCGATAAGTCTGGTTCTCTAGTTAGCCCCATTAATAATGTGAGATATGAAAAACAAGAGCAAGGTTTTTCCATCTCACTTGATATGGATTACAGTTCTTCCACACAGTTTGCACAGCCTTTCTCAGTTCTGTCTGTTGATCAGGATGGATTTACTTCTGGCCGACTTGATGGTTTGGAAATTGACAGTTCGGGAACTATACGAGCAAATTATACCAACGGTCAGAACAATCCATTAGGAAAAATTGTTCTCGCAAACTTTAACAACCAGAACGGTCTTAAACAAATTGGGAACGCAACCTACGTTGAAACTGCCGTATCTGGTTCTGCACAGGTGGGCGAAGCTGGTGCGGAAGGATTTGGAACAGTACTCTCAGGTTCGCTGGAGAGATCAAATGTTGATATTACGGAAGAGTTGGTGAACTTAATTACCGCGCAGAGAAACTTCCAAGCGTCAGCTAAAGCAATTGAAACCTTTGGATCGTTAACTCAGACAATTATTCAAATTAGGCAATAATACCTAATACACTCTTAAACTGGTAAAGGCTAAAAATAATGGATAAAATGATCCACACCGCGCTTAATACGCTGAATAACATTCACATGAATAGATCGGTAAAATCGCAAAACCTTTCAAATATAAATGTTCCAGGCTTTAGGCGTGATTTAGGCACAAGTTTTAGTGCTGGCTTTTTAGAGCAGACGGAGCAATTTCCATCAAGGGTGTTCGCATTACATGAAGGTGCAAATATTTTTTCTGCAAAACCTGGTAATATTAAATCAACTGGACAAGAAACAGATTTAGCAATTAAGGGCTCTGGCTT
>Ga0209425_10005622_pt1 | contig 12259 bp, 14 predicted proteins | sample COG_05_FD_184749 | JGI IMG/M metagenome (GOLD analysis project Ga0209425, IMG submission 184749) | Pelagic Microbial community sample from North Sea - COGITO 998_met_05 (SPAdes) (version 2) | ecosystem: Environmental > Aquatic > Marine > Neritic zone/Coastal water | place: Helgoland, sampling... | reverse complement strand
GTTCGAATCTCTCCTCTTCCGCCAAAATTAATTAAAATAATTATCAATCGTTACAGGTTCTTTGCTAAGAATATATTTATAAACATTAATGTTCTCTAAAACACGCTGAACGTAGTTTCTAGTTTCTTCGAACCTAATTTGTTCAATCCAATTGATATAAGAAATTTCTCCTTTGGACGGGTCACCATTAATTCTACGCCAAGTTTTTACCCTGTTTGGTCCAGCATTATAAGCAGCAATAGCAAATGGAAACACACCATTATAATCTTCGATTAATCCATTGAAGTAGTATGAACCAAGCTTAATATTATATTCTGGGTCACGAGTTAATCCACTAATACTGTATGGAAGTTTAGCTTGTTTAGCTACAATTTTAGCAGTGCTCTTCATTAGTTGCATCATTCCTCTAGCGCCAGCCCAGCTGTTAGCGCTTTTGTCAAACTCACTTTCTTGCCTTATAATCGCTAAAATAATTTCTTGTTTAGGCATGATTTTATTATTAATTGATTTAGGTGTCGAAATTATTGGATAATTATATTTATTTAAAAATCTTTTTTCATAAGAAGCTTTTTTTGAAATTTGAATAGCAAAATCATATTTATCAACATTGGTAGCTAATTCGGCAGCTAAAACTTCACTACCTTTTTCAATATTTAAATCTGCTAAATATTTAAATATATCTTTACCTAATTGTGTTGCATTTAGTTCTTTAAGTAAAATTATATGACGAATTAACTTATTTTTTTTAAATTCCTTTTCATATTCTTTAGAATAGAAACTTTGATCAATTAATTGAAAATTTTCACCTGGTTTGATCTTATTGAAAGCAAGCTGACCATAATAAGTCATAGGAAATTTGGCTGCTTCTGAATAAAAACTATTAGCCAAACCAGTTTCATTAAGTTTTTGATAAGACTCACCAAGCCAAAAAGCACCTCTAGCTAAACTGATTGGATATCCAACATTATTATAAAAATTTTGAAAATGATTTATAGCGTATTCTGGTGAATTTAAAAAAGTAATAGCTATCCATCCAGAAAGCCATTCCGCTTCTGCAAATGATGGTCCTGAAGACAAGGCATGCTCACTAGAAATTTTATAAGCTGATTTATATCTTTTCTTATATATTAAATTCCTTACAACACTTTCTCTTTGATCCCACCATTTGTCAGGCCGAACCATTTGGTTTTCAGTTTTTAGAGAATTACGGTATAAAATTTCTAACGAGCCATCTAATCTTCCTCTTCGGTTTCTCCATTTTAATCTATCAAATTCTAAACCAGGATCTTGTTTTAAATATTCGGGAACTTTATTGATAGCATTATCAACTCCATAGGAATTACTAATTAGTATCTGTCTTGCGTTGTATAGAGCTCTTTGATCTGCAGGTAAGTATTTTAACATCCTTTTTAAATCCCAATGTTTTCTTTCCCACGCTAAATTATCAGCTCTTTTAATATGATCATCAGAGTCTAAAAATTTTTTAAATTTTGCACGATAATATCCAAGATCATTTTTTCTAATATCAGCAGTTATCCATCCATCTTTAATTAATTCACGAACTTTTTCAGTGTTTCCTTTTTCTAAATGAGCTTCAGCAAGCTTAATTTTACCAATACCACCTAAAGGAGGGTATCTTTCAAACCAATTTATTATTGATGTAGGTGAATTATTTCTTAAATAAATCTTTTCTTCAGCTAAATATCTTATTCTATTTATTCTTGGATAATCTCCATTTTGTTCAATAAAATTTTTATATTCAGCAAACGATGCTCCATTTCTTGAAGTTTTAAGATGCATCCATGTAATTAAATTTCTAAATTCTTTGTCTTTAACTTTAGCACTACTTTTTAATGCACTGTTCCATTTTTTATCTTTTATAAATTGAATAGTTTCTTTAGCCCGATCAAAATCTTTTTGATTTAAAATAGCTGATTTTTCTTTTTCTTTAGTAGAAGCTCTATAAACAGAGGGTTTTTTTTTAGGCAAAATAAAAACATTTTTATTTTCGATAACTTCAACCTTTTTTTTTAATTTATCTATTTTTTCAGACCTTTTTTCTTCTTGGTCGCTATCTTTTTTCTTAGTTTGATTTTCCTCAATTATAGGTTTAGGTTGAGGCAAATTTTTCCAATTATCTTTATCTATATTTCTCTTGCTTTCACTAAATACTGAAGGTTTTTTTTTTGGAAAAAGAAATTGATTTTCTGAATAACTATAACCAATTAATAAAAAAGATGTTATTATTACTAGACTAATTAATTTATTGGTCATAAGTTATGAATTATTATCTTATTTTGTTTTATGCTTAAAGGATCAATTGTAGCTCTAATTACCCCATTTGATAATGGAAACTTAAGTGAAAAAGATTACGTCAAACTAATCGATTATCATTTAGAAAATGGCACTAATGGTATCGTACCTGGAGGAACTACAGGTGAATCGCCAACATTATCTCATAACGAACACAAAAAAATAATTGAAATAGCAGTTAGAGAATGTAAAGGTAAAATACCTGTAATTGCTGGTACAGGTTCAAATTCAACAGAAGAAGCTGTAGAACTATCTCAATTTGCTGAAAAAGCAGGCTCGGATGCATTACTTGTTGTGACACCTTACTACAACAAACCAACTCAAGAAGGTTTGTATCAACATTATAAAAAAATCAATGACAACGTAAGTGTACCAATTATTATTTATAATATTCCCTCCAGATCTGTAATTGATATGGAGATTGAAACAATGGCTAAATTGTATGAATTAAAAAATATAATTGGAGTTAAAGATGCCACAGGAGATCTAAATCGAGTTGATAAACAATTAGAAGTTATGGGTAAAGAATTTATTCAATTAACAGGAAATGATGACAACGCATTAGAATTTAACAAACGCGGTGGGGTTGGAGCCATAGGTGTTACTGCAAATGTAGCTGCAAAACTTGCTTCTGACTTTCAAAAATCCTGTAATGAAGATTTAAAAAAAGCTTCGGAATTAGATAAATTACTTCAACCTTTGCACTCATCTTTGTTTATTGAAAGCAATCCTTCTCCCGTTAAATATGCAGCTTCATTATTAGGTATGTGTAAACCTACAGTAAGATTGCCTCTAGTTGAAATTAAAGATGAAACCAAAAAAAAAGTCGAAGAGGCTCTTAAAGTAGCTAAGTTACTTTAATGAAACAGAAGTTAGTTGCTGGTCAAAAAATTATTTGCTTAAACCGTAAAGCAAGTTTTAATTATTTCTTTTTAGAATTATTAGAAGCAGGTATTTCTTTAAAAGGCTCTGAGGTAAAATCATTAAGAGATGGAAAAGGAAGCATCGCTGACTCATATGCAGTAGACAATAATGGTGAGTTATTTTTGATTAATTCGCACATACCACTATATCGTCAATCTTCGTATAATAATCATGACCCAAAAGGAGATAGAAAATTATTATTAAATAGAAAAGAAATTAACAAACTTATTGGAAGAATTAACCAAGATGGATTAACATTAATTCCTACTAAATTATACTTTCTTAAGGGTAAAGTAAAAGTTGAAATAGCAGTAGCTAAAGGAAAAAAACTTTATGATAAAAGGCAAGTCAAAAAGTCAAGAGATTGGGATAGAGAAAAAGCAAGACTGTTAAGTAAAAATAACAAATGATACATTTAAATATTGGATCAAATTTAAATTCAATTTTTGGAGATAGATTTGACAATATTTCAACCGCTGTTAATTTTTTAATTGAGTCAAAGTTTTTAGTTAAAAAAATTTCAAATTTTTATGAGACTCCATCTTACCCTAATAAAAATTTTCCAAAATTCTTAAATATAGGAATTTTAGGAACTTTTAATAAAAGTTATAAAGAATTATTAAAAACAATAACTTTAATTGAAAAAAAAATAGGAAGAGTTAAATCAAAAAGGAATGATCCTAGAGTGTGTGACATAGACATCATAGATTTTGACGGAAATATTATAAATCTCAAAAATCTCTCTATTCCACATACAAAAGCCCATTTAAGAAATTTTGTTTTATATCCAATTTATCAAATTGATCCTACTTGGCGTCATCCAATTTCAAAGAAAAATGTAAAGTTTTTAATAAATAAACTTGGTTTAAAATCCAGGATAGAGATTACAAGACTGAATAAAAATGTTAATATAAAATTATGATTGATAACAATCAACTGATTGATCAGATAAAATCTTATAACCGATTTTTAAATGTAGATACAGTTAATAAAGCCTATCAGTTTGCATTAGAAGCTCACCAGAATCAAAAAAGAGAAGAGGGTGTCCCTTATATTATTCACCCTGTAGCAGTCGCAAAAATTTTAACAGATCTAAAACTTGATAGTGCCACAATCACTACCGGCCTCCTGCATGATACTATTGAAGACACGAAAGTAACTTATGAGAGTGTTAAACAAGAATTTGGTGAAGAAGTAGCTAATTTAGTTGAAGGAGTGACAAAGATTTCTGAGTTAGAAAATAAAGCTTCATCGGATTCAAAAGCTGAAAATTTTAGAAAACTAATTTTAGCAACATCAAAAGATATACGTGTTTTATTGGTAAAACTTGCAGATAGATTACACAATATGAGAACTATTAATTTTGTAAAGGATAAAGACAAAATTATTAGAAAAGCAAAAGAAACAATGGAAATTTACGCTCCTTTAGCAGATCGTATGGGAATGAACAGGATTAGAGACGAGCTAGAAGACCTTTCATTTTCTGTACTGAACAAACCCGCAAGAGATTTAATAATTAAACGTCTTGAATTCATAAAAAATAATAAAGAAGATACGTTTAAATCTATTTCTTTAGAATTAATAGAATTATTGAAAGCAAATGGTATCGAGGCAAAAATTGCGGGAAGAGAAAAAACTCCTTTTTCAATATGGAGAAAAATTCAAAATAAAAAAGTTTCGTTAGAACAGTTAACAGATATTATTGGTTTTAGAGTTATAGTCAAAACCATAGAGGATTGCTATAAAACACTTGGATTTTTTCATAGCAAATTTTCAACAATCCCCGGAAAGTTTAAAGATTATATCTCCACACCTAAAATCAATAAATATAAATCTATTCATACTTCAGTTATTGGACCAAGAAAAAATAGAATTGAAATTCAAATAAGAACACTTGAAATGCATGAATTTGCAGAAAGAGGTATAGCTTCACATTGGAAATATAAATCATCAGAAAAATATTCTGATTTATCTTGGAAAGAATATGACTGGTTAAGAGATCTTGTTGAAATAATTGAAACAGGAAATAATCCAGAACATTATTATGAGTTTACTAAATTACAAATGTTTCAAGAAAATGTTTTTTGTTTTACTCCAAATGGGTCAGTAATTAAATTACCAAGATTAGCTACACCTATAGATTTTGCTTATGCCGTTCATACTAAAATAGGTAATAGCGCTATAAGCTGTTATGTTAATGGACAGGATTCATCACTACAAAATATTTTAAAAAATGGAGATATGGTTAGAATAGTAACATCAAAAAATGCCTCTCCTTCATTACACTGGTTAAGTTCCGCAAAAACAGGAAAAGCAAGAGCAGCTATTAGAAGATATTGGCAAGACAAATCTCAAGAAATAGATAAAGCAACTAAAAAAAACTATACAAGCACTATTGAAGTCGACCTGCCACATGAACCGGGAGCTTTAGGAAATATATGTTCGCTAATAGGCTTAAATAAAGGAAATATAATGAATGTTGATATTTTAGAAAGAAATATAAAATATTTAAAATTCTCATTCGATTTGCAAATTAAGGATTTGAAAAATTTTACAAACTTGATAAGTCAAATAAAGCAAAGTAATTTAAATTTTAAAATAATTAGACACAAACAGAAAAAAAATGCTTTCATTAAAAGAATCTTTGAAAATTTTAAAAGAAACTAAAGCTATAATTGAAGGTCATTTTATTCTTTCTTCAGGACTACATAGTACTAAATATGTTCAATGCGCACAATTGATGAGCAAACCTTCTCAGGCTTTAAAAATTTGTAAATCACTTGCAGAAAAAATTAAAATAGAACTAGGTGAATTCGATTTAATTTTATCACCTGCAATGGGCGGGATTATAGTTGGTTATGAACTAGGAAAACTATTGAATAAAGAAACTATATTTTCTGAAAGAGTGAATGGAGAATTTAAACTCAGAAGAGATTTTAAAATCGAAAAAGAGAGTAAAGTTTTAATTGTAGAAGATGTAATAACAACGGGCAAATCAAGTCTTGAATGTTCAAAACTAGTTTTATCTAATAATGCAATTATAGTTGGTTATGCAAGTATAATTGATAGATCTAACGGTAAATCAGATATTAAAAAAAAAATTGTATCTCAAGTAGAATTAAATATTCCTACTTACCAAAAAGACAAATTACCTAAAGCTCTATTATCTATTCCTCCTGTTAAGCCCGGAAGTAGAAACTTATAATGAAGAGAATTAGATTAGGCGTGAACATAGATCATGTTGCTACTGTAAGAAATGCAAGAGGAGAAATTTATCCAAGTCCTTTAAGAGCAGCATTACTAGCACAAAAAAATGGAGCGGACTCTGTAACAATACATTTAAGAGAAGATCGAAGACATATTAATGAATTTGATTTGAAACAAATTAAAAAAAAATTAATGATTCCATTAAATTTAGAAATAGCAGCAACAAAAGAAATGTTAAGAATTGCCTTAAAAACTAAGCCACCTTTTATTTGCATAGTTCCAGAAAAAAGAAAAGAAATTACAACTGAAGGCGGTCTAAATTTAAATCACAATAAAACTTTTTTAAAAAATTTAATATCAAAACTAAAAAAAAATAAATCAAGAGTAAGTTTATTTATCGAACCAAATTTAAAAGATATTATAAAGGCAAAAAAACTTAATGCAGATTGTGTAGAAATTCATACAGGAAAATTTTGTAATTTAGTTAATAAAAAAAAAAAATTCAAAAAGGAATTAAACAAAATTAAAAAAGCAATAAAGACTGGAAATGATCTGGGCCTCGAGGTCCATGCTGGACACGGTCTTACATATAATTCAGCTAAAATTCTAAAAAAATTAAATAATATAGAAGAATTTAATATAGGACATTTTTTGATAGGCGAGTCAATTTTTGTAGGTATGCCATCAGCTATAAAATCATTTAAAAGAATTTTAAATTCATGAATATTTTTGGTATAGGAACTGATATCGTAAGTGTAGACAGAGTTAAAAAATCATTAAAAAATAAAAATTTTATTAATCGAGTTTTTAATTCAAAAGAAATTTTGAAATGCAAAAAAATTATAAATAAATTTAATTGTTATTCTAAAAGATTTGCAGCTAAAGAAGCTTTTTCGAAAGCTTTAGGTACTGGTATTTCAAATGGTATCAATTTGAATGAAATTATTATTCTTAATAAAAAATCAGGTAGACCATATATTACTTTATCAGGTCAAACTAAAAAGATAATAGAAAATAAATTTAAAAAAAAAAAAATAAAGATATCATTATCTCTTTCAGATGAAAAAAAGTATGCTGTTGCATTTGTGACAATTTCTTTATGAAAAAAAAAATATTTTTTACAATTATTGACAATATAAAAACCTTATTAGGCGCTTTATTCATAGCAATAATAATTAGATCTTTATTGTTCCAGCCTTTTTACATACCGTCATCATCAATGGAACCAACTTTATTGGTTGGCGATCGTATTTTTGTATCTAAATATTCTTATGGATACAGCAAACATTCTTTTCCATTCAGTCCAAATTTTTCAAATGAACGTTTTTTTTCTAAGACACCCAAAAGAGGTGATTTAGTAGTTTTTAAAACTCCGGCAGATAATAGGACTGATTATATAAAAAGACTTATAGGTTTACCGGGTGACACTATTCAATTTTTAAATGGTGAAATATATATTAATGAAAAAAAAGTTTTGAGGAAAACCTTAAATTATAAGAAAATAATCAGATGTGGGAATTTTTTATTAGAAACAAATACATTTATTGAAATATTACCAAATGGAATTGAACATTTAGTATCTTATAAAAAAACAGGAACATTACAAAATACTCAAAAATTTAAAGTTCCAACAAACCACTATTTTCTGATGGGTGATAACCGCGATTGTTCTAAAGATAGCAGATATCTGGATAGTGTAGGGTATGTTAATAATTTAAACTTAGTCGGAAAGGCTAAATTAATATTCTTTTCAAATGATACGAATATTAGTAATTTGCTAAAATTTTGGAATATAAAAAATTCATTCAGATTTGAGAGATTGTTTAAAAAATTATAATGGGAAAAAATCTTAAAGAACTTGAAAAAATAATTGACTATACTTTTAAAACAGTAGCTCTATTAGAAAAAGCTTTAACACATAAAAGTTACGATAATATATATAATAATGAAAAATTAGAATTTCTTGGTGATAGAGTATTAGGTTTAGTTATTTGCGAAAAGTTATTAGAAAAATATCCAGAAGAAAAAGAAGGAATTATAGATAAAAAATTTGCAAACCTCGTAAATAAAAAAACGTGCTCACTAATTGCAAAAAAAATTAATTTAAAAAAGTTTATCCTTCTAGGTTCATCTCATAAGAAACCTGAAAGATCTACAGATAAAATAAGCAGCGATTGTTTAGAAGCAATTGTTGGAGCCATATATTCGGATAACGGTTTAAAATCAGCAGAAAAATTTATTTTTAGGTTTTGGGCAGATTATCTTTTAAAATCAGAAATAACGCTTATTGACTCAAAAACCAAGCTTCAAGAGTTTAGTTTGAAAAAGTTTAAAGAATTACCTAAGTATGTTTTTTTTAAAAAAAAAGGTCCTCAACATAGACCTATATTTAAAACAGAAGTTCAAATACCTAATTCTAAAAAAATAATTGGTGTTGGTTCTTCTAAAAAGAATGCTCAACAAAATGCAGCGTCAAAACTTTTAAGAATTTTAAATATATGATTTGGGAGGACGAATGTTATCTTCTGACTAAAAGAAAGTTTAAAGAAAATGCTAATATAATAAATATTTTTACAAAAAAAAGAGGAAAAATTTATGGTATTGTTTATGGTGGTAGCTCAAGAAAAATTAAAAATTATTTACAAATTTCAAATAAATTATTTATTACACACAATTCCAAAAATGAAAATAAAATTGGTTATTTTAAAACTGAATTAATTAAACCCATTTCACCATTGTATTTTAACGACAAAGAGAGAACATCTGCATTGATTTCTATTTGTTCTTTATTAAATATTTTATTACCAGAGTCACAACCGAACAAAAATATTTATAACTATTTTGAAAATTTTATTAACTCATTAAATTTGGAAAATTGGATTTTTTTTTATATTTTTTTTGAAATTAATATTATTAAAGAATTAGGATACGATACTAATCTTAGCCAATATAAAAATAATAAAGATATTAAAGAAACTAATAAGATAAAAATTGACGGATATATATATGAAGTTCCTAATTATTTAGTTACAGAGGAAATTCCAAAAAATTTTACCAGTTCTTTAATTAAAAAATCTCTTTATTTCACTAGGCAAGTTTTACAAAAAAAATTTTTTATTCCAAACAGTATTTTATTTCCAAAGTCTCGAGTTATTTTAGAAAATTATTATAATTAAAATTTAAAGTTTTTTTGCAATATCTAAAGCAAAATATGAAACGATTGCAGATGCACCAGCTCTTTTAAAGCACATCAGACTTTCAATGATAGAATCCTCATTAATTAAATTATTATTAATACTTTGTTTGATCATGCTATATTCACCAGAAACTTGATAAGCCAAAACAGGAATTTTAAAATTATCTTTTATTGATTTTATTATATCTAAATAAGGCATACCAGGTTTAACCATTACCATGTCAGCACCTTCTTTAATATCTAAAGTTACTTCTCTTAATGACTCATTACTATTAGAAAAATCCATTTGATAATTTTTCTTATCACTTTTTAAAGATTTTTTTGAACCAACAGCATCTCTAAAAGGTCCATAAAAATTTGAAGCATATTTAACAGCGTAGGATAATAATTGAACATCGTAAAATTTATTTTTATCCAAAGCTTTTCTTATTTTTCCTATACGTCCATCCATCATATCTGAGGGAGCAATAACGTCACAACCCATTTGAGCTTGTAATATGGATTGTTGGACTAAAATTTCATTTGTCTCATCATTAACAACAAAATTGTTTTTTAATAATCCATCGTGACCATGAGATGTGTAGGGATCTAAAGCAACATCACACATTACGCCTATATCATTTTTAAATCTTTTTTTTATAAATTTAGTTGCCTTACAAACTAAATTGTCCTCAATTAGCGCTTCACTTCCATATTTATCTTTTTTTGAATTTGGTGTAGAAGGGAATAGTGCAACCATTGGTATATTATTTTTTATAACATCGTTAATTACTTCTCCTAATTTATCTATAGTATACCTATAGATATTTGGCATTGATTTAATAATTTGTTTTTTATTTTTTCCTTCAATTAAAAAAATAGGATAAATTAAATCGTTAGCAGATAAGTTGTTTTCCTGAACTAATTTTCTTGACCAAGCATACTTTCTAGATCTACGAAGCCTTAAGTTGGGAAATTTACCAGTAATCATGATTTAATTTAATTTAAAATGCGACAAATGTATTATACAAATATATATTACAAAAAGATAAATAACAATAAAACATGAAATCTGGTTTAAAAAATATAATTAACTTAGAATCAAAAAGAGAAGAAAAACTTCTTAATTTTAATGATTTTCAAAAACTAAACCTAAGTTTTGATATAAATAAGCTTCGAAAATCATATAAACAAATTATAAAAAATAATAAATTTGACAATGCTGGAGGAATTTCTCACTTTGGTGCTATATGCCTTACAAGAATACCAGGAAATCCAGATTCAATTAAAGATAATAAAGCTAGAGGTCTTTACTGGACAAAACCAGATACATCAGGCAAAGAAGTTTCTCGAGATACTGCAATTGATGAACGTGCTTATACTGAGCTCGTGCCTGAATTTAAAAACACATATTTTAAAGAAGTAATTGATATTATATCTTCAAAATTCAGACTAGGAAGAGTAAGAATTTTGCTTAAGGAACCGAGATCAACTTTAAGTTGGCACAGAGATCCAGAGCCAAGATTACATATTCCAATAATTACAAATCCGGGATGTTTAATGGTAATAGAAAACGTTGCAAAACATATGCCAGCAGATGGTTCTGTATGGATAACCAACAATACAAAATATCATAATGCTTTTAATGGTGGAGAAGAAAATAGAGTTCATCTTGTAGCTTGTGTTTTAGATTATAAGTTTAATTAAATTGAAATTTTTATTTAAAAAAATTTGTATCGCATCAGACCACGCAGGTTTTAATTTGAAAGAGCAAATAAAAAATCATCTAATTAATAAATACGTATCAATATTTGACCTAGGCCCATACCTAAACAAATCAGTAGATTATCCTGATTATGCAAAAAAAATTGCAAAACGAGTTAAAGATAAAAAAAGTGATATTGGTATTCTAGTATGTGGGTCTGGAACTGGTATGGCAATAAGTGCAAATAAAATTAAAGGTATTAGAGCAGCCGTATGTTACAACTCTATGTCAACAAGATTGTCTAGGCAACACAATAATGCTAATATAATAGCATTAGGAGCTAGATTAACGAAAAAAAGTTTATCACTAAAATTAGTTGAAATATTTTTAAAAACTAAATTTGAAGGTGGTCGACATTTAAGAAGAGTAAAAAAAATATAAAATGTCTACAGCAATAAAATTAAATAAATATTTAAATAGTTTCTTCAAATTAAAGTTGCAAGATGCTGATAAGGAGTTGTACAATTCGATTAGAGACGAATTTGAGAGACAACAAAATCACATTGAACTGATTGCCTCAGAAAATATTGTTTCCAAAGCTGTATTGGAAGCCCAAGGCTCTGTTTTAACAAATAAATATGCAGAAGGGTATCCATCTAAAAGATATTATGGCGGATGTGAACACGTTGATATCTCAGAAAATTTAGCTATCGAAAGAGCAAAAAAATTATTTGAATGTAAATTTGCAAATGTACAACCTCATTCAGGCGCACAAGCTAACGGTGCTGTTTATTTGGCCCTTATTAAACCTGGAGATACAATTTTAGGTATGAGTTTAAATTCTGGTGGACACTTAACACATGGAGCTAAACCAGCTCAATCTGGCAAATGGTTTAATGCGGTCCATTATGAAGTGGATAGAGAAACAGGATTGA
>Ga0209425_10005619_pt1 | contig 12267 bp, 12 predicted proteins | sample COG_05_FD_184749 | JGI IMG/M metagenome (GOLD analysis project Ga0209425, IMG submission 184749) | Pelagic Microbial community sample from North Sea - COGITO 998_met_05 (SPAdes) (version 2) | ecosystem: Environmental > Aquatic > Marine > Neritic zone/Coastal water | place: Helgoland, sampling... | reverse complement strand
TACAATAGCAACATTTAAAAGATAAGGCTGGATGGCAGAGTGGTTATGCAGCGGCCTGCAAAGCCGTTTACGCCGGTTCGATTCCGGCTTCAGCCTCCATTGGTAAAATATTATGGATAATACAAATAATAATTCTAAGATAAGCGAAGACCAAGACTTTATGCAGTACGACGATGATTTTTCTTTAATCGATTTAGCAAATATCCTTTCCGAATCAAAAAAAAACATAGCCTTAATCACAAGTACTTTTTTTATAGTATCTAGTTTATATACTTTCTTTCTTCCGGATGTCTACACCTCTGATAGTCTTCTAACTATTGCAGATGATAGCGAGGCAGGTGGAAGTGGGTTTGCCTCTATGGCTTCGAGATACAGTGGTCTAGTCTCTATGGCTGGAGTAACTATGACTAATGGTAGCTCTTCAAAATCAGATCATATTATTGCCACAATTAAATCCAGAACATTTTTTGAACATTTAGCGTCTATTCCAGGAATATATCCTCCCTTAGTTGCAGGCGACTCTTATGATTTAAAGACAAAGAAATTAACTCTTAATCAAGGAATATATAATTCTGTTAAAGGCACATGGGTTAATGATATGCCTAGCCTTCAAGGCTCCCATTATAAATATTTTGTTAAAAATCTTGTAATTTCTGCTGATAAAAAGACTGGTTTTATTTACCTTTCATTCACACATATTTCTCCTGAGTTTTCTTTGCTTATGGCTCAGACTATTATCAAGGAAGCCAATAATATTGTTCGTCTTCAGCATATAGGCGAATCAAATAAGGCTCTTGCATACCTCAATAATGAGCTAAAGAAGACCTTCGAAATAGGCACTAAAGATTCTATCAGTACTCTTATAGATGCTCAGCTCAAAGTGCAGATGCTCGCTAATGTAAGACAGGACTATATAATTAGCCCTATTGACAAGCCAGTCCTTCCGGAATGGAAATCTGGTCCTACAAGAATTAAGATTATTCTGCTTAGTACATTTGTAGGACTTCTTATAAGTGGATTCTTTGCACTGTATGCATATTACTTTCTTGGTAAAAAGAGATAGATTGTAAATTTTGACGCATACGATACAGCATGAAAAATTACAGTTTTTATGATTTCAAAAGATAAGATTGGAATTATTGGACTTGGCTATGTAGGGCTACCTCTTGCTGTGGCTTTTTCTAAGGAATTTCAGGTCAGTGGTTTTGATATAAATCCTGCTCGAATAGATGAATTAAACAATGCCAATGACTCTACCCTAGAGGTTGAGTCAGAACTTTTAGAGAATAATGCCAACCTCTCTTTTTCATCTTCAAGCGATTGTCTTTCTGATTGCAGATTTATAATAGTGACAGTTCCAACTCCAGTAAATAGCTCGAAGGAACCAGATTTATCACCATTAATTAAAGCAAGCACCACTATTGGAAAATTATTAAAGCCTGGAATGATAGTGATCTATGAGTCTACAGTATACCCAGGAGCAACGGAGGAGGTGTGCGTACCAATCTTAGAAAAAGAATCTAATCTAATTTTTAATCAAGATTTTTTTGCAGGTTATAGTCCCGAAAGAATTAATCCAGGAGATAAAAAACACAGAATTAATAATATTGTTAAAGTGACATCTGGTTCTTCGCCAGAAGCAGCATCTGAGGTAGACAAGTTATATTCAACTATCATCTCTGCTGGAACGCATAAAGCGAGCTCTATTAAAGTTGCAGAAGCTGCAAAGGTCATAGAAAACACTCAAAGAGACGTTAATATCGCCCTAATTAATGAGCTTGCAATTATTTTTGAGTCTATGGGGATAGATACTCAAGAAGTTCTGGAAGCAGCAGGGACTAAATGGAACTTTTTACCCTTTTGGCCAGGATTGGTCGGAGGTCATTGCATAGGGGTTGATCCATATTATCTAACATATAAATCAGAGCAGCTTGGGTATAGCCCAGAAATTATTTTAGCTGGTAGAAAACTAAATGATGGCATGGGTCTTTATATTGCAAGCCAGTTGGTTAAGCGTATGACAAATCAATCAATCGCCTTGGAGCATGCTAAAGTTCTAGTTATGGGTATAACCTTTAAAGAAAATTGCCCCGATATGAGAAACACAAAAGTCATTGATGTGATTCATGAGCTCTCACAATTTGGATGTGCTATTGATTGCTATGATCCTTGGGTTAACGTAGAAAACGTCAAACAAGCATTTAAGATTAACCAGATTGAGTATCCAGCAAAAAATAAATATAGTGCTATTATTCTTGCTGTTTCTCATGACGACTTTATTAAGTTAGGTAGCAAAAAAATTAGAGAATTCGGCAAAGAAAATCATATTTTATATGATCTCAAGTATCTATTTCCCAAGAATCAGTCCGATCTTCGTTTATAAAATAATTAAATATGGAAGCATACAATAGTCTTAAAAAGCACCTTCAGCTTAATCAATATACTTGGCTAATAACTGGGGTAGCTGGTTTTATTGGCTCCAACCTGCTTGAATCACTGCTAGAGCTTGATCAAAAGGTTATTGGTTTAGATAATTTTCTAACTGGTAATAATAAAAATTTACTAGAGGTTCAGGAGTGCGTTTCCTTGTCTCAATGGGATAATTTTCATTTTGTTGAAGGGGATATCTGCAATCTCAGCACCTGCTATGAGGTGACAAAAGGAGTTAATTTTGTATTACATCAAGCAGCATTGGGATCCGTTCCTCGGTCCATTGAAGATCCCATAAAAACAAATGCAATCAACATCACAGGTTTTTTAAACATGCTAATTTCTGCTAAGGATAGTCAAGTAGATAACTTTGTATATGCAGCAAGTAGCTCTACCTATGGCGACCATGAAGCGCTGCCTAAAATTGAGGATCAGATAGGCAAACCCTTGTCTCCCTACGCTGTGACTAAATATGTGAATGAAGTATATGCTGATGTCTTTAAAACAAACTATGACTTTAATTCAATTGGATTACGTTACTTTAATGTTTTTGGAAAGCGTCAGGATCCAGATGGCGCCTATGCAGCAGTCATTCCGAAATGGATTGCATCAATGATTAATTCAGAAGACGTTTATATTAATGGAGATGGTGAAACAAGCAGAGATTTTTCTTATATTAATAATATTGTTCAAGCAAACCTCTTGGCAGCATTGGCGGGTAAGAAAATTACCCAAAATGATCTGAATGATGAAAATGTGCTTAATCAAATTTATAATATTGCAGTTGGAGATAGAACTTCATTGAATGAGTTGTTCTTCATTTTGCGGGATAATCTTTCTCAACATTTCAATCATTTAAAAGGCTCATCGCCAATATACAGAGATTATAGAGCAGGAGATGTCAGGCATTCTCAGGCTGATATTACCAAAGCAAAAGTTAAGTTGGGTTATTCGCCTAGCTATCAGGCAAAAGATGGACTGCATGAAGCAATGGATTGGTATATTAATAATTTAAAGTGATCTCCCAAGAAAAATCTTCTTTTTATGGCGTATGGAAAAGTCTATATAGATTTTTACCTTTCAAATTAAAAATAAGATTCATGGTGCTTATCTTTTTGATGGCCTTTAGTGCATTTGCTGAGATTGTTAGCATCGGTTTGGTTATTCCGTTTTTAAGTGCCATAACCTCTCCTGATGTAATTTTCAACCAATCCTATCTGCAACCTGCTCTAAATTTTTTTTCTATTGAGTCTAACGCAGCATTAATAAAGTTTCTTACTGCTATATTTTGCATGGCTGCAATATTTTCTGCAGGACTAAGACTATTAACTTTATGGGTTCAAACTAGGTTTTGTTATTCAATTGGTGCTGATTTAAGCGCACAAATATATAAAAATTCTTTATATCAATCATATTCTGTTCATGTTTCAAGAAATAGCAGTGAATATATTTCAACTATTGTCGCTAAAACTACTGCAAGTACTAGCTTTGCGATACTGCCAGTTTTAAACATACTCAGTTCAGGTTTTGTTCTGCTGGCAGTAACAATTACCTTAATTGCTATCCAGCCATTTGTTGCATTATCAGCATTATTTGTATTTGGCTCTCTTTATGGGTTGGTAATCCTTGTTACCAGGAATAAGCTTGATATAGATAGTAAAAAAATTAGCCATGAGCAAGATCAAGTTATTAAAATTTTACAAGAAGGATTTGGTAGCATTCGTGACATTTTGGTTAGCAATACTCAGGAAGTGTATTTGCGTTCCTACAGAACTTCTTTTAGTTCGCTTCAGAAGGCCTGGGCAAACGTAGAAATTATTAAAGGTACCCCGAGATATGTGATCGAGGCCTTAGGAATTATTGCTATTGCTTTATTGGCGTTGCACTTTTCCACTCAACCAAATGGAATGGTTTCTGCTATACCGATATTGGGCGCAATGGCATTAGGGGCACAGAGAATCCTTCCAATATTGCAGTTAATTTACTCTAGCCTCTCATCGTTAAGAGCTGGGTTCTCATCTTTGTTGGATGTAATAATTATGCTCGAGGAGCCAACAAACGAAGTGCTCACAAAAGCAGAAAATTCTTTAGTAGAATTTAATCATCAGATTACATTACAAAATTTACAATTTAAATACTCTGATGACGGCCCATGGATTTTAGATGGCATTAATCTATCAATTCCTAAAGGAGGCATCCTTGGGATTATTGGCTCCACTGGAAGTGGTAAAAGTACTTTAACAGATATTCTTATGGGGCTATTGCATCCAAATGCAGGAAGTTTTTTTGTTGACGATATCATTATTACAGAATCCAATAAATTTGGATGGCAGTCCACATTAGCTCATGTGCCACAGTCTATATTTTTAACTGATTCATCCATAGCTGAGAATATTGCTTTAGGGGTCCCGCCCGATGAAATAGATTTTGATTTAGTTCAGCGCTCAGCAGAGCAAGCTCAAATTCATGAAACTATTTCAGCTTGGTCGAATAAATACAATACGATCGTTGGAGAGAGGGGTGTAAGGATTTCAGGTGGGCAGCGTCAACGCATTGGTATTGCGAGAGCTCTTTACAAAAAAGCACCAGTAATTATCTTTGATGAGGCAACGAGTGCTTTAGATTCTTCTACAGAAGCATCTGTGATGCAATCAATTGCAAGCCTTGATCAGGACTTAACAATTATTATAGTAGCTCACAGGCTAACCACTTTAAAAAATTGCTCAAATATTATAGAGCTATCAAATGGAAAAATTTTAAGACAGGGCGTATATAATGACATTATCTAATTAATATCTAGAAAACGGAATAATATGAAAGCGGTAATATTAGCTGGTGGTTTAGGGACTCGAATCTCTGAAGAAACGCATTTAAAACCAAAGCCAATGATTGAAATTGGAGGTAAGCCGATACTTTGGCATATCATGAAGATGTACTCCTCGCATGGTGTAAACGAGTTTATTATTTGCCTCGGATATAAGGGATATCTAATTAAAGAATACTTCACAAACTATTCTTTGCATATGTCAGACATTACTATAGACATAGCAGATAATAAAATTGAAGTTCTTAAAAAGCATGCTGAGCCATGGAAAATTACCCTTGTAGATACAGGAGAGCAAACTTTAACTGGTGGACGCTTAAAAAGAGTGTCTGACTACCTTGATCCCGCAGAACCTTTTTGCTTTACCTATGGGGATGGGCTGAGTGATGTTGATATTGCGCAAAGCATCAAGTTTCATTCAGATCATGGCAAATTAGCGACCATAACAGCTGTTCAACCACCTGGTAGATATGGGGCTTTGGATTGCGAGGGATCATCCGTTAAAGGTTTTATAGAAAAACCTAGTGATGGAGGTTTAATTAATGGTGGTTTTTTTGTACTTGATCCAGAAGTAATTAACTTAATTGATGGTGATGAAACAACCTGGGAAGAAGAGCCCCTAAAAGTATTAGCCGCTAATGGTTCTATGGCTGCGTTCTTTCACAATGGTTTTTGGCAACCTATGGATACTCTGAGAGAGAAGCAATACTTAGAAAAATTATGGGAAGACAATAAGGCTCCTTGGAAAATTTGGGAATAAATCCTAGCATGGCAACGCAATCATTCTGGCAAGATAAACGAGTGCTCATAACAGGCCATACTGGTTTTAAAGGTTTATGGCTTTCTTTATGGTTAGAGCGCTTAGGTGCTGATGTTAGTGGGGTCAGTTTGCTTCCCGAGACTTCTCCAAATCTTTATGAGCTTTCTCATTTTCACAAAGCAAACCAGAGCACTATTTGCGATATTAGAAATTTGAAGGATCTTTCGGAGGCATGCAAGCTCCACAATCCTGAGATTGTTTTTCATCTTGCTGCTCAGCCATTGGTCAGAGAAAGCTATCTTAAACCTACTGAAACTTTTGATTCAAATGTTATGGGCACAGCTAATCTTTTAGAATCTTTGAGGGAACTCCAAGAATTACAGTCAGTAGTTCTAATTACTACTGATAAAGTGTACAAGGATAATGGCTTACAAAAACCCTACTCCGAAAGCGATCATTTGGGGGGTCATGATCCATATAGCGCTAGTAAAGCAGCATGTGAAATTATCATTGATAGTTACAGAAAGTCTTTCTTTAATGAATTAAATATTCCCATTGCGAGCGCAAGAGCGGGTAATGTTATTGGGGGTGGGGATTGGTCTAAAGACAGGCTAATTCCTGATGCTATTAAAGCATGGAATGCTAATGAAATTCTTGAGATTAGGCGACCCAACTCTACAAGGCCATGGCAGCATGTTTTGGAGCCACTAAATGGATATATTGATCTTGCAGAAAAAATTATAATCACACCAGAAAAAGCACAAGCTTATAATTTTGGTCCAGCCAATCAATCACATGCATCAGTTCAAGAGGTGATTGAGATTGCAAGAAAATACTATGGGAAAGGAGAAGTTTCTTTTCAAAAAATCAAACAAGGTCCCCATGAGGCAGATTGGCTTTCTCTGAACATTCAAAAAGCATCAATTGAGCTTGGATTTGAACCAAAATGGAATTTACAAGAAACAATACAACATACTATTGAGTGGTATAAAGATTTTTCTAATGGCGAAGACCCTATTGCTTTGTGCCATAAGCAAATCGATATTTACGAGAGTGTATTGTGAGTAACCTTCAAATTAGCCCTCTATATTTACCTGGACTATGTCACATTAAGAGAGACAGCCTTGATGATAGTAGAGGCTTTTTCAGCAGATTATTCTGCATGACTGAACTTGCTGCCGCGGGATGGGTTGACCCAATTCAGCAGATCAATTACACGCACACAGCAAAAAAAGGAACCGTTCGAGGCATGCACTTTCAGAGATTTCCAAACGATGAAATGAAGATGGTAACTTGCATTAAGGGAGAAATCTTTGATGTTGCTGTAGATATTCGACCTAGCTCTCCAACATTCCTTCAATGGCATGGAGAAATTTTATCTTCTAAAAATAAATCCTCGCTGATCATTCCTCAGGGTTTTGCACATGGCTTCCAAACGCTCGTTGATGACTGTGAGCTTATTTATTTTCACTCTGCATCATACAGCCCTTCAAGTGAATCAGGAGTAGCTTTCAATGATCCAAGTCTGAATATTACTTGGCCAAATAAAGTGATTGAAGTTTCTGCTAAAGATAAATCCCACAAATTGATAGATATGAATTTTCAAGGAGCTGAACTGATATGAAATGCAGACATTGTAATAACGAGCTGAGCAACACTTTTTTAGATCTTGGCTTTGCGCCTCCGTCTAATGCTTATTTAGAATTTGCAGATCTTCAAAAACCAGAAACATATTTTCCATTAACTATTATGGCTTGTGATTCATGCTGGTTAGTTCAAACTCTTGATTATGCAGATGCTGAAGAATTGTTTAGCGAATCTTATGCATATTTTTCTAGCACATCATCTGGATTTTTAAAGCATGCTCACCAATATTCTGAGAACATAATTAAAAGGCTAAATTTAGATGAAAAGAACTTTGTTATAGAAATAGCTTCCAATGATGGCTACTTATTAAAAAACTTCGTTGAGGCTAAGATTCCATGTCTAGGCGTAGAACCTACTGACAGTACTGCAGATGCGGCAGAGGCTCTAGGAATACCGGTGCTGAGAGAATTTTTTGGTGAAAAAATTGCTTCTCACATTGCCATAGATCATAAAAAAGCAGATCTTATATCTGGAAATAATGTGTATGCCCATGTTCCAGATATAAATGATTTTACAAAAGGGCTGGCTGCAGTTCTTGAATCATCTGGAACCATTACCCTTGAATTTCCCCACCTAATGAAATTACTAGAATTCAATCAATTCGATACCATTTACCATGAACATTTTTCATATTTGTCCTTATTTTCAGTTTCAAAAATTTTTGCTTCGGCTGGATTGAGAATCTACGATGTTGAGGAGTTGTCGACACATGGAGGGAGTATTAGAGTATTCGGTTGCCATGATAAATCTGATATTCAAGAAACTAATGCAGTTCAGCTTATGCTTAATAGAGAATTAGAGTATGGGATGCAGGCTATTGATGTTTATAAGAATTTTCAAGATGATGCTAATAAAATTAAAGACACCTTTTTACATTTTTTAATTGAAGCATCTCGCTCAGGTAAATCGATTGCAGGTTACGGAGCGGCAGCCAAAGGTAACACTTTGATGAATTATGCTGGCATCAAAACTGATTATATTTCTTTTGTTGCAGATGCTGCTAAGGCGAAGCAAGGTAAGTTCCTGCCTGGCACTCATATTCCTGTGTATCATCCGGATCGACTAATCTCTGAGCATGTAGATTATATTATTATATTTCCATGGAATATTGCTGACGAAGTTATTAAAGATTTGCGAAAAAAAATAAATTATTCAACTGAGTTTGTTACCTTTGTTCCTGAGTTAAAGATCGAGTCTATTTGATGGGGCAAGAGAAAATGGTACCCGCAGTTTTTCTTGATAGAGATGGCGTCATCAATAAGGATATAGGATATTTTTCTGATCCTAAAAAATTAGCTATTTTTCGCTCTTCGGTTCAAGGACTTCGGGCTCTTCAAGAAGCAGGCTTTATGTTGATTGTTGTTACGAATCAGTCAGGCATTGCAAGAGGCCTAATATCCGAAAAAGACGTTCAGCATTTACATAATGTTATGCAAAATGCATTTCAAACAGATGGAATTTTTATTAGCGGCATTATCTATTGCCCGCATCATCCGACTGAGGGAATTAATCAGTACCGCACGAATTGCAAATGCAGAAAGCCTAGTCCTGGGATGATCCTCCAAGCTGCAGAAAAATTCAATATAGATCTGAATCAATCTTATCTAGTTGGTGATAGATTTTCAGATATTCAAGCGGGTATGAATGCAGGTTTAAAATCGTCTATTCTGCTTCAATCAAAGCATAAGGTTTCCCCAGAAGAGATATCTAAAGCTTCAACTTTTTGCCAAGATTTAGCAGAAGCAGCATCATGGATAATAGGCTCTGATCCAATATAAAATAATGAACAATAGAATATTATTTGAGGATTTGTATGACTATAAATACTGATTTTTTAATTATTGGTGGCGGAATCATTGGTCTTAGTATTGCCAGAGAGATCCAAGCTCGCCATCCAGCAAGTTCAGTCACAATCATAGAAAAAGAGAAAAAATGTGGTGAGCATGGCAGCGGAAGAAATAGTGGAGTTTTGCATAGTGGAGTCTATTACCCAGCAGATACACTAAAGGCTAAGTTCACCAAAGATGGAAATAGGAAATGGCAAGAATATTGCCAGGAAAGAAATCTTTTCTTGGATCAATGCGGCAAATTAATTCTTGCGACTACTCAAGAGGAGTTAAAAGGCCTTGATATTATTGAAGATAGGGCTATTCAAAATAATGTGAGTATCCAGAGACTAGATGCAAAAGGAATATATGAAATTGAGCCTAGGGCGAATACGATTGGGTCAGGTTTATTTGTTCCGTCAACTGCTACCATCGATCCAAATGAAATCAATAACTCAATTAGCAAAGAATTTAAAGACGATGGTGGTAATTTATTGCTTGATTGTGCATATTTAAAAAAATTACCAGCCAGTAACAATGTACTAACTAGCACAGAAGTTATTAGTGCAGGCTATATAATTAATTGCGCAGGATTGCATGCTGATAAAGTTGCCCATGATTTTAATATGGGACTAGATTTTACAATGCTTCCATTTAAAGGTTTATATTTATACTCTTCAAACCAAAATTCTGCTCCAAAGGTTCACATATATCCAGTCCCAGATTTAAATAATCCATTTCTAGGAGTGCATCTCACTAGAACAATTTCTGGAGGTGTTAAGGCTGGGCCTACTGCCATGCCAGCATTATGGAGAGAAAACTATTCAGGATTAAAAAATTTTAATGTAAAAGAGTTAATAGAGATTTCTTTAAGAGAAGCTTACATGTTTGCAATGAATAAAAATGGATTCCCAAAATTGGCATTTGAGGAAATTCGCAAGCAGAGTAAATATTTTCTGATTAATGATGCATCAAGATTAATTGGAAATATTGAAAGCATGAAATTTGATACATGGGGTAAGCCAGGAATTAGAGCTCAATTAGTTTCAAAGAAAACTAATGAATTAGTAATGGATTTTCTTATAGAGCAAGATGACAAAAGCATGCATATTTTGAATGCAGTTTCTCCAGCATGGACCTGTGCGCTCTCATTTTCTGAATATGTAGTCGATCAAATATAAATATAAGAAGTTTTCCAAACTTAGCAATTATCTTCTACAATACAGCTAAATAATTATATTATAGGCACTAAGGCTATGAGCAATTTCTATCGCCCATATTTTCAAGAGTACGCAGACCTTGCGTTTTCAGATAGCCTATATGAAACACTTGATGAATTTAAGTCTATGGCTTTGGAGGTGAAAGCTACTGATTCAAAATTAATTTTTGCTGGCAATGGAGCTAGCGCAGCTATTTCGGCTCATGCTGCTGTTGATTTTACGAAGCAAGCAAAAATTCGCGGTATTACATTTAATGAGGCTGATCTGATTACTTGTTTTAGTAATGATTACGGTTATGAGAATTGGATGTCCGAAGCAATTAAAGCTTACTCTAAAAATTCTGATGCTATAGTTCTTACGAGTGTTAGCGGAGAATCCCCGAGCATTGTTAATGCAGCAATTACTGCTAAATCTCTTGGTCTCAAAGTAGTTACTTTTACAGGTAGAGACTCAGATAATACTCTTAAGTCTCATGGGGATATCAACTTCTGGGTAGATAGTCATGCTTACAATATTGTTGAATGTATCCATATGATTTGGGTTACAACAGTCATAGATGCAATCGTTGGCAATGCTGTCTATGAGGTTTCCTAGAAAACATTGATTTAAGATTTTTTACATGGATAGTAATTTTAAAAATCTTTCAGTTCTTCTGCTTGCTGCAGGAGTAGGTTCAAGGCTAATGCCTCTCACTAATTCTTGGCCAAAATGCTTAATGCCTATTGGCAAAAAACCATTGCTAGAGTATTGGTTAAGTATATTTTATAAGCTGGATATTAATAAAGTTATGGTTAATCTGCACTATCAAAGCGAGATAGTTGAGAGTTTTTTGCAAAGAGATCGTTTTAAAGACTGGGTATCCTCAGACTTCGAACCCATTCTTTTGGGAACTGCTGGCACCCTTAAAAAAAACATGCCTTTTTTTTTAAATGATACGCTTTTATTGATTCATGCTGATAATTGGAGTCAATGTGATTTCTCAGCCTTTATAGAGTTTCACTCAAATGATCGCCCAGAAAATTGCTTGATAACCATGATGACCTTCAGATCTGATCAACCCTCTGAGTGTGGGATAGTAGAGTTAGATAATAAAAATCGAGTAATTAAATTTCATGAGAAAGTAAAAAATCCTCCATCTAGCTTAGCAAATGCAGCGGTTTATCTAATTGAACCTGAGGTCTTAAGGTGGATTGACAGTCAGAACCATATTTCAGATTTTAGCAATGATGTCTTACCAAATTTTCTTGGTAAAATTGCAACATGGCATAATGACAACATTCATAGGGACATAGGTACTTTGAAGAGTCTCCAAAAGGCACAATTAGATGAAAAGCCTAACGATGCTTGGGATTCACCAGACCAGTGGGAGCTAGACTTTAATCAAAACCCTATTCATGATCAGATAAAAATATAGCAAAGGAAAAAGGGAGTTAGCAAATGTCACGATTTTTAGTTATTGGTAGTAATTCATTTTCTGGATCATCATTTATACAGCACTTGTTAAAAGAAGATCATGAGGTCATGGGTGTAAGTAGATCTGAAGAAATTCATCAAGTTTAT
>Ga0209425_10005618_pt1 | contig 12267 bp, 5 predicted proteins | sample COG_05_FD_184749 | JGI IMG/M metagenome (GOLD analysis project Ga0209425, IMG submission 184749) | Pelagic Microbial community sample from North Sea - COGITO 998_met_05 (SPAdes) (version 2) | ecosystem: Environmental > Aquatic > Marine > Neritic zone/Coastal water | place: Helgoland, sampling... | reverse complement strand
GAGGGAAGCGGGGTTGAAGGACGCGGGTTTGAAGGACCAACGTGGGCCGCGGACGAGCCAACATGGAGGCAAAGGGGTGAAGGACGAGGTCGAGGAGAAGGAAGAGGTTGACGCGGAGGCGCCGGTGGATCACGACGCGAAGGTATCCGCGACGCGTCAGGAGGTGGCGAGCGAGCTGGCGTTCTTCGCCCCGGCGATGGGGTTCGCGTGCATGACGCTCATCACGCTCGTGCAGATGGCGATCATATTTAGGACCAATCAGCAGGACGCGAAGGACGATCTCCCGAGGCAGGAGGGAGACCCAAACAACGTGGGCCGCGGGTTGAGGCTGTCGATTGTAATCGCCGGGGGGTGGGCGATGGTGTGTTGCTGGATCGGTCTGAGGGGCTTGCGGATCAGACCCGGGCGACCGCTGCCGTTCGGAAGAGAATCCCAGACGACACGGTGGGCGTCCATGTCGAAGCTCGGCTTTCGAAGGACCATGATGACGGTGCGGATGCTTCGCGCGCAGTCCCCCGAGCTGCTCAAGCTCATGCTCGGGCAGATCTTCTCCACCACCGGCAACGGCACGGTGGTGACGTCGTACGTGGTGTTTGTTCAGCGCGAGCTGAACGCCGACAACGTCGATATGGTGATCATCGTCCTGATCGGGTCCTTTTCCGCGTGCGTGGGCCTTCTGTTCTTGATGCCGATCGCGAAGAGGCTGCAGGGGAAGGAGCTGTTCTGGATGTTCATGGCGCTGAAGGCGGTCACGCTGGTGTGGCCCACGTGGATGGCGCTGGGTTTCACCGAAAAGTGGGAAATGTTCGCGCTCGTGGTGATCGGTGGCATGCTGAACCCGAGCTTGCTGCCCATGATTCGGTCCATATTCCAGCAGGCATGCCCGCAAGGGTACGAGGCTGCCATGTTTTCGCTGTTGGGCATCTGCACGGTGGCGTTTATATGGATCGGAAGCGCCGTGCTCGCCATGTTCCTCACCGCGACGGGCAGCATGCGGTGGGGAATACTGGCGCAGACGTTCTTCACGTCGATCGCGCTGTGGATATTCTCATCGTTCGACTTTAAGAAGGCGCAGGAGGACCGAGTTCGCATCGAGAGCGGGGAGCACGAGATTGACGGCGTCGGTGAATTCGACGAGCTGCGGGGCGAGGGCGACAGTCGCGAACCCTCCAGCCGCTCGCTCTCCCTCCAGGACTCTCCCTCCAGATAGATGTATCACGATGCTCGGCTGATTGTTTACATTAGCTATATGTTTTGTTGTAAGAGTTAGTCTTCAAGTAAAGACGCGTCTGCCGTGCGCCGGGTTGAGTTTTAGTCTGTGGCTCCTCGAAGGTACTCGTCGACGCCGATGCCCCCCGCGTCCTCCTCGCGGACACCCGCGATGACCCCGTCCACCGCCTTGTCAACGATGGCGTCTACGTCCGTATCCAGCCCGACACCCTCCTCGGCGACCGCCGGGTCCCCACCCTCGGCGCCGTCGAGTTCGTTGTTCCCCTGGAAGTCATCCTCGAGTTCGATGTTCAAGTCGTTGAGTCCGAACACGCTTCCCTTCCGTGGCGCGTTCTTTTCCGACCTCGGGTCGAACGGGTCGACGCGGTCCTGGGGCAGCCTCGGCAGTTTGGACCCGCACTTGTACCCAAACTCCGGGTCCCTCGGGTCGCACGGCTCCGCCAGCACCTCGGCTCCGATGATCTTATTTATCCGAAAGTCGCGCTTGTAGTAGTTGTCCAGTCGCTGCTCGTCGTACGTGGACTTGTTCTCATCGCTCTTCTTCTTCAGGGACTGGATGAGAGAGGACTCGTTGGGGTCCACGCCGCTGTACTGGGGGCCCGGGCCGGATGCGAGCGCGACGTCGGGGCGACCGAGGGAGACCGCGAGTCCGAGCCCGGCTGCGAGGGCGGTGATAACGATCGGGGACCCGGGTTCATCGGACTCGGGCCGAGCGGGCGATGAGCACGCCCCGCGGCTGACGCGGCATCGATCGTGCGTGCGCACTACCGACGGTGCGGTCGGGACTCTCGCGGAACAGCTCGTGATGAGGCTCATCGCGTGTGACGACCCCCTGGTGTGGTGCGGATGGATGAAAATAGAGCTGACTAGTTAGAACACTGGTGACGAACTCCTACACACTTCCTAACGTCTCGTCAGTCGGCACGCGCGACATGGCGTGCGCAGCCCCGTCGACGGCCGGCCTGGCGAATGCGGCGATCCGCTTCCGCGCTCGCCGGTCATCCCGGCCCGCTCGCCGATCCCTGCCCCCCGGACGTGCCGCGTCTTCTTCTCGGATAGCATCAGGTGCGACGTCCACGTCAACGAACGCCTTGGGAGGCTCCCCCGATGTGACCGTCGAGCGTGTGGTGGTGCTGGGCGCGGGAGCCGCGGGGTACACCGCCGCGATCTACCTCGCGCGGGCGAACCTCTCGCCTCTGGTCCTGGACGGATCCACCGCGGGGTCCGGACGAGCGGAGGCGACGACCACCGCCGGGCAGAAGAACTCCCCGACGGACAAGATGAGGACGCAGGCGACGAGATGGGGCGCCCGGTGCATCGACGGGGACATCGAGGCCGTGGACCTGACGTCAACACCCGTCGTGGTCACGCTCTCCGGCGGTAGCCAGCTTCGATGCCACTGCGCGATACTGGCGAACGGCGACGGCTCCACCGACGGCTCCGCCGACGCCGACGCCGCGAAGATGCCCGGGGTCTTCGCGGTCAACCCCGGCGACGACGAACGGTCCGCGGGTCTCGCCGCCGCCGTCGACGCGGAGCGATGGCTACGGTCCAGTGGTCTGGTGGTCGACGAAAGTTTCCCTGACGGTACCGGGCCGTCTTCACCGTCAAAGACTGAGGTGAACCCGGCTAAACTCGACGCGGCTGTGCGGGGCATGACACCGGTGGACGGTGAGACACGCGGGGAGACGCCGGTGGCCGGTGCCGTGGGATCATCCGGCGGGAATGAACCGGACACCGAGGAGACGTTCGACCCAAACCGGACATCACACGTCGGTCAGTACGCCCTCCGGAGGCTGTACCGGGAGTCCACTCGATCGGCGCTGGTGGTTCTGTACACCGCGGATGGATGCGGGCCGTGCGGGCGGTTACGACCCATCATTCGGCGGGTGGTGGACGAGTACGCCGATTCGGTTCACTTCGTGGAGATCGACGTGGACCGGGACAAAGACATCGCGGAGGGTGCGGGGGTGCTCGGGACGCCGTGCGTGCACGTGTTCAAGGCCAAGGAGAGGGTCGCCGTCGTCTCCGGGGTTAAGATGCGGAGCGCGTACAGAAAAGCCATCGACTCGTGCCTGGAGGTCTCTAATTCCGTGGCCGAGCCGTGAGTGGGACCGCGTGTGAGACGGTTAGCTAGCTAGCTAGATACGTAGCTGTAGTGGACGAGGATGCGACGAGGATGTGGATGTGACGAGTATGTGGATACGACGAGGATGTGCATGCGACGACGCTCGGAATACAGATTTGTCGGTGCTGAAAACAAAAATATCTCTGGGAAGCTTGATGGGGCAGCCCCTGCCCCGGTGTTTGGGCTATTTTCGCCCGTTCTACATCACCACGCACGTTTTCGTGCAGCTCTCCACCTTGAGGTTCTTCATGTACGCCTCCACCACCGCCTGGAACACGTCCGTGACGTCCCCGTCGGGGGTGACCTCGGAGTACCCCTGGCATCCGAGTTTGTCGGCGAACGCGCGCCCGTCCTCCTCGGCAGCCTCCCCGAACAGGCTCTTCTCCCTCGTCTCCGTCCTGAGCCCAACGAGGACGACGGGGCACAGGCTCTCCGTCGCGCCGCCCCGCATGCGCTTCCGCCCGAGCTTCCGCAACTCCGGCAGCCAGAGCTTCTCGACGTTCTGCATGCTGTCCGGGTCATTCACGGAGAACGCGACCAGGAAAACATCCACGTCGAAGTAGGTTAGCGGCCGTAGCCTCGCGTACTGAGGCCTCGCGCAGGTGTCGAAGACCTCGAGCGCGATCTTCTGGGGCGCGGGAGACTGTGACCTCGAGTCGTCCGCGCCGCTCGAATCGCCCCGGTCCACGGAGGGAAGGTACTGGGGTCGCCACTCGATGTTAGATTTCTGGATTTCACACATTGCAGGTATTGTCTCGCCCTTGGCGGGAGGGGATCCCCGCTGGAGCGTGAGCAGCATGTGGGTCTTACCCACCCCGCTGTTGCCCACCACAACGCACTTGATCGTGCGCTCTCGCCGCATGGTAGTTAGCCGTCCTCCATTCGTTGGGGAAGACAGCGCCCGACGATGTGAGGAGCCGAGGAGCTGGGTCGGCGTTATTCTATATTTGGCTTTTGAGATTCCTTCGTCGTGTGGCCAATCACCGTCGCACTGTGCCCTCACCGTTGCCCGAGACGGGGCAAACAGACTGAACGCGAGTTTTTTCTCGCGAGTTTGCCTTTAGCTTTTGCCGATTTGCGGTCTCCGAGAATCCCTTTCTCGGAGGTGGACACACGCGCTCCTCCACAACACCCGCAGCTCGCAGGGTCGGAACCTCGACGCACGGCGAATCCGAGGACGATGGCGACTCGTCGGGAACACACGTAAGCGATGGGGCTGTTCTCTAGGAGCAAGAAGAAGGACAAGAAGGCGACGGGGGACGACCCCCCCGAGACCGCATCGTCGGCACCCAATCATCACCCGACAACAGGCGACAACGACCTCGTCGTCGCGGTGCTCGCGCTGAGCTCGGCGGACCCGACAGGGTGCTGCGAGGCTGCGAAGGGAATTCGAGCCGACGCCGATCGTGGGCGGGTCCCAGCGTCGCCGGCGATCAAATCAGGAGCCGTCGCCGCGCTCCTTGCCCTCGTCCGGGGTCCCGGAAGCGGCGGAGGATTTACCTCGCCGTCGGGCACGAGGGGCGTTGCGGGGTTGAGCGCGGAGGTGGCCGCGCGACGCCGCGAGTGGCGCGAACGTGACGCCGACCGATGCGCGCGTCACGCCGCGAACGCGCTCGCGGCCATCGCGGCGGCGGACCCGGAGGGGCGACCTGCGCTCACGCTCGTCCCGTATCTCCTGGACATCACGCTGACCCGAGCGGAGTCCCCCGCGTCCTCGCGCGCCACACGGGGCGCCGCGGCCGGGGTCCTGTTCCGCCTCGCGGGCGAACCCCTCGGTAAGTCCGCCATCGCGTCGCGCCCGGACGCGGTCGCCGGCCTAGTCTCCTTGGCATGCGAGAGTTCCTCAGTGAGCAAGCGCCCATCGATGAATGAAGACGGAGACGAATGCGCCGCGCTCGACGCGGCGGGCGCCCTCTGGATGGCCACCGTGCGCGTCGCCGGAGCCGGCGTGAACCCTAACACCCGGGGCGACAGCGGCGTGTCCACACCGGGCGGCGGACCGAGCGCGGGCGGGAGCGGGTTCAGCACGCCGGGGACGGTCAGCTCGCAAGCGCTCGGCGCGGCGGCGGGCAACGACGCCGCGCAAGTCATCTGCTCGCACCTGTCGCACCACCACCTGGACAAACTGGCGTCCGCGCTGGTGAACAGACACCGAGGTGGGCGTAGCGCGGAGGTGGACGACGTCGTCGTGGCGAGGCTCGCGACGGTGCTGGCCAACGTGTGCGCCGCACCCGCGTGTGCCGCGAACGTGGCGAGATCGCCCGGGACGCTAACCTCCGTCGCCCGCGCTTTGGCCTCCACCCGGCCATCACCCGGCGGTTCCGGCCGCGAGGGGAACCCGTGGCGGATTCGACGCGCCGCGGGCCAGTCGCTCTGGAACCTGACCGCGCCGAACGAGACCGGGCGTGTGGGTTCATCCGCGGGCAGCGCGCGCAGGCGCGTGGCGGCGGTGGACGGCGCCGTGGACGCGTTGATCGAGATGACTTTGGCCGGTTGCGACTTAAGCGATCAACAACGGTATTCGACCCCGAACGGCGACGAGGATCACCTGGAGGCCGTCAGGCTCGGCGCGGGGACGCTGGGTGCGATTGCCGCGGAGCCCGCGGTGAGGTCTTTGTTCGCGGGGCGTCCGCTCGCGGGTCACGCCGTGCGCTCCGCGCTCATACGCGCCGCCGACGATGCGGCGGAGACATCTTCGATTTTGCCCGCCGCGGTTTGGCTCCTGCTCAACGCGGCCCTCTCGCCGGATCTCTGCGAGTTTATCGGGAAAGATGAGGCCTGCATAGCCGCCGCGCTGAAGGTTGTCGCGACGGGGGGACCCTCGAGCGTCAACGCGGCCGCCGCGCTCGCCAGGGTGGCGAGGGGCAGCGGAGCCTGCGTCGAGTGGCTGGTGTCCGCGGACGGCCCGAAGGGACGGAAAAGCGAGGACGGCGATGACGCGCACACCGACCGGGCACACGCACGGGACCCACCCACGGAGGGTACGAGCGCGAGGTACCTGTCCGCGGTGTGCAGATCGTTCCTGCGAAGATACGCGGACTCCGACGCACGGGAACGGGGTTCGAACGTGGGGAGGTCGTCCAGAAAACCCGGCGCCGAGGCGTGGTCCGTCGCCGCCGAGCTCATATCATCCGTCGTTCACGGGGACTTTACCAGACGCGAGACGACACGGAACAGAGACAAGGGTAGTAGAGACAAGAATAGAGACGAGGGTGGTGGTAACGACGACTTGGGACCCTGGAGGATGCTGTCCGGTCCCATCGTGGACCTGGTCGTGGCTCTGAGCTGCTCGGGCGACGGACCGACGCAGACGGCCGTCGCGCCCGCCGCGGAGGCACTGCTCGCCGAGTCAGCCGAGTTAGTCGGTACCGACGCCGGGGAGTCAACACGAGCGAGGGAGAGCGGTATGTCCGCGTGCGCCGCGCTGTTGGGGTGCGCCCGGGGTGCGGCGAGCGTGCGGGTGGCCAGGCGCGTGGCGGCGGTGTCGGCGAAGGCGGACGCGTCGCTGGCGGATTCGCTCCTCTCGCACCCGTCCCTCGCGCGGGGACTCGCGAGGTGCGTCCTCGACGCGTGCGGCCAAAGCCCGGCACTCACCGAGGAGGAATACGCCGCGGATGTAGAGTACGACGGCGGTGCGTCGACGATGGTACCCCTGCCGAGTCCCACGGGACCCGGCGGTGCGTTGTCGAGGCTGATACCGGTCCCGCGCCGCGTCAGCGTCGGTGAAATCGCGGGGACTCCGTTCGACTCCATGGATGCGAACGCGTCGCCGAGGCACTCGGTACAGTCCGCCGCCCGGGGTTGGACCGGGCCCGTGTCCGGGCCGTTGTCGTCGCGGGGCGGGAAGGATAGCGGGGCTAACGCCCGGGAGGTTGCCGGTTTCCGGGAGGAGGAGCGGGCTCGGCGGGAGGCGGCGGAATGGTCGATTGCCGCGCTCAGATCGCTCGCGGAGACGCACGTTTCGTGCAGGGATCGCATCGCCGCGGACCCTGACGTGCTCGAGGCGGCGTCCGCCGCGCTTCTTCGCGGTGGTTCGCCCCTGAACGCGCGCGCAGCGGGGTTCTTGGGCGCGTTGGGGACGGTCAACGGCGGCGGGGTCGCCGCGGCGCTGTCTCTCGGGGACCATTCCTCGGTCCCCGACACGCAGTCACCGAGGTCGCAGGGCCCGGGATCGCATAACTTGGGTCCGCGCGGGGTGTCCACCGTGTCCGTCGACGCGCTCATGGGCATGATGACGAACGCCGCCGCGGACAGACTGACGGACGAGACCCGCGACGCCGTCGTCGCCTCGGCGGCTGAAGCCGGCGCGGCGCTCGAGGCTGTCGCCGGACACCCGCGCGGCGCCACCGCGATCGCGTCGCACGCCACCGCGGTCACCGCGCTCTTCGCGTTGATGCGCCCGCCTCACCCGGCGCGGGTGTCCGCATGCGCCGCGAGGGTGCTTCGCAGGTTGGTGGCGACGGCGCCGCCGCCGGTGGGCTCCGACGCGGCTGACGCGATCTGGTCCGTCGACTCCGTCACCGCGGTCGTCGACGCGCTTCAACGCCGCCCTGATGGATCTGAGGCCATCGAGGCTATCGCGTCCGCGGCTTGGTTCCTCGCGCAGCTCGCCGCCGCCGCCGATGACGACGAATCGCGCGGGGACATCGCCGCGGAGGACGGCGTGCTCGAGTCCGTCTCCCGGGCGTTGACGCTGTTAACTCTGGAGCCCGACTCAGTCGGGGGCGGGCGGGGCGACGCCGTGGCGCGCAGAAACGCGGCCGCGGGCGCATCCGCGGTCGTGTCCGAGCTCGCGTGGACCCCGCGGGTGCGCGTGGTGGTCATGAGCGAGCTGAGGGGCGGGAGGATGTCCGTCGGGCTGCTCCGCGGGCTGGCGGCGGCGATTGAGGCAGTCCCGGATCCGCTTCAATCGTCATCCTCCACGCGGGACGCATCGTTCGACGCGTGCGAGCTGGGCGAGCGTGACCCCCGTGCCTCTGCGATGCGCGCGCTCGGCCGGCTCGCCGCGGCGGATCCGTTCCTCGCGCGATCCCTCGCGACGGACGATGGGGGTTCTTCCGGGGGGTTCTTCACCCTCGCCGCCTCAGCTTTCAAAGGTGAACAGCTTTCAAAGCTTTCGGCCGGTCCCGTCGACGGGGTGGGTGGGGTCGGGGACGGCGTTCGGGGAGGCGACGAGCACGGTGTGAACACGATGTGGTTCGCGGCGCACGCGGCGTGTGCGCTCGCCGTGTGGTGCGCACCCGCGCCGGAGACCTCCGGCGCCGGCCCCGAGTCCCCCAAGCTCCCGATGGACTTACTCGAGGAGGCGGCGGCGGGGATGATCGATCTCCTCGAAGGAGCTCCCGCGGGCTCGAACAAGGCGCCGAGATCGTCGACAAACACGTCGTCCACGCCGCCGACGCCGCCCGTGTCCGGTTTACGCGCGCGTCGCGGGGGTGGCGGGCTCACCATCGCCACCCCGGGAGGCCCCGGACCCGACGACCCCGCCGGCCAAACTTCAGCCGCCGCCGACTCCAACAAGGACGACTCACCGGTCTCTCGCGCGCGCCTGGAGTGCCGCATCGCCATCGCGCGCGTGCTCGGGCGGTACGTCACGCTCACCGCGTCGGAGATCGAGTCGGGGAACGCGCAGGCGACGTCGACGGCGGAGCGAGTAGTCCGCGCCTTGGTGTCCACCGTCTGCGCCGCGGGGTCCACCCCCGCGAGGCTCACGGCGGCGTGCACGGAGGCTCTCCGGTGGATCGCCGGTGCCTCGGACGAAGGGACCGATCGCCTCGCGACGATGATCGCCGATGCACGCGGTGCGCTTCCCGCGCTCGTCACCGTCGTCGAGCGAGGGGACGTAGCGCCATTGCCGGGACTCGGCATCCTGGGCTCCGTCCGCCGCGCCAAGGGGTCCGCCGGGGGCGCCGGGGGCGTCGCCGGAGGGTCCCCGCCGGTGTCCATGAGGGCTCAGACCGACATGTCCGCGGGACACGCCGCGATCGCGGCGGCCGCGGCGCTCGGAACCCTCGCGGAGGTGGCACGGCGGCTGCCCCACACAGTCCCGGGTCGGCTGGCTCGGATAAAAAGCGCACCCGCCGCCCTCGCGGGGTTCCTCGACGAGCGAACGCACGCGAGGATGTGCGCCGCCGCGGACAGGACGCTCGTGTGCACGGCTTCAGTGCCGTCCACTCGCGCGCTGCTCGCGTCCGCGTTCAAGGACCGCGACGGGGCCACCGGGCACCACCGCAAGCAGAGCGTCCTCGGGATGCAACCCATCGCGGATCCCACCGATCAGGAGTCGGCCAGGACCCCACGGAAGGTCACGTACGGCGACGAGGACGTACCGAAGCGCGATACCCGCGACGCCAAATCATCGCCACCAACCAGGGAATCGTCCATTAAGCCAGCGTCCTGGCATAAATCCAGCGCCGGTGCGGACGGGGTACGGGTCGTCGCTGCTGACGTATTCGCCGCGATTTGCTCAGTGGTAAGTTTATTTTTATCTTCGTATGGGCAATTAGATTGACTGACGTCGTGTTTGTTTTTTTTACAGGCTCCCGCGCCGACGGCGTTGGCGGACCCGCGCGCGATCTTGGGCCTCGCGCGCATGTGCCGCGGTGGCCCGGGTCTGGGCCCGGTGGAACGAATCTCCGCGGCGAGGGCGCTGTGGAGCGCGTGCCTGGCCGAGGGCGACGGCGCGTGGCACGTGGAAGAGACGGAGGGTGCCATCGCCTCGCTGGCAGCGCTGCTGGCCACGGGGGGCGACGAGAGCGTGGACCGGGAGTCCGCGCGAGCCGCGCGGGTCGCCGCGGCGGGCGCGTTGGGCGCGGTACTGAGCGGCGCGACCGTCTCGCGGGATGAATCACGCGCGGTTCGGTGCGCCAACGCTGTGTGCACCGCAGACGGCGTCCTCGCCGGCTTGACCGAGCTGCTCCGCGGCGCGAGAAAAGCGGGAACCGACGGGGGCGGGGCAGACATCGAGGGGCGCGGGGGTGACGTCGAGGGCGCGCTTGGTGACATCGAGGGCGCGCTTCCCGCCGCCGCCGCCGTCGCACTGCTCACGCGCGTCCCAGCGGTGGCCGCGAGGGTGGTATCCACCGAAGGGACGGTGTCGGCGCTCGTAGATGCCCTGCACGCGGGTGCCATCGACGACAAAACGGAGTCGGTCGCCGCGTTGCTCGCGCACGCGGCATCCGCCGTCGGGAACATCGCGGCTCACACCGCGAGCGCGGGGTTACTCGCGCCCGCGCCCGGGTTGATCCCGGGCCTCGCGCGGCTCCTCGGCGGGCCACGACCCGGCCCGGCGAGGGAGATGGCGGCGGGCGCCGCGAGGAACCTGGCGCTGACCGCCGCCGGGAGGAAGGCGCTTCGATCGACGCCCGGCTTTCTCGCAAAGGTTCTCGTCTCACTCGGGTCCGACTCGGTCGGGGAGAGGCACGCCGCGGTGGGATGTCTGGTGAACCTGAGCGACGACCCATCGTCCCTCGAGTCACTCGCCAATACGCCCGGGACCTTGAACGCGATCACCGCCGCGGCGAACAGGGCGATGGCGGACAAGGACGCGAGGCTTCGGAGGTACGTCCTCAGCGTCTTCGCCAACCTAGCCGCGGACGCGCCGACCCGCAAAACCTTGTCGATGGCGCGCACGGGTCCGACGATGGACGCCATCGCCAAGGCGTTCGTCAGCTCGAGACGCGTGGGCGTGGATCCCGTCGCGCAGGTGTGCGGCTTGGAGTCGTTAACCGCCCTCGCGGGGGACGAAGCCGTCGACGTTTCAGCCCTGGAGTCGGCGGCGACGGATTGCGCGACATGCGTCCTCGAGGCTATCGAGCACGGCCCGGCGTACTCGACGCCCCAGGGGCCATCACGCGCGGCGGTCGCGGTCGCCGCGAGCGCCGCCGCCTTCGTGGCCACACTCGCGGACGCGGGCGCCGGGGCGGTGAAGGCGCTAGCGGGGGACCGGCTGGACGGGTACAAACGACTAGCGCGCGGCCTCGCGAAACTCGCGCATCCAGACAACGCGCACGTCTTCTCCTCACAGGCCACGAGTGGGACGGGAACCCCGAACCACTCACGCGGACCAAACTCACGCGGACCGGTCTCGTCTAACAACTCGCTCGGGTCCCGGGGTCCCGAGGATGCAAAGACTTCTTCCGCCGACTCGGACAGGGACGCCGGCGTCGAATCCACCGTCGCGTTGGCGTCGCTCGCGACTGTCACCGAGTGTACAGAGGCTGTCGCGTCGCCCGAGCCGTTCGAGGCGCTCATAGGCCGCGTCCACGCCGCCGCCGCGGTCGCGGCGAGACGCGTCGAAGGGCAAATCGGAATCGCCTCGGAGGATTCGTCGAGCGAACTCGCCGGCGCGTACGCCTCGGCGGCGCTCGGCTCGCTCGTATCCGCGGGGGCGTTGGACGAAACGCAGACCTTGAGTCTACTTGGCGAGCGCGCGGGTATCCTGGGCGGGATCATCGCGTGCGCGCGGATTGACGGGGACGCGGATCTCGCGGTGGATCTGTCGATTAACCCCCGGTCGTCGTCGTTCCTGATGATGCGTACGTGTGTGCAAATAGAGGCACCGTACGACGACTTTCAGACGCGGGCGTGCCGGTTCATCTTCCACCTCGCTACCTCGCGCGTGGCCGCCAGGGTCATCGTCTCCCACCCGAACGACGCGCTCGGATCGCTGGCGCGGGTGTTGCTGCTCGGGGAGGACGGCGCGAGGGCGGCGGCGGCGGCGGCGACGTGCGCTCTCGCCGAGAACGTCGGGCCCGGAGCGGAACGGACGCGGATGATTGCCGTCCCGGGGCTGGTCTCCGGGTTGCGGTCCGCGTTGGTGCCCGGGGCGGTCGTCGGGACGTACGCGGCGGCGGCGATCGCGCACCTGACGGGTGGCGCGGATGGCGCGGCCGCGGTTTTGGCCGCCG
>Ga0209425_10005616_pt1 | contig 12271 bp, 10 predicted proteins | sample COG_05_FD_184749 | JGI IMG/M metagenome (GOLD analysis project Ga0209425, IMG submission 184749) | Pelagic Microbial community sample from North Sea - COGITO 998_met_05 (SPAdes) (version 2) | ecosystem: Environmental > Aquatic > Marine > Neritic zone/Coastal water | place: Helgoland, sampling... | reverse complement strand
CGAGATACCAAAAAGCGCCAGGAATGCAAAACGTGCGCTGGTCGTCAGAACACGCTCTAGTGGATACGATTAAGTGTTTTGGCCAAAGGACAACGATTGGTTATATCACCACCATGAATGACATCGATAACGGCCAAGATTTTGAACGATATTATTCAAGGCCGTCTACCCGATAATTCATGCTCTCTTAAACGCGGCATTATTTCAACAAAATTACATGGCCTGTGTCGAATATCTAGCTGATTATGTAATATTCCATCCCAAGCATCGGTACATGCACCTGTAGACCCAGGCAGTGCAAAAAGATAAGTTCCTTTTGCAACACCTGCAACTGCCCTTGACTGTATAGTAGAAGTTCCAATTTTTTGATAACTTATCCAACGAAATAGCTCTCCAAAACCCTCTATTTCCTTTTCAAAAACCGCCTTAAATGCCTCTGGGGTCACGTCCCGCCCTGTGAACCCTGTTCCACCAGTAGAAATTATGACATCAATAGCTGGATTATTTATCCAGTAATCCAGTTTTTTCAATATTAGGCTTACCTCATCTTTAACAATTGAACGGTCAATCACCACATGTCCATCACCTATGGCTCTTGCACTTAAAGCATCCCCAGAGCGGTCATCGGCAGACGATCGGGTATCCGATACAGTTAGAATAGCAATGTTTACAGGAATAAATTCTCTAGAATCATCAATTTTTGGCATGTTGTTTCCTCTTAGAGTTTTTTACTCCTACTGATATATATTTTGGCCAATAGCCACCTGCTACTTGATCTAAAGTTGGCGTAGGTTCATTAAGCCTAAATCTATAAAGCCAGAGACCAAGTGCGACCTTTTTGATAAAGTGCCTAGTTTCGCGGGAAGGGGTGGATTCTATAAATAATAAGGGATCATCTTTATATTTTACCTTTCTTTCCCATTTTCGAAGCGTCCCAGGACCAGCATTATAAGCGACTAGTGCTTTAAATAAATTATTAGAGACGCGCTCATCTTCCATTAAATGGGAAATATATTGACTGCCCAAAATCAAGTTCAGATTAGGATTAAATAAATTATCACGTCCTTTTCCTCTTTTAAGCTGCTTGTTCCTGCCTATAGCCGCTGCTGTTCGAGGCATCAGCTGCATCAAGCCTCTCGCACCGCGTCTACTCTTTGCTCTTGGATAAAATTGGCTCTCTTGTCTCACAATTGCAAAAACCAAAGCCGGATCAAGCAAAACCTTTTCCGGAATCGTCCATGATGGAAAAGGGTAGAGTGCTATGAAATATGTCGGATGACCCTCTTGTTTTAGTACACCGGCCGATCGCATTGCAAAACCAGGCATACCATTTACAGCAGCAACAGCAGTCAACGAAGATCTTAATTGATCTGGAACGACATAAAATAATGACCGTATCTCTTTTTCTGCTTCTTTACTCTTTTTCAATTGTAATAAAGCCAGAAACCTCCTCATATGAGGAAATTCCCTTATATTTGAAAAAAGATTATCCGATACTTTGGGATTTTTAAAGTCCAAATTCGAATCTACACCTAGAGCCCTAGCGGCAATAACTCCATAAAATGTTCCCTCATGAACGGCTGCTGCTCTTAACCACTCATTTGCTTTTCGTGGGCGTCGGCTCGATAAATGGCAACGGGACGCCCAAAAAGAACCTGCCGCGGCTAAATCATTCGTTGCTGCGGAGTTTACAGCAACATGCTCAAAAAACTTTTGCGCTTCATTTATTTTATTTGAACGCCAAGCGGCTAAACCTGCGGCCCATGCGCCCACCACTGATTCCTTGGGATATTCCAAAATACTTTTCTTCGCTAATTTAATCGCCAAGTCATCTTTGCCAAAAATAAAATACCCGTGTGCTATTTCTGCTCTTGACTTAGCTATTTCCGCTGGATGCAGAGCTTTTTGAAAGCTTGGAGACACCAATTTACGATATGCACCCGTTGGCCAACCATTTCTTATCAACTTAGTGATATGTTTCTTAAATTGACGAGCTTGAAGATGTTTCGCCTTAGAGCGCTTCAACGGTGGCTTATTTTGGCTTTGGCTTATAGGAATTGGGCCATTTCCCCGCAAATACTTACCAATGGGCTTAGGCGGTAATTTCCAACTTATGGGGCGACGGCGTAGCGCCAAAGCATAGATACGTTTAGCTTGAGGATGGTCCGCATATTTTTGCATCCATGCTAATAGCTCAGGGTATTTTGATCGGTATTTTGTGGGGTGAAGGAACTTTTGAGCCAAAACATGGCCAAGAAGTATACGGTTGCCGAGTTTTCTAATTATTTTAGCTGCTTGCAACCATTGACCACTTTTCTGTAGTTCAAAAATCCTATTATATCGGCTAACATCGCTGTTGCTAAGGGGATTGGGTAGAACGTAATCCGATTTAAGAGAGCCAGAGACATACTCAATTTCTTTAGATGCTACTTCATGGTAGGCGCTGGAAACATAAACAGCGGTCATCAATAACATAAATGCAAAAAAAGATAAATTTCGTTTTTTTAAATTATTTATAACGATCTCTTATCACCCCTGTAGCAATAAAAATATTAATGAAGACACGTAAAAGTTAACAGATAATGTTAACCAATAGCCTAAAAAAAGAAGTTAAATTATAAGTATTTATCTTTAACCATCAAATCACATCGAGTTTTCAAAGTGACTACAATGTTTATATTCTTCATTACTAGACCTCAAGGTCTTTCATTTTTTTTCTTATGGCTACCATATCTTTCCACGCATTTGCTTTTTGCCCTGTGGAGCGCAATAAGAAAGCTGGATGTAAAACTGGTATCGCTGGAATGCTATCACCATTAAAATCTACCTGATAATTGAACCACCTACCTCTTAACCGCATTATACCCTCTGTTCTTGACAAAAGTGTTTTAGCGGATATACCGCCAACTAAAACTAAGATCCGAGGTCTCACCAACTCAATGTGTCTTTTCACGAAAGGCAAGCAGGCATCAATTTCTCCAGGGGTCGGTTGCCGGTTCCCAGGGGGCCGCCAAGGCAGAATATTAGTAACGTAGACTTCTGAACGCGGTAACCCGATCGAATGGATCATTTTATCAAGTAATTGACCACTAATCCCGACGAAAGGTTTCCCCTCTCGGTCTTCATCAGCGCCAGGCGCTTCACCTATCAACATTACATCTGCCTCGGCATTGCCGTCGCCATAAACTAAATTCATAGCCGTGTTTTTCAATGAGCACCCTTCAAACGAAATAAATGCTCCCCTTAGTTCCGATAGAGTTTTAGCGGCATTGGCTGCCTCCTCTGCAGGTTTTACGTTAAATAGAGATTTGTTTTCGGATAATCCTGCGTTTTCCATTAATGAACTCGAATCAGCTTTTTTTAAAATACTTTGCGTATCAAAAAATCTATTTTGAGAAACTTCGCTTAATACTTCATCTTGGCCCGACTCCCTGGCCCATTTTAAATGATTAAAGTTATTATATTTCTCTTGCATAACTTAAATTTTACCAATTTCAGTGATAGAAAACCCCGAACCGCTTGTCGAAGTGGGCATGCTGTATCATATTATACTAAATAAATAATAGACATAAATAAGCGAGGACTAATGAACCGCGAATCAATGGAATACGATGTGGTGATTGTGGGGGCTGGACCCTCCGGTTTATCAACAGCAATCAAACTACGTCAGATCAGTGCAGCTTCTGGCAAGGATATTAGTGTCTGCGTTCTTGAAAAGGGCTCAGAGGTTGGAGCGCATATCCTTTCCGGCGCGGTTTTAGAACCAAAAGCATTGTTTGAATTATTCCCAGATTGGAAAGAACGAGGCGCCCCTCTAAATACTCCCGTGACTGACGATAAATTTTTATTCCTCACAAAGAATTCAAGTTTTCAGCTTCCAACCCCACCTCAGATGAATAATCATGGTAACTATATAATAAGCCTTGGAAACTTTTGCAGATGGTTAGCCGAACAAGCGGAAGCGCTGGGGGTAGAAATTTATCCCGGATTTGCCGCCTCAGAGATTCTGTTTAATCCCGATGGTTCAGTCAAAGGAGTTGCAACGGGAGACATGGGTATTGGGAAGGATGGCGAACAAACAACAAATTATACTCAAGGAATTGAACTTCATGCGAAACAAACAGTTTTTTCAGAGGGAAGTCGAGGTTCTTTAACAAAGGTTATTTTCGAAAAATTCAACTTACGTGAAGACATAGACCCACAAACTTACGCAATCGGCATTAAAGAGTTATGGGAGATTGACCCTAAACAGCATCAGCAAGGGTTAGCGTTGCACACAGTTGGTTGGCCAATTGACACTTCCACCTACGGAGGTTCGTTTTTGTACCATCTTGAGGGGAACCAGGTGTCTGTTGGGTATGTCATAGGGCTTGATTACCAAAACCCTCACCTTAGTCCATTTGACGAGTTTCAACGATTCAAATTACACCCAAAAATCAAACCATTTTTTGAAGGGGGAAAGCGTATATCATATGGCGCTAGAGCTTTAAATGAAGGTGGTTACCAATCAATCCCACAATTAACCTTTCCTGGAGGCTTAATAGTTGGTTGCGCAGCTGGTTTTCTAAATGTTCCAAAAATAAAAGGGACTCATACCGCAATGAAGTCAGGAATGACAGCAGCTAATGCGATAGCTAACGCCCTGGGTACCATGGGTGAGGAATCAACAGGATTAGAAGTAATTGAATATAAAAACGAGCTATCAGAAACCTGGCTTTGGAAAGAACTATTTAGTGTCCGGAATATCAGGCCAGGCTTCAGAGCTGGTTTATTTTTTGGTTTTATTCATGCTGCGATAGATACATATATTTTTAAAGGTAAAGCCCCATGGACACTAAAACACCACCATGACCATGACGCACTGCAACTTGCTTCACATTGCCAAAAAATAGACTACCCGAGACCAGACGGGAAAATTAGTTTTGATAAAGCATCGTCGGTGTTTCTCTCCAACACGAACCATGAGGAAAACCAGCCTGCACATTTAATCCTCAAGGACGGAACAGTGCCTGTAGATTTTAATCTTAAATATTATGATGCACCCGAGCAACGGTTTTGCCCAGCCGGCGTCTATGAGATCATTTACGACGAAAAAAGCCTAAAGCCCAAATTACAGATAAATGCCCAAAATTGTGTGCATTGCAAAACATGTGACATAAAAGACATGTCACAAAACATCACCTGGGTCGTACCCGAAGGTGGGGGTGGCCCAAATTACCCGAACATGTAATAGATTATAGACGATATGTTACTTAAAGCCCCACCTGTTTTTGTAAGGCTACCAATTTTTGCTAATGATACGTTTATTATCTGTTGTTTTTTTATCCTATTGATATCCCTCGCAGGCTGCACAAGTACAAGTTTAGAAACAAGCAAGAATATTGAAGATTATGCCTCAAAGTCGCTGGCAGGAAATTATTTGGCTGGTCGACAGGCGAGGCGAAATAATGATCTAAAGAAAGCTTCTAGTAGCTTTGCCCTTGCACAATCATACGAGCCAAATGACCCAAGGCTGATTAGAGAAGCTTTTTTAGTTGAATTAAATCTTGGAAATATCGAAAGGGCATCAAGGCTTGCGGCTCGATCTCTTGATCTCAATAAGAGTGCACCATTTACGATGCTTGTTATTGGGCTTCAAAAAGCGAAAGCTGGTGAGTGGGAGCAGGCAACCACAGCTTTTGAAAAATTAAATAAATCTCAGTTGAACCAGATCATAAAGCCCCTTGCTTTGGGATGGTCAGCAGTGGCTCAAAATAAACCAACTTTAGCAGTTAAATTCTTCTCTACTGTAAGTAAACGGAGAGATTTTGAAATGCTTGGGCTACTTCACCTTGGTTTGGGATACCAGATTATGAAAGCAACAAACGAAGCTGACAAGGCATTCAAGGCAGCCCTGGCACGTAGCGCAACTCCTCCAGACCGATTAAATATTTCTCTCGCTACTCATTATGTCAAGACTGGGCGGCCATCTCTTGCAAAAAATATAATTAGTAGCCTGCAATCGGACTATCTCGATAAAAATTTGTTTATAAAGCAATTGGATAAGAAGCCAAATGAAACACTAACAGATATAATTATAAACAATGCCACAGATGGATTGGCAGAAGCATTATTTGATATAGCGCAAGCACTCAAGAATGATTCTGTTAACGAGCCTGCTGTAATTTTTTCCCAGCTCGCTCTTTATATGCGTCCTAACTTCGCGGCCGCCCAGTTACTTTTAGGGGAACTTCTTGATAGGCGCCGTGAATATAGCTACGCAATTGAACAATTCACAGCAATCAAACCAAAGTCTGCATATTTCTTAACTGCACAACTTCAAATAGCAAAATCTTGGGGTAAGGATAATAAACTACGTAAAGCAATCAACTTACTTGAGAAAGTTAGCAACGATAACCCCTATGATTATAGGCCTTTCATTCAAATTGGAGACCTTCACCGTAGTTTAAAAATATGGGATAAAGCTATATTGGCATACTCTAAAGCGTTAAGTTTAATACCCGAAGTTCAAAATTCTGATTGGATAATATATTACAGTCGCGGTATAGCATATGAACAATCCAAGGACTGGAAATCTGCCGAGCTCGATTTTCTACAAGCACTAAATTTATCGCCAAACCAACCTTTTGTAATGAATTATCTTGGCTACGCTTGGGCCGAACAGGGAATACATCTAATTAAAGCAAATAGTTTAATTGTTAAAGCTGTTAAACAACGCCCACGCGATGGTTACATAGCTGATAGCTTTGGTTGGGTTTTATACCAAACAGGAGATTATAAAAAGGCGATCCCTGTATTAGAACGTGCGGTTCGGTTAAGACCAAACGATGCGACTATTAACGATCATCTAGGGGACGCCTATTGGAAGGTTGGTAGGTTCTTAGAGGCCCGTTTTCAATGGATAAGAAGCACAAAAATGAAATTAAAAAATGAACATTTAGAGGTAATAAATAAAAAAATTAAATATGGCCTCAAATAATCTAATAACGAAAACATCGAAAGGCTACTTTAAATGATCAAAGCTGTAGCTTTCGCAAAAGTAAATTTAACCCTCCAAATATTACGAAGAAAAAAAGATGGGTTTCATTTGATTGATAGTATTTCTTCATTCTGTCATTTTGGTGACCAAGTAGAAGTCATCGTAAACAGTTCTTCAAACGATTTGGAAATCACTGGCCCTTTTGCGTCAGAACTTGAAGGACCTAACATCGTAACTAAAACATTAGAGTATTTTCGAAACGAGACGGGTTGGTTACAACCAATTAAAATTAAAATTTATAAAAATATCCCCATTGCGGCAGGACTTGGAGGTGGATCTGCAAATGCCGCGGCAGTATTAAAGTTACTGAATATGGTCGCACCAAAGCCAAAAATTACCAAAAGAGCAATGTATAAAATTGCTCTGAACATTGGGGCAGATGTGCCCGCTTGTTTAGAGTCACGAGCAGTAAGAATGGGTGGAATAGGAGAGCAACTAAGCGGCATAGGAGAACTACCAAGAATTAGTATATTACTGGTTAACCCAATGATAAAGTTGTTGACCAAAGACGTTTTCTCCTCGCTTTTAATAAATAAGTCCTCACCATTCGAAATTTGGCAACCAGGAGCAACTACTCATGAAATTTTTGCAACTATTGGATCAAGAGCCCCAAACGATTTAATCGACTCGGCAATCAAACACGCCCCAATTATCAGGCAAGTTTTAGACGCGCTCGATCAATTGGCCGGAGTTAAAACTATTGGCATGTCTGGCAGCGGAGCCACCTGTTTTGCCCTGTTTGAACCAAATGATTCAAATGATATTTCTATAGCAGAAGAAATAATGACAAGTCGAGGCTGGTGGACTGCAAAAACTTTCCTTAGAAGCTAGTGTATATCGGGGGGTAAGTAGGGGAACAACCTGTTTTATCTCGAGGAGATTTTTTCCATACGGTTTAATAAATCTTTAGAGGGCATCCCAGATACTTTAAATCCATGTTCTAATTGGTAAACTCGTATAGCTGATTCCGTGTTTGGTCCAAGAAGCCCATCCAAAGATCCAATGTAAAACCCGGCTAATTTGAGCCGTTTTTGAATGTCAAGAACCAACGTATTTAGTTTTTCCTCTTTTTTATCTGATAGTTTATTATCTTTCAGTGATACTAATTCGTGTTGTGTTTGATTATAGGTCTTTACACTTGAGACACTGATAAGCCTTGATAGTTGGTCAGCAGAAACGATGCTATATAGTTTAGGTAGTTCAGACTTTTCTAGTTTTGGTACTTTAATTATTTTAGACAAAATTGAAAGATTATGTGCCGCTTTATCAACACCACTATTTGAGGAAGCCTCAAACCAAGACAATGCCTTTGGATAATTTTTAAACGTACCTTCACCTAATAAATACAAACAGCCTAAGTTAAACTGAGCGATAGGATGCCCCCCTTTAGCTGCTGCATGAAACCATAAAAAAGCCTGAGTTTTATCCTGAGCAACTCCTGCTCCCTCATTATACAGCAAGCCAAGAGCGAACTGCGCCTCTATTAGCCCTTGAACGGCCGCGACCTTTAACCAGTTTGCAGCATTAGAATAATTTTCTTGAAGCGCCCCTTTTTTTATCCAATTAATAGCTAATTCATACTGAGCGGGGGCCTCACCATCATTCGCTCTTCTCTTAAGGCTATACGCCGTTCTTTCTTGTGATTGTGAGACTACTTTGGGCTGTTTTCTTTTTTTTTCTTGGGCATTTAATATCCGTTTTCCTGATACCCCAATGATATTCTCATAATTTGTTTCTTCTTCGTTAAGTATTGATGAATTCCCTAGTTGCAATGTTTGTTTGGCTTTTTCTTTAACCCCATTATTCTTTTGAACTGGAGTTCTATCTTGTTCACTAACTCCTTCATCATCTTCTAACTCAATGCTTTTAAGCATTATAATTGAAAAGTATTCTTGAACATAATCTAGGGAATCTTCTAATGTCCGCGATACAGCTTCTAGATGGCCATTACCCTTTATATTAATGCTATTTACTATTCTTTGATATTTTTCAGGAAAGGTAAAAAAACCTCCTAACCCACCAACAACGATAAGGCCCAATATAATAATTAATAATTTACTAAACGAATGAAACTTATTGGTTGATCCTTTTGCTTGTTGAAAATTTGACGAGGAATTTAATTCGCTTTTTGGCGAATAGGGGTCTTGAAGATCTTCGTGGCTTAGAACTATTTTTTCTTCCAAATCACCGATTGGTGCTACGGGTATTGGACGATCCACCACAGAAACAGGGTCATTTGCTTTTATATCCTCCGATTTAATTTCATAGACCTGAGATTCGTGTTCATTGCTGTCGACAACATCTAACGACAGTTCTGTTTCGAAGTATGTCTTAACCGTGGCCGCTGGTGTTTCTTGTTTTTTTAATGTCTCAGCAGCAACAAGACGAAGTGCAAGATTGTTCAAAGCAAACATGATAGGCCGCAACTCATCGTCCAACTTTTTTTCCGCTTGATCCAATCTATCAGAGAGAAAATCGTTGGAGGGGGGCGTAACTGGACGATCAGTGTTTATTGTTTTAGTTTTAAGGGTATCCTTTTTAGCGCTACCCTGTTTTTCAGAGTTATGGCTAAGTATTGCTTTATTTATCCACGTTCCGATTGTAACTTGATCGTTTTTGGCACTTTGACGCGCAATATCGCGTGTTTCATCATCAATCCCTTTTACGCTCCAGGGAGATATTAATCTAGTCATACTTTTTTCCGCACAACAATACCGGTAGTGGCTTATTATAGCCCTAATGTAGTGAGATTGTTAAGTAGGAAAAATCTTTACTCCTGATTATTAATTTTTTTATAAGAATTAATTTTATTCTCAAGAGATTCCATTCGTAAAGATAATTGAGCCAAAATAGATTGTAATGGTTTCGTTAAGTTCAGGAATTTTGTTTCTATCTTGTTAAAAGCTCTCAGAACTTCAATCTGCTCCAAATCATTAACTACTGAAGTATCTAATTCATTCACTGACTTAGTCTCATTATATATATTTTCAGGGGCATCAGTATTTATTGGGATAGTATTAGGTCGAGATGCCTTATCATGTTCTTTCTCAATTATTATTTTCAACCACTGTCCAATAGTAAGATTTTCTTCCATTGCTCCATCTTTAGCGATCTTACGAGCTTCTATAGAAACCCCTTTTATACTCCATGGAAAATTATCGGTATTGACACTTTTGTTCATTGACATACCTCCTCGGTGTAATGTACGCCATTTTGCATTATTTTGTTAAGAGATAATGTTAGAATCAATGTTGTGTAAAGATTAGTTTATAGATATACCTTCATTATATTGGGGCGTGGCCAAGTGGTTAAGGCAGTGGGTTTTGATCCCGCGACCGCAGGTTCGACTCCTGCCGCCCCAGCCAATCAAATTGAATAGGTCAGTTTTACTGTGTTAAAAGCCAAAGGCTGGATTCAATAGCACCTGACGGTGCTTCAATCCAGCCAAAGCCCGTTTCTTTTATGGAACTTAAAGCATACTTGCGCATAAAATAACTTGAAAATACTGGTTTAAATCTTTTTCCACCCAAAAGCCCTGCAACTATTATTTGTTCATTATAGCCCCGCCACTCCCAAGAGCTTGGATAAGGGTCAGGTAGAAAAATATCATGAAAATGAATTAACACACCGGGCGGTAGATCAGGTAATAGTCTATTTATAATCCAATCAACATCACTGTTAGCGACAGCCAGATGGCTGGAATCAATGAAGAGTATGTCATCTTTTTTTAATTGAGGCAGGCTATTAAGATCAACCAACTGTATGGGTTGGTTTATAGATTTTACTTCCAAGTCTTTTAAAGTAGCTCTTGGCTCTGGGTCTATGCAGACTACTTGTGTGGCAATATTCTCATCGGTTACAGCCTTCAAAAGAAAACGCGTCGAATGGCCAGATCCAATTTCAATAATAGTCTTTGGTTTTTGTGACCGTACTAAACCGTAAGCAGCAACAGCATCCAAGCCGGGAAACCAATCTTGATCCCATCGTGGTTCGCTGGGTTTTGGGTTCTTAAACTGTATTTGCCTTAAGTCATCTAGGTAGGGCTGAAAAGACTTAAGTGTCTCTAAAAATATATCTTCCGAAAGACAACAGAACCATTTGTGCAACCACGGATATCTGTCCGGGCTGAAATCTAGGTCGCTAGCATATCTGTATGGCATGAAATAGCCTAGTTTGCGTATACTAGTTATGGTCAATAAACCATAAATAATTCTTCGTAGTTTCATTTGTTCGGTCTTTTGTTAATACTTACAACAAGATCACCATACCTTCCTTTGCCACTAATGTACCAGGACGCTCTGCTTCCGCTGTTTCAGCTATATCGTCCATAGTTTGATCATTATGACTAGGATCATGATGAAATATAACTAGTTTATCCGCTGACGCTGCTTCGCAAAGTTTTATACCTTCGCGCCAAGTGGAATGCCCCCAACCAACATAATTCGGATACTCTTCATCGGTGTAAGTGGCATCATAAATTACAACATCAGCACCGGTGACTAGATTTTTTATATCCGTATCGACCCCTTCAGATCTATGCTCGGTATCAGAAATGTAACATATAGATTTACCATTAAAGTTTACACGATATCCAACTGCTCCTTGGGGATGATTTAAATTCGTCGTTAATATTTCAATCTCATCCGAGATCGCTAATACCTGCCCAACTTCTATTGTGTTATACTCTATTTGAGCATTAAAAATTTCTACTGGAACAGGGAATAAAGGTGCAGACATAAGGCTTCGAAAGACTTCTTTCATTGATCCTGCATTTTCAAGAGGTCCTGACCAAATCCTCAGAGAGTTTCGAGGATTAAAAGCTGGTCCAAAAAATGGCAGGCCACCAATATGGTCCAGATGAGCATGACTAAAAAATATATCTGCTTCAGTATTCCCTTCCATGCTCATCGAATTTCCTAATGGTCTAAGTCCGGTGCCAGCATCAAATATTAAAATACGATCGTTACAACGAACTTCCACACATGGTGTGTTTCCTCCGTATTTCTTATACTCTGGTCCAGGGCATGCTATGCTGCCACGCACGCCCCAAAACTTAACAAAAAATGAGGGATCGTTATCCAACTTTAAGTCTGCCTTTCATTTCGACGGCGTCAATTTGAAACAGACCGCCCTTTTCCCGATCGAAGCTATACTGCACAATCAATTATCAGTATACAACTACTTGTAACGATAATTTGACGATTTATTTAATTGTTTATTAAATTTAGGTAG
>Ga0209425_10005602_pt1 | contig 12288 bp, 25 predicted proteins | sample COG_05_FD_184749 | JGI IMG/M metagenome (GOLD analysis project Ga0209425, IMG submission 184749) | Pelagic Microbial community sample from North Sea - COGITO 998_met_05 (SPAdes) (version 2) | ecosystem: Environmental > Aquatic > Marine > Neritic zone/Coastal water | place: Helgoland, sampling... | reverse complement strand
AAAATTACAAGCGAAGGAAGACCGCCAGTGGGCATGGGAGCAGGCATCAATACAGGGCTTGGCTATCTTGGAGAAATGGGTAGCACACAAAGACATTCGTATGATGTACTCGGAGACTCAGTCAGCACAGCAGCAAGAATCGAAAGTAAGTGTAAAGAATACGGATGTGTCTTACTAATAGGAGATGCAACGTATCAACAAACTAAAGACGATTTCTTTTACTTAAAGATAGACGATTTAGCAGTTAAAGGTAAAACGGTTGGTATTGGTATTTGGACAGTATTAGATAATACAAAACCAGCTTGGCGAACAGCAAAACGTAAGCACGAAGAAATGCACGAGTTTTACAAAGCACAAAAGTTTGATGATGCAATTAGTAGTTGTAAATTATTACACAACCATTTCGATGAAAAGATGTCGGCATACTACGACATGTGGATTGAACGCTGTGAATATATGAAAACACAAGACTTACCTAAAGACTGGAATGGAGTATTCATTGCAACAACAAAATGATGATTACATAATGGACTTAGAAGACAAAGTTCTTAATCTTAAAAGACGCATTCGCGAAATGAAAATGAGTATGGTAGGTGAACTACCTGATGGACGTAAAGAACCTCAATTAGATTTTTCTTCAAAGAGTGTTCCTACACACAGTGATGTTGATAAATTAAAAGCTAAGTTACTCGGACGTAAGTGACTTTCTATATTCTTCCCAATAAGCTAATCGCTCATTTGTACTAAGCCTCTTTTCTTCGTGTTCTTTGATTTTTGCTATGTAGTGTTCCATTGGAATTTTTACATTTGCAGACGGTACATACATCATTTACACACTCCTTACAATCTGGTTCGTAACAGTGACACCTATGTCCGCAACTCTCACAGTAGCGGACAGCGCCTATCAATCCTTCGTACCCGTTGAGTTAAAAGGATCATTTGTTATGTCTGTATATTTTGCAACTATTGCTTCTAGTTCAGCTCTACGTGCTTTATCAAGTTTGGCTTCATGTTCAAGTACCATACTTAATTTTGTATTCAAACGTATAATGTCATTGTCTAACATACGCACACGATCAACTAGTTTAATAAGTGTGCCCATTGTTTCGCCGATAACAGGATCAATTACTGTTGTTACCCAAGTCCATATAAAGAAGATAAAGTAACCCATGCCCATTGCGGCAATAATTGGAAACCCGTAATCACTAACTACTGCACCTAGATCCATTAATCTCTCCTCGCATCGTCTTTACCTTCGTTAGCGGCAATTCTATCTACGTTTGGTTTAATGTGTAGTGCATGGCTTAACAGTGCATCAATCTTGACCAAGTCATTGTTCATTGTTTGAACACGATTGTCTAGAGAACCAATAATACCTTTGAGTGTCTTTACACTATCAGTAACGCCAGCCAGTATAAATTTAAGAGTTAGAAAGACAAACCCCCCGGTTGCTATTGCTCCTGCAATTGGAAAACCGACATCTGATACTATTGTTAAAAAGTCCATATTAGTGCGCCCTCACGCTCTGCTTAATATTATTTAGCCATAAAGTGTGTATAAAATGAATACTCAAAATAAGTACTAGTATGAAAACAGATATTATTGGCGAAGCAGCAAAGATCATTGAGGATAACCCAGTTGTCTTTGATGAAGAATTTTTACTTGACATACTCAAGGTACGTTTTAGATGGCCTAAAAAAAGTATTGAGGTTATAAGCAACTTTGGTAACATTAGTGCGGACTTTTTTGACGGTAGATATGATTCAATCATCTTTGATAAATGGTATGAGCTGTATGGTAGAGGATTTACTACCATGCTTAATAATTGTTTAGATATACATCCTGATATGCGTAGACTCGAAACTCTGTTATTACATTATATAGGCGAAATGCCTACAGGCAATATTTACATGAGTTCAGGTACAACTGTCAACAGACCTAGTTTTGATTTACACCAACATGAATACAATGTAGTTTCAACAAGTATATACGGAACAACTAAATGGATACTTAATCCAGAAAATCAGTTTTCAAAGCCATTAGATATCAAATCTGGTGATCAAGTAATTATTCCAGCTAACACTCCGCATGCGTGTGTAGATGCACCAGAAAAAAGATGTAGCTTAACTATCTGTCTTGGTTGACAAATACAAAAAATAGTGTTAATATAAAGTTAATAAAATAGGAGAACAATTATGATTGAAGGTTTCAAAGTACCTTGCACAATGTTTAAAATGAGAGTTCGCGATGAATCAATCGGTGGACCTAACCCTTTCCGTTGGGAAGATGTAACAAGCGATCAGTTGCTTAAAGGAAAAAGAGTAGTACTGTTTAGTTTGCCAGGAGCGTTTACGCCAACCTGTTCAACTTATCAGCTACCGGGCTTTGAAGAAAACTACGATAAGATTCGTAACGCAGATATTGATGAAGTATATTGTATTTCAGTTAACGATGCGTTTGTAATGAATGCGTGGGCTAAACAACAAAAGATACAAAATGTAAAAGTAATTCCAGATGGATCAGGAAACTTTACACGTTTTATGGGTATGTTGATTGGTAAGAACCATTTAGGCTTTGGACTACGTTCATGGCGTTATATGTGTGTTATCAACGACGGTGTTGTAGAGAAGTGGTGGCAAGAACCAGGCATTAATAATAACGGTGACGATGATGATCCGTACGAACAAACTACGCCTGAAAATTGCTGTGCATATTTAGAGCATAGATAAATGCAAGTTCACGAGTATTACGATTGGAATAATTTAATTGATGCATCTGTAAGAACATTAATGTGCGATGACATTAATAATGTTATAGCAGAAGGACACTATTGGAAAAATAGTCCTCCATATCAAACTGACATTAATATCTTTGGCTTACCACATGACCGTTGGATAAATCTAAAGATGAGTTTCATATGGAGTTGCTTTGCATTTATGGCAAGAGAAGCACAAATTAAAAGTGTTAAGAGTTGGGGATATAAAACTAACCTAAGCACACAGGAAGATCGTGATACTTATTGGCACCAACACTTGCGAGAAGGTTCACAAGTTGTTAGTGGCGTATACTACTTAAATGCACCTGATGAAACTGTAGACTTATCTCAATCGGGAACAGAAATTGCACCAAACGGTGTAAACAACGGCGGAAAGTATTATGCAGAAATGCGTGTAGGCTCTTGGATAATCTTTCCGGGTAACACTTGGCATCGTCCAGGTATTTTAACTTCAACTAACAATAGATATATTGTTGCAGCTGACATGGAGATATGAAATGGCAACAACTGAAGAAAAAACAGAACTGGTAGAAACACTAAAAGGACCACGTTTTTATCGTATTCAACTCTGGGGATACGGCGGCGAGTCGGCATACATTCCTCTTAACAAAGCACAGTATGATTTTTGGAAAGCACATACAGAAGAACACTATGATGGTGACTTAGTTACATACATGACAGGTTCCGAAGATGGCGATTACGATTTTGAAAATCTAACTGAAGTTCCTAAAGAAGCAGATTTTATGATGGATGAAGATGGTGACGGGCGTCCTTGGTACGAACATCATGATGAACTAGAACATCAAAACGGTGTCGACTATAATAATGCTAGACTTACTATCGAAGAAGTTGAAGATGGTGAATACAACAGTTCAGTTAAAAGAGATATTGTTGACGGGAAAGATCTTGCTGAATATGTTAATGAACTCGACGAAGCAAACAACTATGAACTAGAACTTACAGACATGGGTGTTAGTGATTACGAAGAATGGGACGCAGAATATATTTGTCAATTCTACAGTGCCGAGAAAGGTACTTTCTTTGAAGGCGTCATTGAAACTGTAGGAGACTTTGATCCCAAGAAATTAAAAATATATACACTTGAATATGCTAATGGTGATGACACAATTAGTAACATAGAGTATGACGGTGTTGATATAGACAATTATGGTGGCGATACTAACGGAAAAGGTTACTCTGCACACATTTGGCAGAATTAGTACTTAATTCAATAAAGTCACTTAAAAAATTAAAGTGTGTGGTGAGATCTTCAAATAGCTCGCCATACATAGTTGAATAACTTCCTGTGCCTATGTTAATATAGTAAGATTTTGATAGGCCTTTACGTTTTCCATACGAAGGAAAAACTCCTGATACAAAGAGACAAGTATCGCCTAGTTGTTTTGCATCCATACGTTTGCTTAAATTTAGGTAACTTTCAGCAAAACTATTATTAGGAAGAAAGTTAGGACGTTCTACGTAACTAGCCAATAGCATGACTACATACGATTCAAGATGCTCAGGAAGTTCGTAACCATGTGTATCTTGTGTTTCGCGTACTATACCATAAAATGCATGGGTATATGCGTCCTTCATATAAATATTTATCAATAGGAGACAACATGACAAAAATGCTAGAATTTAAAGTCGAAGACATCTTTCAGGATATACCAGGTGATAAAGAAATGATGAATATGAAAATACCAGATGAAATCATGGAAGCTCAAGGATGGAAAGAAGGCGATAACCTTAGAATAGAATGGGGTGACCAAGGAACTATCCGAATTGAAAAAATAGACAAAATACCAAACCAAAAAACTTGACAAAAAACATAGAATCTGCTATACTATAATAGTATAAGGAGTATATGTAATGCTTATTAATGTTGTTGGTGGATCAAAATCACAGAAAAAGCATGCTCAAAGCATGGTTGAATTCTGTGTAAAAACGTTGATGCCTCGAATGCGTACTTTGGATATTACGGTGAAATTGTGTAAGCCACAAGGTGCTATGGGATATTGTTTAGAAACAGATAACGATAGAACATTTGAAATAGAGCTTGATAAAACACAGTCGATGCGTAACCTGTTAGAAACACTTGCTCATGAAATGGTACATGTTAAACAGTATGCTAGACGTGAACTAAATCCAAGGGTAGACTGTTGGATGGGCAAAACATATAATCCTAAAAAAGTAAGTTACTGGGACCTTCCATGGGAAATTGAAGCTCATGGGCGTGAAACAGGCTTGTTTGTAAGATATTGTGAAGCAAATAAACTAGGAAAACAAAAATGGACGCAAATATAAATTATGCCTAAATACGATAGCTGGAACAGTTCAGATGCTGTAGATAGATCATTACTTGATAATGACATACACTATCTAAGCGGAGAGATTACAAACGAAAATGTAAGCGAAGCTATCAAATGGATACTTAGTGCTAACCTAACAAAGAAACCCAAAAGAACTCTTGAACTTTATATTAACACCACAGGCGGAGATCTCTATGAGATGTTTGCTCTTATTGATATTATGAAGAGCAGTTACCACAACATAAGCACAGTAGGTATTGGTGCTGTGATGAGTGCAGGGTTTATGATATTTGCAAGTGGTACAAAAGGATATCGTTGGATTGGTAAGAACGCTGGTATTATGAATCATCAGCATAGCGATAATATGGATGCTAAGATGCACGACATGAAAGCACAGATGAAAGAAAATGCAAACTGTGAACAAAGATGTATGCAGATACTACGTGAGGCAACAGGAATGACAGTACCAGAAGTTAATACAAAATTTATTAAGAATCCTAGCGATCAATATTACACAGCAAAACAATTAGTTGACCTAGGCATAGCAGATGATATTTTATAGTTTTTTTTCGACATAGTCGGCCAGCAACCACACCGACAGGAAGGTGAAGGACGGAATGAGTCAGGTTGCTAAAGAGTACGGAGTTAGTGGCGCTCGCGCTAACTCCCCTTAGGTATTTTAGGTTGACATCTTAAACATTAGAGCTTATACTATATAGACAGTTAGGCAATCATAGAGGATAGAAAAATGAGTAAGTATTTCTTTGAAAGACTAGAACAAGGCTATGCAGGAGAAAAGGATCTCAAAATTTATTTCACTAATGGAGACGTTCATGATAAGGCAAGAAAAAAATGTTCTGTATCTTATTGTAACAATGTGGAAACAAAGTACAAAGGTGTAGGTAGTACACTTTGCGAAACTCATCAAGCAAGATTACGAGAATATGGCGGACCGGCTAGAATGGACAGACCGTGGACGTTTAACAAGAAAAGGTGTTGTGATTTGTGTGGACACGATCCGTGGAAACATCCTAAAGTAAAACTTATTGACGACGAACTTATTCGTGATCGTGTAGCATGGGGCATGCTATTTGTTGATCATATCGAAACGCAACGAGATGGTGGTAGTCACTGTGATCAAAATACTCAAACTTTGTGTTTAGATTGTAATATGATTAAAAGTACACTAGCAGGCGATATGGTTCCTAAAAAACTATACAAAGACGAAAATGAATATCATAGTGTGTTAGAACGGTTGGAGCCTCATTTTAATAAAGTTTTCAATGATTGATTATTATAACCATATATGTAAGGAATGGGGAGTAACACCTACCAGCGAGAAGTATACAGGCTACGAACACGTAGAAGATAAACTTAAAACTTATACAAAAGAACGTTGGGAGTCTGCTGATGAAGCAGGCAAGGAAAGTATTGTTAACGAAGTATTTGATATCTATAGAAGTGTAAATGTTATTCCTATCACATACTTTACCTTAGAAGGTTGTAAACAAGAACTTAAAAATATTAGTACAAAAACACATTCGGTTAATCAAGGTAAAATAAGTGTAGGTAACACAGCAGGACAGAACTTTAGTCGTTTTTGGTTTCCTAATATGCAAGAAGCATACACACGCAAAGACAAAATGGTAAGTATGCGAGCTAGGTTTTATGACGACACAAGATTAAAACGTGCAATAAGTTTTTGTTACAAATATAGAGATGAAGGTGATAAGAGTGTATTGCCAGCAAATATTAGACGAGCATTAGATCTAGTTAGTGGCGGCACAATAGCAAACTTTAAGCCTATGAATGCTAGAGCTGTATATGAATATATTTGTCCAACTATGTGGGGTAACGTACTTGACTTTAGTTCAGGGTATGGTGGACGTATGCTAGGATCTATGACTAGTAATATGAGGTATAACTATACAGGTATTGATCCGAACACAAAGACATATAACGGACTAGTAGCACTGGGTGAATTAATGACCAGCTTAGGATTAGGTAGTGGGTATTCTATGAACCACATGCCAAGCGAACAGTTCAATCCAGAACCCGGATCTTATGATGCGGCATTTAGTAGTCCTCCTTATTTTAATTTAGAAACATATACAGATGAACCCACACAGTGTATGAATAGTTGTAGTACAATAGACGAATGGTTTGGAAACTATGTAGAACCAACTGTACAGATGTTACATACAGCTCTAGCAAAGGATGCTCTTTATGCTGTAAATATAGCAGACTATAAAGACGGCAAAGAAGAATTTAAAATTGTAGATCGTTGGAAAGACATAAGCGAAAAGAACGGCTTCAAATACATCGAACAAATTGATATGCTACTAAATGTTAGGCCAGGCGTTGGTAACAACAAACTTGAAAATGCATACAAAAGTGAAGGTATCTACTTGTTCAAAAAGTCTTGACAAATTGGATTTCTTTTGCTATAATGTTTATAACAATTAGGCAAAAAGAGGCAAACAATGATTAGCAATGTTAAGATTAAAAACGGATACTTAGGCAAGGATGCACTACCATTGAAAACACTTCCTACTCAAGAAGCACTTGCTATGGCTGTAGCGGCACAGCGTATTAATGGTGGCTACATCAAAGACACTAGACGCTTTTCTGAACCTGACAATAAAACACAATTTAGCAACAAAGAAATTGTTAAATTTGCATTCTACACAGAAACTAATATTAATCATTTACCTAGCGATTATGTCAGACCTATTCCAACAGCCGACGACTATGCTCAAGTCGCAGAGATTCATAAATGGATGAAACGTTATGTTATGCTAGGACTAGGCGACTTAGATGAGTTTAAACGTGACATGATTGATAGTGTTTCGGAAGATACTGTAATTTTAAACAACCTAGGGCGTATAGCATTTATTCCTGAGTTTGTTAAACGTGATCAACACGAAAGCGGATTAAAGAAAGAAATACGTATTGAGTATCGTAACAGTCAATACCTGGGTAAAGAGAAAGATGTTGTTGAAGGTGTGATTAAAATACTAGACAAGCGTTACAGCACACAGTGGGAGAGCTATAACTACACAGCAGTTATGGATAATAATCTTGTTTCTTTTATGAACAAGTTCGAACACAACGTAGGCGACATGAAACGTATCAAAGCCAAAGTAAAATCACAAACACAAAATAAGCTATTCAGCGCAAACGAAACTAGACTTAATTACGTAAAGCTATATAAGGTATGACCTTAATTAAATTACAAGGCAAGTTGCCACGTAAAATTAGTGTGGCTGTTAGTGGAGGTGTAGACTCGATGGTTGCCCTTGACTTTCTTAAACGCAATCATGTTGTTACGGTATTACACTATAATCACAACACAGGACATTCAGACGAAGCTGAAGCCTTTGTGACTAGATACTGTAAAGATAATGGTATTTCATTTTTAAAAGACAAGTGTAAAGAAACAGCACCTCTTGGAAGAAGCAGAGAATGTTTTTGGAGAGAACAGCGTTACAAGTTTTTTGACAAATACAACGACTATCCTTTAGTTACAGCGCACACACTGGATGATTGTGTAGAAAATTGGATCTTTACTAGCCTCAATGGTACAAGTAGAATTATCCCTTATAGACGTAATCATGTTGTACGTCCTTTTAGAAAAACACGCAAACGTGATTTAGAACTTTGGGCTAATTTAAATAATGTACCATATGTTACTGATCCTAGTAATGCTGATACTAGTTTTAGGCGTAATTATATTAGGCACGAACTAATGCCACACGCTCTTGAAATCAATCCTGGCCTGTTTAAGATGATAAGTAAAAGAGTAGCCGATGATGAACATCCTATGGAACGATAAAAAGAGAGACTATCTGGCTATTGTAGTAGCACTTGCTATTGCGTCTTTCTTTAACAACTATACTACGTGTTTAATTGTAGGTTTAGTTACCTACATTACTTTAAGATATATACAAGTTACATTTTTTTCAGGAGGAGAAGTCTATGACGAAAACGATAGAATTTGAAGAAGCACTTGAAGACGACGACTGGGGATTAATCATATCTTCAGAAGGGAAATTAAAAGGATTGTTTATTCCAGAGGGCAAAGATGAAGACGAAGTACCTGCTGAAATATTAGTCCTATGTCAAAAATATTTTGGTATTGATGTACACGATAATACATATGCGGAGACAATGCATTGACTCCAATAGAAATATTTGAATACAAACTAAGTTGGAAGCCTGGCTACACTGTCAGGCTTCACAGCGACTTAGTTGACGAGGGCAAAACATGGTGCAGACGCAACTGTGAAAGACACCAATGGAGCATGACCGACTGGACCAACAATTACGAACACACATTTCATTTCGAACATCAAGACGACAGTTTAATATTTGAAACACTTTGGCCTAAATTTATTAATCAATAGTGGTTGACATACAGTCTATTTGAGCGTATACTATATTAACAATCAAGTAAAGGACACTGTCATGGCAAAAACATTCGTAATTAGCGATACCCACTTTAACCATGCTGGTATCCTTGACTTTAAAGATTACATCGGCAAACCTTGTCGTCAATTTGACTCTGTTGATCAAATGAACGAGTGCATGTTAGACAACTGGGCAAGTGTTGTTGGTCCAAATGATACTGTTATCCACTGTGGTGATGTATTGTTTGGAATGGACAAAGTTGAGTGGTTAACTAAAAACTTTGCAAAGTTGCCTGGTAAGAAAAGACTTGTATTAGGTAACCACGACAATGTAAAGTTCTTAGCGCCTTTCTTTAAGGATATCCAGTTATGGATTGATATGAGCGACAAAGGATTAATCTTTACTCATACTCCCTTGCACCCTAGTACACTTGCTGAGTCACACAGATTTGGTGATAAACAGTTGTTAAACTTGCATGGGCATATTCATACTAATCCTAGTCCAGAAGGACCTTACAAGTGTGTTTGTGTAGAGCAAATTAACTTTACTCCGTTGGACATTGAGCATTTAGTATGATCGAAAACGACTGGAAGATCATAAAAGAACTTGCTCTTGAAGCAGATACAGTTGACCCTATTGATTGGGGTCAACTGAACATCTCAGAAGAAGAAGGCTACAATTTAATGGCTATGCACGTTGCTGAAATGGAAAATAATGTCTTGACATTGAAAGCAAGTTGTGTTAAACTAATGGTAGAGAACTTTGTTTTAAACTTAAAATTGATGGGGATGCGATGAAAGAAGTATTTGATAATAAATGCCAAGTTACATGCACAAACAATGACAGGATTGTTGAAGCAGAAATTGATAATTTTAAAGAAAAAGATTCAATGAATGTGTTTATGGCCACAAACAAAATTCATATGAAATACAACGGCCGAGTGTATGTAGGCAATGCTTTTGGATACGAATTTACGACTCTAGGGCCAACATCATACAAAGTAAATGAAAGAGGAATGAGATGAGTAATAAATTTGACGGACCACTTGTAAGTGCTTTTGAAAGCGATCCTACAGGTGTAATTAAACAAGAACTTGTTACGTATCGTATCAAAGACGGTATGTTGCGTAAAGAAACAACAACACGTAAATTTAATTCGGATCAAACAGATTGGCACGATAGCAATACTGTTGATCCTATGATGGAGGTAAAATAATGCCGCTTATTCCTATGGTAGTTGAGCAAGAAGCTCGTGGAGAACGTTCATACGATATCTATAGTCGTTTGCTTAAAGATCGTATTGTTATGCTTAATGGTCCTGTTGAAGACAACGGCGCTAATGTTATTGTAGCACAGTTACTATTTTTAGAAAGTGAAAATCCTGACAAAGATATTAACTTGTATATTAATAGTCCAGGCGGCGCTGTAACAGCCGGGCTTGCTATTTACGATACAATGCAATATATCAAAAGTGATGTAAGAACTATTGTAATGGGTCAAGCATGTTCAATGGGCTCATTCTTAGCACAAGCAGGCGCACCAGGTAAACGTGTAGTGCTTCCAGAAAGTCGTACAATGATTCACAGAGTAAGTTCAGGTACACGAGGCACCAGCGGTAGTGTATATGTACAAGAACTTGAATTTGAAGATGCTCGTCGTTCTATGGAAGAGTCTAAAAAAGTAAACACACGTCTTACAGAACTTTATGTAAAACACAACACAGCAAATAAGACCTATGAAGAAATGGCTGAAACTATGAAGTTTGATACATTCTTGACAGCACAAGAAGCTGTTGAATGGGGACTTGCAGACAAAGTAGTGGACAAAAGATAATGAATACTAGAGCTGAATTTTCAGTGCCTATATACTGTGTTGAAGTTGACGATATAGATAGGGTTGCTATTAAATCTGAAATAGAAAATTTAGATGCTGAGTTTTATAGCGGTGAAGACTACGGACTTGAAAGTAATGCTTTACTCACTGATATTAGCAAAAACTTGTTAAGTTCTCAATCTCTTGAAAAATTAAATAAGGTTTTTTTAAAACATTTGAATAATTATCTAAAAGATGTCAGTGATGTAAAGAGAACAATTGAGATTAACTCATCTTGGCTTACTAAAACCAAAAAAGGACAAAATATTGAACCTCATTGTCATTATGACAAAGACATTTCATGTGTTTATTATATTAAGACAAACACAAAAGATGGAGACTTAATATTGTACACTCCTAACCCTGCTGTTGTTTTAACAAAATTTATTGACGGTGGAAATTTATCAATACAGCCTAAAGAAGGACGCATAGTATTTTTTCCAAGTTGGATTTTACATTCAACTACAAGAAATAAGACAGATCACGAAAGAACAAGTTTAGCAGTAGATATAACGGTAAATTAATTAAAGGAGGAACTATAATGGAATACGGAAAAATTGAACCCAAAGATCCAAGCAAGAAACATTTTTATATTAGTCTAGTAAAAAGTGCTACACGGATTGCAGGATGTGTAGTTGCTTTAGCTACAGGTAGTTGGGGCTGGTTGGCCGCAGGATTGCTTGTTGCTGAAATTTTAGGTATTGCTGAGGAGTTATAAATGAATCAAGTAGAAGACACAGTAGCCGACCTTAAAGGAATTCCTACTAGAGATAAACTAATTGAATTACTTCGTAAAGAAGTAGTAGAAGTCACGTTTACTAAGTTAGACGGTGACGAACGTGTAATGCCTTGTACACTAGTTGAAAGTTTCTTTCCTGATCCAAAGAAAGAAGCATCACAAAAGAATGACAAGGTAGTT
>Ga0209425_10005600_pt1 | contig 12294 bp, 5 predicted proteins | sample COG_05_FD_184749 | JGI IMG/M metagenome (GOLD analysis project Ga0209425, IMG submission 184749) | Pelagic Microbial community sample from North Sea - COGITO 998_met_05 (SPAdes) (version 2) | ecosystem: Environmental > Aquatic > Marine > Neritic zone/Coastal water | place: Helgoland, sampling... | reverse complement strand
ACTAAAAAATAATTATTTTAGCGGAAAAGTGGTGGACCCGACCGGATTTGAACCGATGGCCACTCGGTTATGAGCCGAGCGCTCTAACCAACTGAGCTACGGGTCCTTGGAACGACTCGAATGCGCTTCAGAGATGAACCTTATTATCTAACACACAAGGAAATTTATCTATAATTTGCTCCTCATTATGACAAATGTAACTAGAATTACAGTAAATAATTAAATTATTAGCGCCAAAATAACATAAAGGTGAAAAAAAATACACTAAGTTTACACTGTAACACTTATCTCCTTAATGCTTTCGTGGAGACACTGAGTGAGCATCATGTTAGACCAGATGAAAAAGAATAGTGCAAGTACAATGTTAGTGATAGGTATAATGCTAGTTGCAGTTAATGCGACGTTGATTACATCAACATTTGATGGATTAATTTCCGATGGAATGGCTCAACAAGTTACCGATGCTTACGATGAAGAAGCCGATTTTGACGAAGAATGGGCAACATCAACGTCAGAAAAAGTATATTTCGGATATAATTTGACTGATATTGATGCATTATCAAGCGATGACCCTTCGAATGCATATACTAAAGTTGGACCATGGATTTACAATGTCACATCACATAAAGAGATTCTAGAATGGAATGATCAAGAAGGTACTATGACTTACTCTGAATATGAAGTATTCGAATGGTGTGAAGGATGTACTTGGGAAGATAGAGATGGAACTATGGGAGATGTAGGAGAAATTTATGATTCAGTACCAGGAACAAATAATTTCACAAATGTCAATATTTTGTGGACAGCACAAAGTATTGCCGCCATTGGCCCTGTTGGTTTCGAATATGGAGAACCTTTCGCTAAAGCAGGATTCGCCACCAATATGATGATTCTGGAACTTTCTAGTTTGGCACCAAGTATTTGGTCCGCTGAAGATACGGAAGATAGCTTAGAAGAAGCTTCTGCAGGGATGCAAGATGCAGGTATGGATACAGCATCAGCAGATGCTGCTGCACCTGGTTATTTAATGAGTTTAGCATATTCTTCATGGAACGCTAGTTCAGGTGCAGGAATTATGAATCCTGATTTTACATCCTCTGCAAATATGATTCTGAATGATGCAGTGGATCCCTCAACTGGTATGTGTATTGCTTTAACTTGTGACTATGGCCACATGTTGGTGGCTGGAATGGGAGAACCCAGTGAATCAGTTACTCCTATGAGAGCTATGTTATACGGATATGGAGATGTTGAAGAACCGGAAAGAACACATATTGATTGGGCAGTTTATGCATTGGCAGGAACTAATTTCTTAGGTAATGGAGGAGGTGCTGATTTGACTACTACCGATAATAATAGAGAGAGATTACAAACAGTCAGCGGAGTAGATATTGCTAATCCAGATGCCCTAGATTTCCTATTATTCGGAATAAATGAAGATGGATTAGCTCAAGGAATTATTCAAGAAACTGATTTCAATGGTTTGCCTCTAAATGGGAATATATTATTCCTTCTAGGTGCACAATCAAATGCCTTTGATACTATGAGTATCTATGGAATTGGTTTGTCGCAACTCCTAGGTATTGCTGATTGGGCGGGAGCATGGATAGGCATGCTAGGAGTCCCTGCTGATTTCCCAATGATTCTTACAGGTGGCACTGGCACTATGAATGCTAATGATTGGTGGGTGCAGTCATTTGGTGGTGAAGAACCACTGGCTGGAGGATATATTCCTCTGGGCCTAAACATGGGTGAATGGGAAGGACAGATAGATATGTCTGCAGAAGATGTAAGGAACGTACTATACGAAAGCCCATATGCTCTCGCAACCACAGATTTTGGTTCAGAGTTCATGTATGGAGAGGCTAGTGGAAAGACGCTTCCTCAAGGAACAGATGGTGCGGAAACTGGTGGTACTGTTTCAGATTGGGATGACGAATATGTAGCCAACTTGTATGGCATTACCGTTTTAGAGGCGCAGGCTGTTAGAAACTATATTTCGAACTTCATGGTTGATATCGTAGTCCCTACTTTACTCACATTCCAGACAGGTTCTGAGGCTTATACAACTCAGACAGTAGATCAATGGTTATTCGGTTCTTGTGATGCAGTATTAGAATTCCAGTATGGTGCTGAAAATTGTTTCTCAAGTCTGGAAACAAATAAGACATACTATGGATCAATTTCAGAAGATAATCCTGAAGGATTGTCCACCGGTGATTACTCAGCATATGTAATGAGTACTAAAGGAGATACAATAGGTCAAAGACTGATGCAAGGATATGTTAATTCAGATGGCGATGGTATTTGTGATTTTGATTACAGTTCAGCAGGAGTTTATCTCGGAGAAGATATTGAATGCGAAGAAGGCCAAGTTTACGGAATGACAGAATTTTTGACGTGGAGAGCACCTCATAGAGATAGTCTGAATTATGGTTTAATGGAAGAAGCTGTTGGTTCTAGTATCGATTATGCAGTATTAGGCAACTCAATCGGTGCGATCGGTGCTTCTGATAACTCTTTCAAATATAATCTGGGAGGATATGCAGTAGCAGAAACAGAAGTTGGAAATGAGGTCGAATTCAAAGGTATTCCAATGGTTGAACACAGCATTGTCTTAGATGCAACTCAACATAATATTCAATCAAAGTTAATACCTCCAAGTCTATCTCCAGTTTCAGTAACTCCTGGAGTATTAGGGCTTTACTTTAATGGAAATGTAGATATGAAAGTCGAACCTAATACTAACGCAGTAATGTATGGCCACGGAACTTTACAATTTGTGTTAGATATTAGAGGGTTAGGATTTGATAGCCCTGACTTAAGCGAAGGAGCCACTGATGCTTATCCAGTTTTCGAGATTGCTATTCATAGTGAAATAGGAGATGAAGATGCTGAAGGAGTTAGAGGGGCGACAGATAGTTTGGGTATTATGGGATTCACAAATCTAGATGCACCATCTCCAATTAGTTACTTGAATATCGTACAATTAGTAGTTTATCTTGTAGGTTTAGGATTGGCTGTAAATGGTGGTATGAAAATGTCATCAAAGAAAGATGAAGAGTAAAATTTGACTTTTCTTCCCTTCCCTTCATCACGAAGGGTTCAATGATTCTCGCTCACTCCGAGAATAATAGGGGTTGTTGTGAGGCTAAGATATATCGATCGTATTCGAGCTATTGCTATACTCTGTATGGTTCAAGTGCATACTGCTGCGATAATACCTCCAGAAGGAATATCAGTTGGTCATCCAATAGCATTTGTTTCTGCTGCAATTGGAGGTATGGCAGCACCAATGTTTGTCACCATTTCAGGATGGGGAATATATCGCAGTGCTATCAGAAGAAGAAAAATTGCTGATAATGGTATTTCTTCTTGGATGTATTGGATTATCCCGCGAATAATTATACTAACTATTTGTCAATTATTGGTTAACTCAGCATTGTCTATAGACAGAGGAGGAAGATTTGATTGGATGACTCCAGGGGTTCTGACATTATTGGCATTAGCATCTATAATAGGGCCTTTGATGGTATATTTAACAAAGAAACAACGATTTTCTATGATGCTAATATTTATGATTTCACCCATAATTATTGGTGATCTGAATGGAAATGATCTTTATTGGAGTGAAAGAGTATCATCAATCGGAATAGAAGAATGGGTTGAGAGGCTTCTATTGAATGGAACTTATCCGGCATTGCCATGGCTGACATTCATATTTTTAGGGAGTTTAATAGATGAAGATAAAGAAAATTTAGATAATCAAAATATGGTTGTCAAGGTTGGACTAATCATTATCGCCATTAGTATGATTTATTCGTTCTATGAAAGAATACCATGGGCCCTTACCGAAGGAAATGCAATACTAACCTTTTTTCCAGCAAACACCATGTTTATACTCACCTCCAGTATATTTGTAGTAATATTATTCAGAATTTTAGGAGGTGAAGAAATATCAGGTGGAGAGCCTTTTGGAGGTGACAAAATGTCATGGTTAGAACCTGCTGGAAGGTTATCTCTAACGGTATATGTAGTACACTTTATTTTGCTAGGAATTATTGCATATGAAATGCAAAATCAACCTCGATTGGAAATCTATGATGCATTTTTATTGACAATTTTACACACATCCATTTGGATTCCTTTATCAATTTGGCATGAGAAATATGCCCCTACGATTTCGTTTGAAGAATTACTTAGAAAGTTCAATTAATTGTGGTAGTCCAACTTATTGGGCCGAACCAAACGCTATTTCCCCCATTAGATGCTTGAATTCTCCCGAAATAAGTAGTGCCGCTAGACATATCTGAAATTGTTGTTGAAAAGTTTCCTACGAAAGTATCTCCTAGGTTATCATTAAAATTCCAACCTGTAACCTGATTCCCCATATCACTAATACCATAATAAAAGGTCAATGAAGTATCGGTCCCATTATCGTATGTTTCCCATGAAATGTCGACAGAGTTTGAGGTTTCATTATCTGGCACAATATCTCTAATTATTGCATCATAAAAGAAAAAATCCTCTCTTAGTGGGTCATCGACCCAAACTGGAAAATGAGATAGTGAACTGAATGTTTGTTGTGTTATTGGGAATCCCCAAGCAGAATGATATGGTGCTAAATTATATCCTGTAGAGTTAGAAAGATGTAGAACCCATGCATTGAATTCCTCATCTCCGGAAGAAGGGACTTCTGCAGAAGGGAGGTAGTAATAGACTGACAGTGCTTCAGTAATTGGGTCCCAACCCCATTCTTCTTTAATCAAAATATATGTGTCCAAAGCTGTCCAAACTGACCAATTTGAGATATTAGACCCATCATTAAAGTAAGACTCCATTCGGGCTTCTCTTTGTGCGGGATCTACCGCACTATGACCTTCTATTCCAACCAAATCTTCCATCAAATAAACGCTAGCGAAGTTACACCCTGTTTCAGTAGTTCCCGGGAGTGTTGATGGCATCCACTGATGGTTATGACCCAACTCATGGAACATCCCCCAATCTCCATTTTCACTCATATGTGTATGATTAACAACATCTGGTACACTTAGATCATGCGCCATGAAGGGGTAGCCGGAATGCATCCAACCAACTGAAATTTGAGCATCGAAAACAGCTCTTTCTACTCTGGGCCATGGCTCAAAACCATACAATTCATGCTCCATATTCAAAGCACTATCCCACCAATTCATCAATTGGCTAGGATTATTCAGATTACGTATTTCTGAACTGGGAACTGTCATGATAAAGTTATTCGAAACTAATTCGGCCCATGGAGCAGGGTTGTTTTTCTCTGAATAAATCCATTCAAAATCAGAGGTTTCGCCTAATACAAACATTGGTGCTCTAATTGCTCCAGAAATAGTCAAATTAATTTCGCCATATTCCGAGCCTGCAGGAATATAGACATAAATCGGACCACCAAAAGCATTTCCCACCTCTGTGGAAGTGTTGTCTACTGACCATGTGGTAAATATCCTAGAATGACGCTTGATGATATCTTTACTCCAAAGACTATCTGTATGAGCACCGATTAAAATTGAAAATCCTAAATCAGAAGTCGCTTCATCTACAGTCACAGTAACTACCTCACCTGGAGCAGCATAGAGACCCGTTGACATACGTATAGAACTTCTAGGGTTAGAATAACCGAAATTACTCGGAAGACCGCTTTGAGTCCCATTAACGGTAACAGTTCTACTTATTCTTGTCGCATTTGAAGGAACTTCACCAGGGAACTCGGTATGGCTGGGATGGACTGGTAATTCATCTGCAGGCAGGCCAAACATCAATGCATCCTCTAATCTCAAAATAATATCAGAAACAGGATCTACACCTAGTTCGTAACCATTAGTACTCCAAAGTGTAGAATATGATATTACAGTATATCCAGTTAAATTCACTAGATTGCGTAAAGGGGACCAAAAATTAGTATAATCGAGAGTTACTATCCAAGTACAATCAGAAAGTGCGGAATAGGCAGCAGCAGCATCCTCAGAATCCATTTCAACTCCATCAATTCTATCAGCAAACACTCCTGAAATTGCGTTACTAATTGTTGAGTATTCATTAGGCATGTTTTGGAAAAAAACATCATTATATCCCCAATCGCTAGAAACAAAGAGACCCGTTTCTTTTGCAATCTTATTTCCAGGATAATTATGGGCTACATCCGAATTTGAGTATGACCAATACCAAGCATGACCACCCATTATGATACCGCCACCTGAGAGCATAAATTGTACGAGAGCATTATTATCCGAATCATCATGACCATTCCAAAACTCATCTAGTAAACAATCAAGTCCAGTTAAGTCTGAAGGAGTTACTGAAAGGTGAACATTATGACCTGCATCTATTAATTTATCTTCGAAATCATCAAATCCTGAACCATATGCCAATCCAACTTCTGCATTCTCTCCACATACCCACTCAACGGCTCTAAGTGAGAATGGATGATTTTGGGAGTCTACCCAACTTTCATGCCCATAACCTAAAATTTTCCCTTTGCCAACATGAGATGCTGATACTACTGGGATTCCACTTGATTCAAAGGCCACTGGAAATGACCACTCCCCAATTGGTAAGATTGGGGATGGCCAACCACCAAAATCCGCCTCACTCATTCCCCTCAATAAATCATTTTGATCAGCGCGTAAATCATGAACTACAATCCAAATATTTAATCCTACAGAACCACCTGTATTATTCGCCCAAATTGTATATTCTCCCCAATTTGTTCGAAAATCGGGAATGCCTGATATACTGCCATTATCATTCAAAGTTAAGCCCGAAGGAAGTTCAGGATATACTTCCCAAGTATCAATATCTGGACCATTATTTATTACTGGAATTGAAATACTTTTATTCGATTTAAGTATATATTCCGATTCCAACCAGAAAATCTCATCAGGAGGAAGGCTACTGATTGTTATATCAATCATTGTTGTAGAATAACCGCCTGAGTTATTAGCCCATATTTGATAATAAATTGTATCTTGAATGAAAATTGGAGTCCCATATATTTCACCAGTTTCAAAATCTAAATCGAGACCTTGGGGGAGATTCGGATATATCTCCCAACTTTCCGGTATGCCGCCGGACCATGTCGGTGTTAAATCAGGAATAATTTCGTTAACAGTCAAATCAATATTATATGGTTCATATAGAATGTTTATTGGAGAAATATCAAGTACTGAAAGAAGTAAGTTGATAGTAATTGAACCTCCAGTATTTGAAGCAGTTACGTAATGTTCTCTTAAAGCATGTAATTCTGATGGAGAACCTATAATTGAGCCATCATTTTTATCTAATAAAAGACCTTTTGGTAAAGGAGGTTCAATTGTCCAATTGATCACTTCTCCTCCTTCTATGTTAGGAAACTCAACTATCGTTTCACCAAGAACCCATTGAAATATATGACTAGAATAAAATAAATTTTCAGGTTCTTCATGGATGGTGATTATTCTAATATCAGTATACACTAAACCACCTGAATTTGAACCTGAGACAGTATGATTACTATCTCCAAGTTGCTGAACTACGCCATATATTTCTCCTGAGGGCCCAATTTCAAGACCTAGAGGTAATTCTGGAATGACATCCCATGTTTCAATGATTCCTCCGGAAGTAAAGGGATTACTAATTCCACAATCTCTTGAAACTTTGCAAAATATCTCATTTGAAGAATAATTTATACTCTCAGGAGGTTGTGATAAGATTTCTATTTCTAGAATGAAAACACTAGAACCGATTATATTTTTACCAATTATTGTATAACTAGTCAACAAACTTTCAGATTCAGGAGTGCCGGAAATAACACCATTTTCTGAATCTAATATTATTCCCTCAGGTAACCTTGGATTAACTAACCAGTTTTGTGGACCATCTCCAATAAAACTTGGGGTTAATGCTTGCATATCCTGACCTACTACAAGCAACAATTTTTCTTCACCATAATCTAGATTTTTTGGAGAGGTCATCAATCTGCAATATTCGCCTGTAAAAACTTCATTGAAAAAACAGTCATCTTCAGTTTCCCCACCTATATCACAAGTAGGATCATTTGGCTCTAATTCACAATTCACTAATTCTGAACTTGGTTCGGTATCTCCAAATAATGATAAGCAACCAGGAGTCAATATTAGGAATGTCAACAGAATAGCCAATGATTTAATTGAAGACATATTATTGCTATGAAAGATTTCTTCATAAAGTATACCTTAGGATAATTATTCTAGATTTGGATATGCAGGACCACTTTCAAAACAATATTTTACATTCTGGAAATTCGATTTATATGTTTTAACATCGGATTTTATTTTCGAAGTATCTTGATTTTTTATTAATGCTCTGGCAAAGAAACGAGCTACGTCAGTCATTTCATCAGTACCCATTCCCACCCTAGTCAACTCTGGTACACCAAGTCTCAAACCACTTGGTTGCATTGCTTTAGTGTCTCCAGGTAGCATGTTCATATTTGTAATAATTCCAGAGTTTTCAAGTGTTTGTGCTGCTTTTCTACCGGCTCCTGAATCAATATCTCCATGACGTGTCAATACCTGATGACTGGCAGTATAACCTCGTTCTTCTGCTAATACATCAAACCCTTCTGCAGCCAGTGCTGCTGCCAAAGCTTGAGCGTTGGCCACAATGTCTTTAGCATATTGCGTACCAAATTCCTCAAACTCTGCAAGAGCCACTGCTTTACCTGCTACATGATGGAGATGATATGAAGAGCAAGTCCCAGGAAATATAGAATTGTTTAATTTACGATGAAATTTTTCATCAGATGAATCAGATAAAACAAAACCTCCCTGAGGTCCAGGAAATGTCTTGTGACTACTTCCAGTCATTACATCAGCACCCTCTCTAAGTGGGTCTTGAAACTGCCCACCAGCAATTAATCCAAGTACATGTGCGCCATCATACATTACTTTGGCACCAACTTCGTGAGCTGCATCTGAAAGTTCTTTCAAAGGAGTAGGGAAGAGAAATACTGATTGACCAAAAAGTGCGAGATTAGGTGATGTTTCTCTTATTATTTTCATGGATGCATCAATATCAGGTTCCATTCTATCGATATCCCAAGGATAAGTTACAAGGTTAAGCCCTCTAACTCCAACCGCACCCATTCTTGCATGTGATATATGTCCTCCATCAGCAGTTGATACTGCTGTGATGGTATCTCCTGGCTTAGCTAAAGCTTTCAATGAAGCCATATTTGACACAGTACCAGATGTAGATTGAATATTTGTAAAATTACAATTAAACACACGCTTAGCAGACTCTATACCAATAGACTCTATGGTATCAAAATCATCACAACCTTGGTAATATCTTTTCCCAGGCAATCCTTCAGCATACCTACCATGAAGATCTGAATTGATAGCAGTTGCAACTAGAGGAGAAATTATATTTTCACTGGCGATCATAGGTAAACTATCTCTATAATGTATTCCAGAAGATTTTACTGATTCAAGAATTTTGCCGGCTTGGGTTCTCGCGTCCATGGCACTTCATGGAGGAGAGGTCAAAGAGTTTAGCGGAACAAAGTTCTCTCAAGAAAAATATTACAATGTGGAAAAAAACTATTTTTCGATGAAGCATTAATGAGCAAATAAAGATATTACCCCAATAAATACAATAACTAGTAATCTTACGAAATAACGTATGAAGAGTAAAAAACGTATAACTGCTATTTTGGTAATATTACTGGTTTTGTCTGTTTCCGAAACTACTTTCGGATATAGTAGCGGCGTTACAGGATCCTCAACAAATGGTTGCGGATGTCATGGAAGTAGTGGAGGGATGACTCCAACACTTTCAGGAATACCTAATGCAGGATACGAAGGAAATACATCATATTCCATGAATATTGGAGGCACAGGGGGACCCTCGGGAACTAAAGGAGGATTTAATTTAGACGCAAATTTTGGTTCTTGGTCAAATCCCGGCACCAGCGCTAAATTACAAAATGGTGAAGTTACTCATTCAAATTCGAATTCAAGATCTTGGAGTGTTACATGGACAGCTCCTGCTAATGGCTCTGGAAATGTCACATTTTCTCTTGCAGTAAACTTTGTTAATGGAAATGGAGGGACTGCAGGGGATGATTGGGCTACAAATAGTTGGATAATATCTGAGCAAGTCACTTCTAATGGTGATTCAGATGGAGACGGTTGGTCGGATGCTGACGAAGCCTCTTGCGGTACTGATTCGTCAGATAACACTTCAATACCTACTGATACTGATTCAGACGGTATTTGTGATCCTGTAGACACAGATGATGATGGAGATGGTTGGTCAGATACTGATGAAGCATCTTGTGGGACGGAATCAAATAATTCTACTTCAATACCTACTGATACTGATTCAGACGGTATTTGTGATCCTGTAGATACTGATGATGATGGAGATGGTTGGTCAGATACTGATGAAGCATCTTGTAACACTGATTCTCTTAATTCAAGTTCTATACCTACTGATACCGATAATGACCGAATTTGTGACTTAATTGATGAGGATGATGACAATGATGGATGGTCTGATGAAGATGAGTCTAGTTGCGGAACTGATTCTCTTAATTCAAGCTCTATACCTACTGATACTGATTCAGACGGAATATGTGACTCCGTAGACAGTGATGATGATGGAGATGGTTGGTCAGATACTGATGAAGCATCTTGTAACACTGATTCTCTTAATTCAAGCTCTATACCTACTGATACTGATTCAGATAGTGTTTGTGATTTAGTAGATACAGATGACGATAATGATGGTTACTCTGATGAAAATGATACTTTCCCCTTAGATGACAACGAATGGCAAGATAGTGATGGAGATGGTAGAGGAGACAATGCAGATGTCGATGATGATGATGATAATTGGACAGACCTAGAAGAAGCAGAGTGCAATACTGATTCATTAAATGCCTCATCAATTCCTGTGGATACTGATGATGATCATATATGTAATTTAATTGATGATGATGATGATGGTGACGGTGTAATCGATGAATTAGATTTGTTCCCCCTAGATGCTAATGAAACTTTAGACTACGATTCGGATGGAATTGGAGATAATTCTGATGATGATGATGATAATGATGGATGGTTAGATTCAGAAGAAGAAATTTGTGGTTCTGAAAGTCAGAATATTAATTCATTACCAGAGGATCTCGACATGGATATGATTTGTGATATCATGGATAGTGATGACGATAATGACAATGTAGATGATTTGCTAGACATATTCCCAAGAAACTCAAATGAATGGTCAGATTTAGATCAAGATGGGATTGGAGATAACGCTGATACAGACGATGATAATGATGGATGGTTAGATATTGATGAAGTATCTTGTGGAACTGAATCAAATAATTCACTATCACTACCTATTGACACTGATTCAGACAGCACTTGCAACCAAGTAGATTTGGATGACGATAATGATGGATTTGATGATATTGATGATGCTTTCCCATTAGATGCTAATGAGAATAATGACCTAGACGGAGATGGTATAGGGGACAATTCTGATTTAGATAGAGATGGTGATAGCGTAGAAAATGAAATCGATATTTTCCCCGATAATCCTAATGAGTCAATGGATTATGATGAAGACTCAATTGGAGATAATGAAGATTTAGATGACGATAATGATGGGTGGAATGATAGCATTGAGATTGAATTAGGATACGACCCACTCAACCCTGGGGAATACCCTATTGATACAGATAATGATGGGATTGAGAATAAAATAGATACTGATGATGATGGAGACGGTATCTCTGACTCTATAGAAAACTCTTGTAAAACGGATCCATTAGATTCTAATTCAATCCCCACGGATTTTGATAATGACGAGATTTGTGATGAATTAGATATTGATGATGATAATGATGGAGCTTCAGATACGCTTGATGCGTTTCCATTTGACCCAATAGAATACTCAGATTTAGACTCAGATGGAATTGGAGATAATGCTGATGATGATGATGATGGAGATGGATGGACGGATTATCAAGAAAATAAGTGTTTTTCTAATCCTCAGGATAGTAATAGTTTACCTCTAGATACAGATGAGGATGGAATTTGCGATTCTATGGAATCAAAAAACTCCTCAGGATTGCCCGGCTTAGGGCTTATTAGCACGATTTGTATGATTGCATTCGCAGCGTTCGCACGAAAGAAATGATGGCGCCGACAGCAGGACTCGAACCTGCGACCTGTGGATTAACAGTCCACCGCTCCACCAACTAAGCTATGTCGGCCTAACCTGCCCGCCTGC
>Ga0209425_10005595_pt1 | contig 12300 bp, 14 predicted proteins | sample COG_05_FD_184749 | JGI IMG/M metagenome (GOLD analysis project Ga0209425, IMG submission 184749) | Pelagic Microbial community sample from North Sea - COGITO 998_met_05 (SPAdes) (version 2) | ecosystem: Environmental > Aquatic > Marine > Neritic zone/Coastal water | place: Helgoland, sampling... | reverse complement strand
TTTTGTTTTCTTAAAATCTCTAAAATTTGAACTTTTGAAAATATTAAGCTTATCGTCTAAGGCGTTATTCCATAAAATATTAAAAAAATTATCAGATGAGCCAAAAGTTTTAGTCGATTTATGCCACGTTAGATCAGACTTTATGAAAAACTCAATTTCTTGGTCATTCATATTCTCAAAATAATTCCAGCTTTTATTAAAGATCTTAATGTGACTCAAGCAAAGCAATCTATATTTCTTGCTATTGTCTTTTTCTATTGGAGCTTTATAAACCCCAGTTTCTTTACAATTATCCCAGTCACATATAATTTTCATTGGTTAGTTCTATATAGTAAAATGATATTAATGAAAAATTATTTTGAAGAAATTGATATTAAGTTAAAGAAACAAATTGCAATAGAAGGACTTGAAATTGTTGATAATTCTCATAAACATAAAGGTCATAAATTTTATTCACCTGAAAAATTTCATCTACATTTAAAGATAAAGTCTATTTACTTAAAGTCTATTTCAAGATTAAATGCTCAAAAATTGGTAATGAAAATTCTAGAAAAAGATTTGAAAACAAAAATACACGCTCTTGAAATTAGTATCGACTAATAGATAGACTAAGTTTTCTTAAATTGTTTATTGATATCTTATGTTTATTTGGAAGCGTTGTTTTTCCAATTTTTTTGATAAGAATAAAATTTATTTTTTCATCATTATTTTTTTTATCATTCTTAAGATGAGGTATTAAACCAGAAACAGAGTTTGATTTAAAATATTTTTCATAGGTATAACTTAAATTATTTTTTTCATATATTTGTTTAATTTCATTATATATCTTAGTGTTACAAACTTTTTTTATCAGTGAAAGTTTCGTTGCAAGGATCATACCTGATAGAACAGCTTCTCCATGCGTTATTTTTTTAGAATAATTATTTTTAACTTCAATTGCATGCGCAAAAGTATGACCAAAATTTAATATCATTCTTAAGTTTTTTTCATTTACATCTTTGCTGACAAAATGCATCTTTATTAAACAACTTTTTTTAATTGCATAAGTTAATTCTTTAGTTTTTTTTAAAAAGATTTTTTTTGTATTTTTCTTTAACCAATTAAAAAAATTTTTATCTTTAATTAAAGAATGTTTCAAGATTTCAGCATAACCACATATTATTTCCTTTTTTGGCAAAGAATTTAAAAAAGAAGTATCGCTTATTACCAATTTTGGTTGATAAAAAGAACCAATTAAATTTTTACCTTGATTTGAATTCACTCCAGTTTTTCCACCAATAGCTGAGTCAACTTGAGCAAGTAATGTAGTTGGAATATTAATAAAATTAATCCCTCTTTTAAAAATGCTAGCTGTAAATCCTGCTACATCGCCTGTAATACCTCCTCCGAGACTAATAATTAGATCAGATCTATTTAAATTTTTGATCAGCAGTTTGTTTAAATAAAAACTTACTTTTTTTATTGATTTATTTTTTTCACCAGCTGTAAAAGGTAAAATTAAAAGTTCAAAATTTTTTAATTTGATTTTTATTTTTTTTATAAATTTTTTTGGAATTTTTGTATCTGCTATAATGGCAATTTTTTTGGTTTTGGGACAAACTTCCTTTATTTTTTTCGGCAATAAATTAAGCGTATTATTACCAATAAAAATTGAATAATTTTGATTTAACCCTTTAAACTTAATTACTTGAGTTTTCATATAATTTTAATACTTTATCTACAATTTCATTTAATCTTAAAGAACTACATTTTATTCTAAAATCAGCCTGATTGTAGATTTTTTTTCTTTCTAAATAAATTTTCTTTATTGTATCATTAATATTCTTTTTATAAAGAAGCGGCCTCTTTTTATTTTTACTTAATCTTTTTATTAGCAGATCAGGATTAACATCCAACCAAAAACTTATAGATGTTTTTTTTGTACTTATTCTAACTAATTTATTTAAAAATGCCCCTCCTCCAAGAGATATAACAGAATTATGCTTTTTAAGTTCTTGTAAGGTAATTTCTTTTTCAACTTTTCTGAAATAATTTTCACTTTTTTTTTTAAAAATTAAGTTTATAGAAGACTCTTCTTTTGCTTCAATAAGACCATCAATATCAATAAAATTATAACTAAGCCTTTTCGCGAGTTTTTTGCCTATAGTAGATTTACCAACTCCCATCATACCGGTCAAAGTAAGGTTTTTTTTCACAATAGAAGCTTTTTGAATTTGATTTTTCATAAATATGTCTTATTTATTAAGTTTAAATAAAACCAAAAAAGTATGCAACTTAAATACAACAGACAGCCGAGCATAGGAAGCTCAATTCTTAAATCTTTAATAAAAATGCTATTAGCAATAATTTTATTTATTTTCGCAATCTTTCTAGTAGAAAAAATAAGCTTTCCAAGTCCTGAAAATAAATACGAAATTGACATCACAAATGAAATTAAAAAGCTTTAGTTATCTTTATTGCTTATTAATCATATTTTTGTATTTTTCACCTTTAAACAGTGAAGAAAAAATAGATATCTGGAAAAATAAAGTAAAAAAACAAACAATAAAAGATAAAGAAACAATTAATAAAAAAAACTCACAAGAATTAAATTTAGAGTCTATAAAAACAATTGAATTAAAACAAAATATTCAAATTGAAGAGGGGTCCTTAAATGCAAATATAAAAGAGAGCAAAGTATATGGCATATATGATCCGGCTGATAACGACTTTAGTTTGAATATGTGGTCATCAACAAAAGCTGAAGATATTAAGGCAAGTTTAAAAAGACTAGAAAAAGTAAAACTTTCTAAAACCGCGACCCAAATACTTGAAAGAATTCTATTATCTTTTTCATATGCACCTAAAGGCATGAAAGAAGATGAGTTTGCCGATTTAAAAATTAATTGGTTAATTAAAAACAAACGTTCAGTTTTAATAGAAAACTTTTTAAAACAGAATCAAGAATTCAAAAGTAAGAGTAAAGCGGTGCAATATCTTGTAGACGAGAATATTGCCAAGGCCGACATTAAAGAGGGGTGCCAAAAAATAAAATTTATCGACGCTAAAATAAAAGACGCATATTTAGAAAAATTTAAGATTTACTGTCTAATATTTAATAATAAGAAATCCGAAGCACAATTATTACTAGACCTTTTACGTGAACAGAAACAAACCGATGAATTTTATAATGACAAAATTAATTTTCTTTTAGGATTTTCAGATAAAACAACAATTAAAATTAACGAAAATAATTTATTAAATTTTTATCTTTCGAGCATAACAGCTAAAGAATTTAACTTTAAACCAAATAAGAACACAAAGGAGGAGATCTGGAGATATTTAAATGCGTCAAATTTAATAAAATTAGAGGATGCTTCTGATAAGGAAAGATTGAAAGAATTAGAATTAGCAGCCAATCAAGGTCAAATGGATGCAGATATTATCTTTAAAATTTATGAGCAAATTTTTTTTAATCTTAATGAATTAATTAATGCAAAAAATATATATCAAACCTTAAATGGAAGTGACGCAAGATCATTAATTTATCAAAAATATTTACTGTCCGAAGACAACGACACTAAATTAGAATATTTATTTTTACTTGAAGAGTTGTTTAAAAAAGAGAGTCTCACAAAAGTTTATTCAAAGTTTTTGAGCAATAAAATAGAAGAAATTGGTATAGATAATATTTCAGAAAGATACCAAGAGTCAGCTCAGAGTAGAATAATTAGTGAAGATGAACTTGTATTAGGAAAAATTAAATACAATGATAAGATTCTTCATCAATCAAAAATAATTAAATATTATATTGAAGAAGAAAAAGAAAAAAAAGTTCAAAAAGATATAGATAAAATTTTTAAAAAAATTAGTAAAAATAGAAAATATTTTTATTCAGCAAAAGACTTAGCTTTAGCAGACTCCTTAATTAGTGACGGTTTTTCTTTACCGTCAAATTTTGATTATGGAGAACTGTCTAAAAAATATGATATACCAAATAATTTGTTACAATTAATTGATAACAATCAGAGCGCATTTTTAGCATTAAAAATTGTTGAAATAATTGGTGAAGATGAGCCGCATCAACTAGATCCTGAAACTATATATTTTATAACCAATCTTTTAAATAAAATGAATTTAAAAAAAATTAGGAATATAGTTTTTAATTCTGCTCTACCATTACGAGCTTAATTATAATATAACTGTCAGTATGACGATTAGAAAAATTTTAACCGAGCCAGATTCATTTTTAAGACAAAAATCTGTAAAAGTAGATAAGGTTGATGACGAAATACGTTCGTTAATGACTGATATGTTGGAAACAATGTACGAAGCTCCAGGAATTGGACTTGCTGCTATTCAAATAGGTGTTCCAAAAAGAGTCATAGTTATAGATTTAAGTCGAACAGATGAAAAAAAAAATCCTCTATACTTTGTAAACCCTGAAATAATTACCAACTCTGACAACGAAGCGACATACGAAGAGGGTTGTCTTTCCGTTCCAGGACAATTTGCTGAAATAAATAGACCTGATAAATGTAAAGTAAAATTTTTAGATTATAATGGTAGAGAACAAATTTTAGAGGCAGAAGGTTTGTTAGCAACCTGTATACAACACGAAATAGATCACTTAGAGGGAATTCTATTTATTGATTACTTGTCTAAATTAAAAAAAACAATGATAGTTAAAAAACTTTCTAAGCAAAAAAAATCTTTAGAAAGAATAGTTGTTTAAGTTTAATGTCTTTTAAAATTTTATTTATGGGTACACCGCTTTTCGCTGTTCCTGTGCTTGAATGTTTAAACAACTCAAAACATAAAATTTTAGAAGTTTACACACAACCACCCAAAAAAAAAAATCGCGGTCAAAAAATAAGTTTTTCACCAGTACATGAATATTCAAATAAAATCAATTTACCAATTAGAAATCCTTTATCACTAGAGTCAGAAACAGAGTACGAGCATATAAAAAAAATAAATCCTGATATTGCTGTTGTTGTTGCATATGGAAAAATTTTACCAAAAAAATTTTTGGATTTAAAAAACACAATTTTTATTAATATACACGGTTCTTTACTACCAAAGTGGAGAGGTGCAGCCCCAATACAAAGAGCAATCATGAATTGTGATAATGAGACAGGTATTTCAATAATGAAGATAGTTCCAAAATTAGATGCAGGACCTATCATGATGAAAGAAAAAATAAAAATATCAAAAGAATCTAATTATGAACAGTTAAGCAATCAAATGTCCAAATTAGGAGCACATTTGATCCTTAAATCTTTAGAATTAATTAAAAATGATAAAGCAAAATTCATTGAACAAAATGATAAAGATGCAACATATGCAAAAAAAATAGATAAACTTGAGTCCAAAATAGATTGGAGGTTAAAAGCGAAAAACGTAGTTGCTAAAATAAATGCATTTTACCCAAATCCAGGATCTTGGTTCGATCTTAAAGGTTCAAGAATAAAGGTAATAAAGGCCATTGAAATAAAAATGGAAGGAAACCCGGGAGAAATTATTGATAATAATTTTACAATTGCATGTTCTCAAAATTCAGTTCAAATTTTAGAATTACAAAAAGAAGGAAAAAATAAAATTTCAGCAATAGAGTTTCTTAAGGGAAATAAATTAGAAGTTGGGTCTAATATTTTAATAGATGTTTAATTATCTAATTAAAATAGAATACGATGGTACTAAATTCGTAGGTTGGCAATATCAAAAAAATGGTTCTTCAATTCAAGAAAAAATAGAAATAGCTTTAAAAAAAATTTTTAATTATAAAATTAGAATTAACGGAGCAGGAAGAACAGATAAAGGAGTCCACGCGTTTGGTCAGTTTGCAAATTTTTCTCTAAAAAAAAAAATTGAAGATAAAAATAAATTTTTAAATTCAATAAATTTTTTTTTAAGAAAAAATCTTATTTCAATAATAACTGTTAATAAAAAAAATAAAGAATTTCATGCAAGACATCAAGCTAAAGAAAGAATTTATGAATATCATATAACAAATAGACAAGGCTCACTCTCAATTAATAAATACAAATCATGGCATATAAAAAAAAAATTAAACATAAATTTATTAAAAAAGGCTGCAAAATTATTAGAGGGAACCCATGATTTTTCTACTTTTAGAGCTGCCTCATGTTCAGCTAAGTCACCTATAAAAAAAATGAATTCAATAAAAATAAAAAAAAAAGGAGATAAAATTTTTATTAGATTTAATTCAAGGTCATTTCTACAAAATCAAGTTAGGTCAATGGTAGGGTGTTTTAAGTATATTTCGACTGGTAAATGGAATATTAATGAGTTTAAACAAGTTTTTAAATCAAAAAAAAGAATCAAATGTGCTCCTCCTGCACCAGCATGTGGATTATATCTTCTTAATATAAAGTATTAAATTTAAAAAAAATTTTTACCTCCATACTTTTTGATTGAATTTAAAGATATATTTAAAAGAGAAAAAAAATTATCTACAAAATTTAATTTATTATATTCTTTATTAATTTTCCATATCCAAAAAAAATTTTTTAAATTGCTACTTTGTAATGAGTCTGATCTTACTCTGTATTTCGTCAAAAATTTATTTAAACAATAGGCATAATTTACTTTTTTTAAAAGCTTACATTTAAAATAATAATCTTCACAAATTTTTGTATTTGTAAATTTAATATTTTTTATATCCTTCCTTTTAACCATCATTGTACTAGTTGAAATTGATGTATTACGAATGAAACTTGAATAGTTAAAATTCAAAGGAGGTATTATAGATTTTTTTTTCTCTCCAAAAGTCTCATAACTTGTATATGAGAAAGAATAATTATTTTTTTTCATAAAGTTTATTTGATTTTTTAATTTATTTTTTTTCCAAATATCATCGGAATCTATAAAAGCTATAAAGGGAGATTTTGTTTTTTTAATTGCATAATTTCTACAAAATCCAGCACCTCTATTTTTTTTTAACCAATAAACTTGAATTTTTTTATTTTTTAAAATTTTTTTTAGAATTTTTTTAGTTTTTTGATTAGAATTATCATCTACGATAGTAAGTTTCCAATGAGAGAAATTTTGATTTTTTATGCTTTTTATCGTTTCTTCAATGAATTTGTAACTATTGTAATTAGGTAAAATTATATCTATTTGTGTTTTTTTCTTTTTTTTATTCTCCATCTGGATCCTTCTCTAACTATATAACCACAACAATTTTTTGCACCACATTTGCATGGAAATTGTTTGTAATCCTCATCAAAACTAAACCCATAATCATAAGACAATTCTTCATCTTTTTTTATATTTCTTAATGAAAATATCCATAGCTTCAACCCTTTACCATCAACTTCACAATTTGGTTCACAAGAATGATTAATTAGTCTTGCAGTATTATATTTAAAATCTCCGTCCAAGTCATATCTACTATTAAGATTAAACAAATAAATTGCCTTGTCGTTGTCATACTTAGGATTTCTTTCTGTTTCTTTTTTGGTAATAATTTTTCCGGTATAATAAATAATTTTTGTTCCTGCTTTTATATTTTTAGCAGCATACACACCTTGATTATCTATTTTTGACTTTTTGACTTTATAAAGCTTCACTTAAAATAATCCTGAAGAATATTTTCATATATTCGTGTAAGTTTTTTAAGATCAGTAAGTGAAACACATTCATCAATTTTATGCATTGTTTTATTTACTAAACCAAATTCAAGGCAAGGAGCAATTTTTCGTATAAACCTTGCGTCTGATGTTCCACCAGTTGTGGAAAATTTAGGTGTTATTTTTGTTATTTTCTTAATAATTTTTTTTGCCATAAAAATAGTTTTGTCAGGCTTAGTAAGAAAAGAGTCTCCATTTGCTATAAATTTTATTTTAAACTTACATCTATTAACTTTACAGATATTTTTCACAACTAAGCTAACTTTTTTCTTTAATTTATCAGCAGTATAAAAATTATTATATCTAATATTAAATTGGGCATTAGCTCTTGCAGGTATTACGTTGTGAGCTTTGTTTTCAACATTTATAGCTGTAAATTCTAAGTTTGATGGTTGAAAATTTTTATTTCCTTTATCAAGTTTTTTTTGTTTAAGTTTTTTACAAATATTTACCAATGTATTAATTGGATTATTAGATAAATGTGGGTAAGCAACGTGGCCCTGAACTCCAGAAACTTCTATTTTTCCTGATAAACTCCCTCTTCTTCCAATTTTAATCATCTCACCAAGCTTATTAGGATTAGTAGGCTCTCCTACTATACAAAAATCTATTTTTTCTTTTTTCTTCTTTAGGTACTCAACTACTTTTTTTGTTCCATTGATTGCAAAACCCTCTTCATCACCCGTTATTAAAAAGCTTATTGAACCATTAAATTTCCCTTTATTTAGGAACTTATTAACAGCTGAAACAAAGCAAGCAATTGAACTTTTCATGTCATTGGCTCCTCTACCTATTAAATGATTTTTTTTAATAGAGGGTTTAAAGGGATTAACAGTCCAGTCTTTAATATTTCCTGGAGGTACTACATCGGTATGACCCGCGTAACATAAATTAGGACTTTTTCTTCCAAGTCTAGCGTATAAATTTTTAATAGGTTTACTTTTTTTATCTTTAAATTCTAATATTTTACAAGTAAAGCCCAAAGACTTTAATTGTTTGTTTAAAAAATTGATAGCACCAGCATCCTTAGGAGTAATACTAGGAAATTTTATTAGGTCTTTAGCTAATTTTAATTCATTAATGTTAGCCATTAGTCTCTTAGTAAATCGTTAATTGAAGTTTTGCTTCTAGTTTTTGAGTCAACTTTTTTTACAATTACCGCACAATAGAGCGACGGCCCTTCAGGATTTTTTTTATTTGGCAGTGCTCCCGGTACAACGACCGAATAAGAGGGAACTTTCCCGTAAGAAATTTTACCTGTTTCTCTATCAACAATTTTAGTTGAAGCACCAATATATACACCCATTGAAATTACAGCCCCTTCTTCTACAAGAACACCTTCTGCAATTTCAGAACGAGCACCAATAAAACAATTATCTTCAATTATTACCGGACCCGCTTGTAATGGTTCAAGAACGCCACCAATACCTGCTCCTCCGGAGATGTGACAATTTTTTCCTACTTGAGCACAAGATCCAACTGACGCCCAAGTATCTATCATTGTACCTTCATCAACATATGCCCCAAGATTAACAAAACACGGCATAAGAACTGCATTTTTTGCAATAAATGATCCTTTTCTTACAACGCCATTAGGTACATGTCGATAACCTGCTTTTTTCCAGTCTTCTTCTTTCCAGTTAACAGACTTTCCAGGAACTTTATCGTACCAAGAAGTGTAAGGACCTCTTAGCATCTCCATTTTATTTATTTTAAAACTTAAAAGAATAGCTTTTTTAATCCATTGGTTAACTATCCAGGAACCATTTTTTTTTTCAGCTACTCTTATTTTTCCTTGATCAGTTAATTCTATAGTTTCTTTTATTGCATCAATGATAGATTTATCAGAATTAGCGTTAATTTTTTCTTTAGCTTCAAAAGCATCATTGATTATTTGTTCAAATTTATTCATAATTATTTATCTCCTTTAAAAAGTTTGCCAAATTATTTGTTTTATAATTAATAAATTCTGAATCTGAGTACTTAGCTGCCCAAGGTTCATCATTTTCTATCCAAACTGTTTTCATTCCTAATTCATGTGCTGGTTTCAAATTTCTTGCGATATCTTCAAAGAATATACAATATTGTGGCTCGATTTTGAAATTTTCTATAATTTTTTCATATGGTTGTCTTGATGGTTTAGGCACAAAATCAGAGTCTACAATATCAAAAACACCGTCAAAAAGCTTTTCAATACCTATCCTTTTTGTAACATTTGCTGCATGAGCTTTTGAGCCGTTAGTAAATATAATCTTTTTACCGTTTAACTTTGTAATTTCTTTCTCAAGAAGCTCATTTTTTTGTAAAAAACCTAAGTCAACATCATGAACAAATTCTAAAAATTCATCAGCATCAATTTTGTGATTTTTAATCATACCGTTTAAGGTTGTATTATATTCATGAAAATAATTTTTTTGAATTTTTTTAGCCTCTTCAATACTGACGTTAAGTTTATCAGAAATAAATTTAGACATTTTTTTATCTACTTGATCGAAAACTTTTGTATCTCCGGAATACAAAGTGTTATCTAAATCAAATAACCAGTATTTAATATTTTTTAATTCTTTCATTATCTTATTAAAGTTCCAGCGCCTGTGTCTGAGAAAATTTCACTTAATATTGAATGTGGTTTTCTGCCATCCATTATTACCACACCTCTAACACCATTATTGACCGAGTCTAGGCAAGTATTAATTTTAGGTATCATTCCACCTGTAATAGTTCCATCTTTAATCATTTCTAATATTTTTGAAGTAGAAATTTCAGATACTAATTCTTTTTTTTTATTCAAAACTCCCTCAACATTTGTCATTAAAAGCAATCTTCTAGATTTTAACGATTTAGCAATTGCTCCAGCAGCTGTATCTCCATTAATATTATAAGTTTGATTATTTTCTCCTAGCCCTAATGGAGCAACAACCGGTATACTATTATTGTTAATTAATTCGTTTAAAACATCATTATTTACTTTTTCTGGACTTCCAACAAATCCGAGTTCTTTATTTTCAGGCTTCACTTTAATTATATTTTTTGACTTTGTATTTATAGATATTGCCTTGTAGCCTTTTTTATTTAAAGAATTTACAATATCATTGTTTAATTCCACTAACACACTTTCAACTAAATCGATAATTTTATCATCAGTAACTCTTAAACCTTTGATAAATTTTGTTTGAATATTTGACTTTTCAAGTTCTCTTTTAATTCTAGGACCTCCACCATGCACGACGATTATAGAAAGTCCTAATTTATTTAAAATACCAATATCTTTGATAAAATTGTCAAATATGTTTCTATCAATTAAAACATTTCCCCCATATTTTATTACGATTGTTTCGTCTTTGTATTTTTCAACATATTTGTTAATATTGCTTACGTCTGGTGCGGACGATGGCCAAATTTTTTTGATTTCCTCTAAAGAAATATTTACAGACATCTAATTTGTCTTAACAGTAGTATTTTTGTTAATTACCCATTGCTGAGCAATCGTCAAAATATTATTTATAGTCCAATAAACAACCAGTCCTGATGGAAATGAAGCTAAAATTATTGTTAAGAATAATGGAAAGAATGCAAAAATTTTTGCTTGAATCGGATCTGTAGGAGCAGGATTTAATTTTTGTTGCACCCACATTGATGCACCCATTAAAATCGGCCAAATTCCAATAATCATAAAACTAGGTGGGCTCCAAGGAATTAATCCAAATAAATTAAAGATGGAAGTAGGGTCTGCTGCTGACAAATCTTGGACCCAACCAAAGAATGGCTGATGTCTCATTTCTAGAGAGATAAATAACATTTTATATATTGCAAAGAAGAAGGGTATTTGTATCAAAACCGGTAAACAACCCGCTGCAGGATTAATCTTTTCTTTTCTATATAAGGCCATCATCTCTTGTTGTAATTTTACTTTATCGTCTTTATGAAGCTCTTTGAGCCTCGTCATCTCCGGAGTTACGGCTTTCATTTTTGCCATTGATCTAAATGAAAAGTTCGCAAGTGGGAAGAATAAAGCTCTAATAGCTAAAGTTATTAAAACTATTGCAATTCCAAAATTTCCAGAAAATTTAAACAAATAATCAATCACGAAAAACAAAGGTTTTGTGAAAAAATAAAACCAACCCCAATCTATTACTAAATCTAATTTATTTATTTTTTGAGTTTCAGCATAAGTGTCAATAGTGTTTACTTCTTTTGCAGCTACAAATAGTCTAAAATTGTTAGATCCCTTTGACGAAGCATTAATTTTAACAGGGTCATTAATTATATAATTTGCTTTAAAAGCATCATTGTATTGAAAAGTTGATTTAAAATTTTTTCCTTTTTCAGGCACTAAAACTGTCATCCAATATTTATCTGTTATACCCAACCATCCTTCATTAGCTTCTCTGACAATTTTATTATCTTCTACATCGTCATAATCATCTTCTTTAAGCTCATCTTCAAAGACGCCAATAAAACCTTCGTGAGAGATATAAAAATTTTGAATGTCATCTGGAATTTTATTTCTTGTAATTTGAGCATATGGGTAAAGTTCTAAATTTTTCGAAGAACTATTCTTAATTTCTTGAGTAATTTTAAATAGATATTTTTCATCTAATTCAATTTTTTTCTTGAAAATTATTCCTTCTTTATTATCCCATTTAATTGTTATCGGAGATTTATC
>Ga0209425_10005593_pt1 | contig 12303 bp, 16 predicted proteins | sample COG_05_FD_184749 | JGI IMG/M metagenome (GOLD analysis project Ga0209425, IMG submission 184749) | Pelagic Microbial community sample from North Sea - COGITO 998_met_05 (SPAdes) (version 2) | ecosystem: Environmental > Aquatic > Marine > Neritic zone/Coastal water | place: Helgoland, sampling... | reverse complement strand
AAACAACATTTGACGTAAGCCTGTTTGATAAAGGAGAGTTTTCAGACTTTACCACGTTTGAACTAACCTATAAATTCACTGTAAGAGCATTTAGTAGTGACGGTATAATTGACACTTATAATACATTTAATTTGGAAGTATTGCCAGAAACATTGGATCCGTATGAAAGCCTGTATATACGTGCACTTCCAAAACAAGCACAACGGGATATATATACCAGTCTAATTAACAATAGCGATGATATTCCTACGCAAGATGTATATCGTCCTACAGATTTTAACTTTGGTTTACAAAAAGACATTAGAGCACTCATTGCTACTGGATTAGCACCCAAAGAAGCAACCAAATATATTGAAGCAACTGCTAAAAACCATTTTAACAACACACTGACGTTTGGAGACATCAAAGTAGCAACATCCTATGATGAAAACAACGTTGCAAAGTACGATATCGTTTATATGGAGTTAATAGATAGCGCAATGGGCATTGATCCTACCACTAATAACAAAGCGCCAGCCAGCAACACCATAAATCTAAAATTACAAAAGTCTATTACTGCCATGTTTAACTTTATTAAACCTATGACAGTTGATAGTGGATGGCCCAAAACGAGTACAGGCAATCAACATGCAGATCAGGGCAATGAAATAGAAGTCTATCCCAATGCTATTCAAAATATGCGTAATAGAATGAAGACATCAATTGGTAGTACTGTACTTGAACGATTTGTACTGCCTAACTGGATGCAAGACAAACAGACTGATGGTAATGTATTAGGTTGGACACTTGCTGCACCAATTGTATATATGAAACCAGGCACAGGCGATCGCACAGCATACAGATTAAAACAACGTAGTGAATTTGATCTCAAGAATATTAGTTTTGAAGTAGATAGATTTGTACTTGATAATAATTTAAGTAACTTTTATGACAAACAAGACCGGAGTTATAGTACAACAGCAGAAACAACATTTGATTTGTCAGATATTGCTAGCAACGTAGTAGCAACAGTAAATCATAGTGTGCCTGGCAATATTACATTTGATAGTTTAAACAAGAAATTAGCAAGTGAAGTTGTTGCAAGTGGCGCGATCACAGGACTTACAGATGTAGCTCAGCTAAATGGTTCAACTGTAATCTGGTTAAAGCATGAAGGCATGGTAGACTTCGACAATGATAACGATGGTTGGAATGAAGTATTAGACATATACGACAATGTAGGTTATGATTATGAAAATAGCGGCGCAGGAAGATATGCAGGTGAGCAAGAAATTCCTGGATATGTAGATAAGTTAACAGGAAATGCTACACAAAATAAACAAGCAGGCGTGTGGACTATCAGTGTGGACGCACAAAATATTACTACATTTACCTTTACTCGCGAAGTTAACAACGGAGATCAGGTAAAAGTAACTTTCGATAATAAAATTTACTATTATGAACGTAATGCAACAGGCGGAAGAGCACCTGAATATACTGATGTTAAGGATGTTGATCTAAGCAATGCAGGTGTTACTTGTACGTTTGATGGTAATGACACCCGCTTTTACGCAGACACAATCACGCACACAGGACTTGATACAAATGATGTTTGGATTAAATTCCCAAGAATAAATGCTTTCAGAGATAATATACAAAGATAAATAACTGAAGTACCACGGAGATATTTTAAATGGCCAGCAATATCAATGCAAACAATATAGATGGAACATTTCCTATCGCAGGACAGGATAATGATTCACAAGGGTTCCGAGACAATTTTACAAATACGAAGACAAACTTTAACAATGCCAAAACAGAAATTGAAGATCTACAAAGTAAAGTAGTACTCAAAAGTGCCCTAACAGGTACCAGTCTCTCTAATGCTGGTGCTGGCGCACTAATGACAGACTTTGAACTAAGAGACATGAGTGAGACTCGTGTTAGTAAAGGTACAACTAGTGGTACAGTTACCCTTGCCTACACTGAAGGATCTTATGTAACAGTAACCACAAGCGGAAGTGTTTCACTAGCATTTAGTAGCTTCCCAGCAAGCGGTAAACTTGGCCGTATCCGTTTAGAAATTGATGTTCAAAGTGTAGCCCATACGTTAACGCTACCAAGTGTAGTATCTATTGGACTTGCAAGTTTGATGGGAATTAATAGCAATACTAGAGTTATTACTTTTGACGAAGTTGGCACATATATATTTGAATTTACAACAGACGATCAGGGTACGACTGTCGCAATTAGTGATTTAACACGTAACCGGTCAATGATGGAACAAAGAACGCCAGTAAATATCGGACAATCCGGCGATAAGGCAGGATTAATGGTAGTTGATACTGGTTATGTATACGTATGTACTGGATCTTACGATGGCAGTACTGTTATATGGAAAAGGGTCGCAGTTAGCGCATATTAGGAATAGATTATGGATTATAAGAAATTACAAGAAAAGATTGATACAATCGCCCGGAATGAACCTCTTCCACAAGTAAACGAAAATAGTAATTATGAAATTATAATGGGCTTTATTGACCAGTGGACTGAAGCCGGTCAACCAGACGACTATATGGATGACCTTGTTGCATATGTTAAAAAGACTATTCCTGATTCAAAGGATTGGAATTATGCGGCATCATTAATAAAGAATGGTGTAGAAAGTTATCAGAACCGCGAGTATGGAACAAGTAGTTTAATGGGACTACGAAATAATACAGAATCTGTAGAAGAAGCAGTTGAAGAAGCAGTTGAAACAACAACGACTCCAGAAAGTTATGGTCAAGATTTTTTTAGAAGTGTACTAGATGAATTAGATCAAAATGATGCCACAGAAGCAGAAGAAGCAACAGTCTCTGAAGCAACACAAGGCCCAGGAGTAGATGCAGTAATGGAACTTATAGACATGGGCGTCAGTAAAGAAGACTTATTTGATCAAATGATGCGTGATCACAGTGATGACGAGCTTTTGGCATTTGCAGACGATTACCGACGTATGAATGACTTCCCTGGAATGGAAGATTAAAGTACTAAAATATAATAAAACATATTGATTTTAATAACTCTTGTTAGTATAATATAAACATACTAACAGGAGTTTTTATGACTAACATTGATTTACACAAGTACGCAGAATTTGTAGATGCTGTTACTAGCGAAGAGAGTAAGAAAAGCTCTGCACTTGAGCCTGTTATGCGAGAACTATCCAAACATGCTATTATGCCACGGTTACTAACTGCAGGAATTGGGCTATCCAGTGAAACTGGCGAATTTAACGAAATTATTAAGAAATGTATGTTCCAAGGCAAGCCTATGGATGAGGATACGCTCTTTCATATGAAGCGCGAGCTAGGTGATGTCATCTGGTACTGGATGCAAGCATGTTTTGCATTAAATGCAGATCCCAATGATATTATTCAAATGAATATTGACAAACTAGAAGCACGTTATCCTGGCGGCAAGTTTGATGCACACTATAGCGAGAATCGTGTAGATGGTGATGTATGAACCATCCACTTACTGGAAACTTGCAGGCCCTTGAAGATAATGTATTAGATACCCGTATCAAGGACTTGGCAAAAAAAATTAACTTTGCATACCGTAGTAGCCCTAGCGTGATTCCACAAATGCAAATGATGATGAGTGATCTTCAGGCTGAACGTAGCCGCAGAGACAAAGAAAAAATGGAAAAGGTCATGCAACAAGCTAAAGAAGCCAATGGCGACTCTAGCAGTTGGGATGATATTATAGACATATGATTACAGTTAAAGAAAAATTTGGTGCTACACTTATACTAGACGACATGTTGGTGCTTCCCAATTTCTGGGACGTTACCGTAACCATGGAACCCAATCCAGCATTTGCGGATGAGCTTAGTAGTTATAATACGGCTGTGGACAGAGTGCAAGTTTTTATACAAAGTATACTGGATAACAGTATATTCGTAAGTCCTGAACACATTAATAATTTTATGAATGAGTTGCCCCTAACTGGGGTTGTACATACAACTCCTGATGTACCTTATGATCATATTTTAACCATGTGCTTGTATACAAAATTTAGTGGTATTGTGGAAGGCAGATGTATAGTTCAAAATGTAACATTAGAAAGTTATCAAGCGGGAGGAGTACAACACAGCCACGGATTAGATGATGGAAATCCTGAAACACTGCGTGATATATTTGCAGAAGAGGATCCAGCATTTGCAGAGTATTGGTATGACAGTAGAGTTAAGTACTTTAATCTTAGTCCACAAGGAATGAAGTTAAATGTAGCTGGTTGGGAAAAATTTGACCTATCGTTTGACACCCGCCCTGGAGATGTTGTACAATTAGATACATTTAGAAGCAAAAAAACTAAACCAAAGGATGACGATGACGGAACAGATATCGCTTGATGAATTTGATAGGCAAATTCATACACAGGAGGATGCAGTGAAGGCATTGTATATTAATCCAGGTATAGATTTAGCTAAATTAGATTTGCAAGACGTAGAACAGTTTAATAGTGCAAACCAGTTACTGTATGCAGGATATACAGAACTTAAACTAGCAAGTACACCTGATTGTACCCCTGCTGAGTATCATAAGCAGAATCAAAAGCTATGGAACATGCCTGCAGAATATGCTGAATTTGATATTGCCAAATGGTTGTTGGATCAGTGTGAAAATGATGAACAACAGCAACGTGTAGGACAAGAACTATTATTGTATGTTGATAGAGGGTTAGAAGATTTGTTAAAATTTCTACGTTATATGGTTCAGGTAATGCGCGATAATAACATTGTCTGGGGTGTAGGAAGAGGTAGCAGTGTAGCTAGTTATGTGCTATACTTAATAGGTGTTCATAAGATTGATAGCCTGTACTATGATTTAGACGTCACAGATTTTTTACGATAAATATTATATACGCATATTAAGGAGATTAAAATGGCACAGAAGAAATACAGAACTTCACAAGGCAAAATGGTAGATTTTAGCGCAATGCTTACAAATAATGAATTAACACCTGCACTAGGAAATATGAACGTAAACGCTAGAGGCGATGAAATTCAACCAGACGGAACAATTGTTAAGTCACGGGAAGATGTTATGCGTGAGTATTATAAAATGAATACCACCGTGCCTGAAGAGGCTCCAATCCCTGAAGGTAATGTTGCAACTGCTGACAACATTCCTGAAGATAACTGGGCAGACTGGGAGCCTAAACAAGAAGCAACCACAGAACAACCAGTCCAAGAGAAAATTGAAGAAGCAATTGCGCCACCAACCCCAAAGGTAACTAACGTTGCACAAATGGTAGAAGAGACTGGCGGGCAAAAAGTCACTCCAACCGGAAGTCTAGCAAGTAGCGTAGCGGATACTAAAACAGTAACAGGAGTTGATAAGTCTAAATTTGAAACTCCATCGGGATTAAAACGACTTTAAAGAATGCTAAAATATATTAATGGTAAGCCCAGTGCTACAAACTGCTATAAAAATCTATACTGGGAAGGGTATTTTAGAGAAGAAATTTCAGCAGTTATAGACAAAATACAAACCAATAATATAGGCAGCATTCGAGGACAATATAGTTTTCTCTACGTAGATAAAACTGTAACGCCAGGTGTAAGTTACAATCTTGGTTATCCATTATATACAAATGGACTAGACTATTCAAATGATCCTCTAGATGTAAACGCAAAAATCGATATTGACAAACTAATAGATCTTCTATCTCGCATAGCAGAAAGTATTGGTTACAAAGCACCTTTTGATCCTACATATTACAATTGTTTTGATAATTGTAATATATTACAAACGACAGAAATTCTTAAACCAGATAGCTATACTATAGAGAAATTAAAAGAAGACTTTCTTCGCACTGTAGAAGTTAACACTCGTAACAAGTCTATTGCTATTATGTTTGGCGACGGATGGGAAAGTTATGCGATGTTTAATGCATGTAAAATTCTAGGAAGAGATGTTACGTTAGTAAACATCAAAAGTAGAACGCCTACTAGTGTACAGTCTCTTGCTGATTTTATATTGCTAGACACTGTCTATAAAGATGTGCACGATCTAAGTTTTCATCACTCTAGGAACTTTGACATACAACATAGATACATGACAGGTACACCGTTAGACTTCGACGTTATACTAAGAGGAAATGATGCAGAGATATTCCAAGGATCTAGCCAACTATGGAATTTAGGGTTTACAGACGAAAAGAACATTATAACTACTAGTACCACTCGTAACAGCATATTTGAGCTAAATACTAGTAACATATGGATTGACCCTTTTACCAACCTTGACTACACTGCTAGTTTACTTGAAGGCGACATACAACTTAAAAATCGCAGCCTTCAAAAAAATCTTTGCACTGATCATTCAGTCGTTATAAGTGACGACGGTGGTATTATGCCCCCTAGCGTCGACCAAACAGTATATTTGCAAAACATTAAATACTTCCAAGATTTAGGATTATCAAACAGGGCAATTAAAATACTTTCAACTACATCATTATGGGCACAAACTTTTAGGGAAACATTAACCAGATATGTATAATATGCAAGGGTATAGTTTCCCACATGTGGCAATGTCAGGCGTGGAGGCGCAACACTGTTTTGAAAAATACATACAGTTAGAACGAAAATACGATATTAGCACTATTGCATTTAAAACACATACAGCGTTACCCTGGGTAAGAGATATATGCCTAAGACCACAGATTCTAGATGTAATAGAAGAGCTAATTGGTCCTGATATACTGTGTTGGAGTAGTACATTCTTCACTAAAACTCCTGGTGCGGGGCAATTTGTTAGTATGCATGAAGATAGCCTGTACTTTAAGCCAACTGAACCAGATAGTATAGCTAGTATATGGATAGCACTAAATCCAGCAAGACAAGAAACAGGGTGTTTAGAATATGTCCCAGGCAGTCATAAACATAATTACAACCACAAGCATGATATAGATAAAGGTAATTTACTGCCCAAGGGACAAACTGTTAGTGGAGATTTTAATACAGTGCATGTAGAATTGGATGCAGGTGAATTTACAACGCATCATATTAAATTACTTCACAAAAGTAGTCCTAATCAAACAAAAAAATACAGAGTAGGATTAGTAGTACGTTACTGTAAACCCAGTTGTAAAATACAAATGTTTAGTAATCCCAGTGCAATTACTGCAAGAGGAACAAACACAAACAAAAGTTATTGGCAAGAAGATTACATTCCCAAAGAGGATTTTGATATTGCAGGAATCAAATATATCCAGTATACTATGAATAAGGATTTCAAAAATGAGTGAACCAGCAGACAAACATCAGAAAAACACTGGCGCAGGTGTGCCATACTTTCCATATAAAATGAGAATTGAAAAATATAAGGATCGGTATACAGAAGCGTATAGTCTAGGACTGGACACTATCAGTGATTGGTTAAGTGTAGGGCCAACTAGTGATACCTATACTCCTAGCAGGAAGGCACTTGCAGATAGATGTGTAACACACAGTGGTATTTTAAACTGGCACTTTACAGACTGTGGTAGTGATTCTATACAAGCAGCTCTTGCTGTTACTACACAACCAGGCGACAAGGTTATCATACCAGCCTGGGGATTTATCGCTACACCAGAAAATATTCAATGGATTGGCAGAGAAATTGTTTTCTGCGATAATGGTCCAGATGCAATGATGTGTCCAGATAGTTTAGCGGAATGTATTAGTGAGCATCCAGATGCAAAAGTTGTAATGCCAGTACATCTATTGGGCAGAGTGCAGGACGTTGAGGACTTGTGCAGAGCTATTCCTGATAACATGGCGGTTATCGAGGATGCTGCAAATGCTTTTTATATGGCAGATCCAGGAAACAAGCCTGGCTATGGTGACATTGTTTGCTATAGTTTTGATATTGCCAAGCATCCTGCTAGCACAGGTACTGGTGGGGCAGTTGCCACAAATAATAAACGATTACTAGATCGTATGAAAGAAGTTACACAACAGGGCTTTAACAAAAATCGCACAGGATTTGTTAGTCCAGCAATGAAAAGTAGTATGGATGACACAACAGCCCGTGTGATTTTAGAAGATATGCGTATTATGGATGAACACATGACCAGAGAAACTCGTAGGGCTAATAACAAACTATTTTCTGAAAGCATTAACCGTGAGCAATTAGCAGGCGAAAATACTGTGTGCACTGGATTTGGATTTTATCCTAATAAACTAAGTGCACGTGAAGCTGCTAGTAAATTTAGTAGTGCTGGAATTGGCGTTAGTGTCTATCCTTGTTTCCCTGATATGCCAGCTTTTGAAAAATGTGCAAGTGTAGACTATACGTATGCAAGACGGCTGTCTAACGAACTTGTTATTGTGCCTTTACATGAGTACCTAACAGAAGAGAACAAAGAAACAATCATTGAAGTGGCAAACAGAACATGAGAAACCTATTCCATATTCAAGACGATAATCGAATAAAAGTTTTTAGTACTAAGACAAACAAGTACTATAGTACAAAACTTCAGGTAGCACTTAGTAATGAAAAATTTGAAGACCTTGAAGTTGTACACGACAATGGATTTTGGGATAAAGTAAGTTGGACCAAAGAGCCTACACAAAACTATCTAGATTTACTAGACGAACGTTGTAAGCAACTACGTGAAAAATATGATTACCTTATACTTTATTACAGCGGCGGGTCTGATACAGAAACTGTTTTACAGAGCTTTATGCGTAGTAGAACACATTTAGATGAGATCGTAATTAATAGAATATGTTTTAATAATAATGATGCACCACTGTTAGATATTGACCTAGCAATACTAAAACTTAAAAATTACGCTAGGTTTATGCCTGGTACACGTATTACTATTAACAACATAGATGATAAAATTATTACAGACTTTTGTAACAAAGAACGTTGGGTGGATACTCCATTCAATGGTACTATTGGAATGATAAGAAGGTTGACAGTCTATGACTTTGCAGAGTATAATAGTACTAAAGTACATGCATGGGGAAACGTAGGACAGATATACGGGGAAAATAAACCCGTGATGAGTTATAAAGATGGTGTATGGTATAATAAACTTAGCGGATGGGGCATTGCGGCTGCACTTATTGGCGAATGGTTTTTTACTAGCCCCGACTTGCCAGAGCTGCATATCAAACAGTGCCATATGGTAAAAAATTATTGGATTGAACACAATCTTCCTTTACCATATACAACAATGGGAGGACTAAGCGACGGCGGGCATAGTCATAGCCCATTGCAGGCAGACGGTAGATCAATCAGACAGCATTTAGAAGCAGCTTGTAGACTACCGTTCGATCAGCGTTGGCAGCCTGTAAAAGCTAGCGGACTAGGTAATGATGTTAAGGATGGAGTTGCAGACACAGAAGACAGTCTTGTATACAAACATATGAAAAAATATGTTCCGGATCTAATGAAACTTTGGAACTACAGTATTATTGTTCCAATCGTAAAAGAAATAAATCAAAAAAACCATCTAGACATTAATAAATTAGATATGAGTAAACTAAAGATTCGCGATTATGCGATTACAAAGGAGATAGAAAATGCCGATTAGCAATACAAATATTACGGGAAGGTTCCGTCCACTTCGTGACGGTGTACTAGTTAAACAAATGAAGTTTGAGGAATTACGCACAGCCAGTGGCTTGATTATTCCAGGTGACGATGGAGAACTGCGTGGTATCCATCCACGCTGGGCTGAAGTTATAGAAATTGGACACGAACAGGAAGATGTAAGTGTTGGCCAGTGGGTACTAGTAGCACACGGACGCTGGAGCAGAGGATTTAATCTTAATGGGGAAGTTTGTCGCACGGTTGATCCGGATGATATTTTAGGTATTAGCGATAAACAACCACAGGACGAAGTTATGACACCAAGTATGGCCCATCAGACGCAACAGTATGCTGGTGAAGTAGGTGTTGGTAAACTGGAGATTTAACTGATGGATATGCCTCAAGCGGCGGACGATCATGTAAAGATTGATATTCTTGTACGGAATATACAGGAACTCCAAGCACAACTTCAGTCCGCATACAAGCGGATTGCGGAACTAACTGAAGACCTGGAACGTGAGAAATCAAAAATTAGTTAACACTCGCTATGGTAACATGTATGTCTTTAGTGATGACCTTACCATTGGTAAGAGTCTAGAGCACTACGGAGAGTACTGTTATCCTGAAGTTGATCTGCTAATAGCACTATTAGACACGGATAGTTTTGTTTTAGATGTTGGTGCAAACATAGGATCACACACGCTAGGCTTTGCACCTTATGTAAGCAAAGTTGTAGCGTTTGAGCCAGATCCAGAATGTTACGACCTACTTGCAAATAACGTGGGTATGCAGGACCGTAGCGTTGGGCGTAAGATTAGTATTAATCCTATTGCCCTCAGCGACAATGTACAAGAAGTTAGCACACAATTCGATTACGGTAAAACAAAAGTAACACCCGGTGGATCAATAGTACAAACCAAGCTAGACAATATACAGGACTTTCCTCGTATTGATCTAATTAAGATTGATGTAGAAGGCATGGAGTACAATGTACTCAAAGGTGCTCAAAATACAATTGCATACTTTAGACCTATACTGTTTATTGAAATGCAGGACGCAAGCCTTACTAGTCCAGTGTTTGACTTCTTAGACAATCTTAGTTATAATATGTATTGGGCGGCATGTGCAACGTTCAATCCAAACAATCATAAGCACAATAGCGAGGATGTGTTTGGACCGCAGCATGGTGTACTAAATTGGTTGTGTACACCCACACCAATACAAACAGACCTAACGCCAGTACAATCTTGTACAGACACTATAGAGAAAGCAGTACTTAGATGAAAGAACTTTGGACAGAAAAGTATAGACCCGATACATTAGACGGTTACGTATTTCGCGACGACGATCAAAAACATCAAGTTGAAAGTTGGATTACGAGTGGTGCTATTCCGCATTTGTTGTTTAGCGGTGCACCGGGTGTAGGCAAGACTACACTAGCAAAGATCCTAATCAATCAATTGGGTGTGCAGGATGTTGATGTACTAGAGATCAATGCCAGTCGTGAGAATAGTGTAGACAACGTGCGTGAACGTATCACTAACTTTGTAGCAACTATGCCCTTTGGTGAGTTTAAGGTTGTACTACTCGATGAGGCAGATTATATTTCACCAAACGGACAGGCAGCACTACGTGGTGTAATGGAAACGTATTCAAGCACTGCACGTTTTATCCTAACCTGCAACTATCCAAATAAAGTTATCCCAGCATTGCACAGCAGGTGTCAGGGTTTCCATATTGAGAAAATTGACAGTACTGAGTTCACAGCAAGAGTTGCCACAATATGTGTAACAGAAGGTATCGAAATTGATTTGGACACACTGGACAGTTATGTAAAAGCAACATATCCTGATCTGCGCAAGTGTATTAACCTGGTACAGATGAACAGTGTGGATGGCAAACTGGTAAGTCCACAAGAGTCCGACAGTGCAATGGCAGACTACAGACTGGCTGTTGTGGACCTGTTTAAAGAAGGCAAACTGTTGGAAGCACGTAAACTCCTGTGTAGTCAGGTACGTGCGGATGAGATGGATGAACTGTTTCGCTGGATGTATGATAACCTGGAACTGTGGAGTACTACTCAAGAAGGACAAGATCAGGCAGTGCTTGCTATTGCCAAGGGTTTGCGTAATATTCCCATGGTTGCAGATCAAGAGATTAATCTAGCGGCTACGCTGGTAGAACTAACTCAAATATCGTAGCATTATACTACGCCGAGATTTTACTTGTACAGTATCACAACTGTGAAAACTTCCACTATCATTGCGCATTATCCACCCGCTATTTGGGTTAAATGGAACTGTTTTAATAAGATTGCCCGCACTGTCATTTAGATTAGTGCCTGTTGTACCATAAATGTACAACTGCCAAGCAACATCAATAGCCACACTGTCCACATGGTTACCAACTGCATAACCCTCGCCGTCCATATACAAATGGTCCATGGTTTCCCGTTTTCTATAGGGAACGTCTAATAATGCATATACGGCCTGCTGTATATCTGTGTGATCCATTATATAACGGTAGTAGTCTTGCCAGAATTCTGTGCCTGACTGTAGTTTATATACTGTGCGGCACTGACTGAGTTTGGGTGTATTTTTTAGCCAATTTTCCTCGGGCCAGTTAGCCATGCACAGTTCGTATAACTCAGGATGCAGAGTATCCTCAATAACTACATGCCAGTAGGGTTCCCAGCAAACTTCAGCATTTTTTATCTGATTTACTGTATATTTTTGATATTAATATT
>Ga0209425_10005591_pt1 | contig 12307 bp, 8 predicted proteins | sample COG_05_FD_184749 | JGI IMG/M metagenome (GOLD analysis project Ga0209425, IMG submission 184749) | Pelagic Microbial community sample from North Sea - COGITO 998_met_05 (SPAdes) (version 2) | ecosystem: Environmental > Aquatic > Marine > Neritic zone/Coastal water | place: Helgoland, sampling... | reverse complement strand
GTTATCCATTCAATTGCTGTTATTAAAAAAGCTGCTGCGATTGTTAATGCTAAAAATAAAGACTTAGATCCCAAACTAAGTAAATACATTATTAAATCTGCAGATGAAGTAATTAAAGGAAAACATGATAATCACTTTCCTTTAAAAGTTTGGCAAACAGGGTCTGGCACACAGACAAATATGAATGTAAACGAAGTTATAGCTAATAGAGCTATTGAAATGATGGGTGGTAAATTAGGTTCTAAAAAACCAGTCCATCCAAATGATCATGTAAATAAATCGCAATCTACTAACGATGTTTTTCCCACAGCGATGCATATTGCAATTGCTTTAAAAACTAATGAAAAACTTTTACCTTCATTAAAATTATTAGAAAAAGAATTAGCAAAAAAATCTAAAGAATTTAAAAATATTGTTAAAGTTGGGAGAACCCACTTGCAAGATGCTACACCTTTAACTTTAGGACAAGAATTTTCTGGTTATCACGCTCAATTAAAACAATGTATTGTTAGAATTGAAAATGCATTAAAAGAAATTTATCATTTGGCTCAAGGCGGTACAGCTGTTGGAACTGGCCTAAATACAAGAAAAAATTTTGATAAAAAAATTGTTCAAGAAATTAGTAAAATTACCAAACTACCCTTCAAGCCTGCATTAAATAAGTTTGCAGCCTTAGCTGCTCATGATGAAATAGTTAATTTTTCTGGAACTTTAAATACTGCTGCTGTGTGTCTAATGAAAATTGCTAACGATATAAGATTTTTAGGTTCTGGTCCAAGAGCTGGCTATGGTGAACTGATACTTCCTTCAAATGAACCGGGTTCTTCAATTATGCCTGGGAAAGTTAATCCCACACAGTCTGAGGCCGTTACTATGGTTTGTGTAAAAGTTATAGGAAATCATAACGGTATTACAATGGCTGGCTCACATGGACACTTTGAGCTAAATGTTTTTAAACCTTTAATCATCCATAATATTTTACAATCAATTGAGATTATGAGTGACTCGTCTAAAACGTTTGCTCTATATTGCGTAAAAGGAATAAAAGCAGATAAGAAGAGAATAAAATATCTACTGGATAATTCTTTAATGTTGGTGACAGCATTAGCTCCAAAAATTGGTTATGATAGTGCAGCACATATAGCTAAAATGGCTCATAAAAATGGAACAACTTTAAAGCAAGAAGTAATTAAAGCAGGATTAATAAAAGAAAAAGACTACGATAAAATTATGAGTCCCCTTAAAATGACTAAGCCTAAATAGTTTAGGAAATTTCTAAAATAAACTTTTTAATTTTTTCAAATTTAAATATACTCAGTAAATCTTTTTCAAAAAATATAGTTTCAAACGACTGCTTAAAATAGTTTAGATCTTCTTTTGACGATTCATAATCTTGATTCATTGTAATATTTTTAAAGTTAATCTTATTATTAAAAATATTAATGTTACCCTTGACATTAAGTTCAAGTAATTCATTTTTATTTTTATATTTAATTGAAAATATTTTTAAAAATTTTCTTTTGTCATTAGCTATAATCGAACAATCAAAATATAAAATTGGATATTCTTCCAATAAATTTATTTCACCCCTACACGTAAAAAAGTTTTCTGAAATTGAGATTTTTTTTGAATAAATTAACCTCCCATAAGCTAAATTAATATTTAAATTTAAATTATCAATTAAGTTGCCACTAAACTTTTTACTCTTAAATTTTATTTCATTTGTGGAATTTATTTTTTTAAAAAATTCTTTTGAAATAATAATTTTATTTATATCTATTTCTTTGAGTAGTTTTGTATTTATATCTTCTATTTTAAAAATTGAGCTTAAAGAAAAAAAGGGCTGATAAATTATAGTACTCTCATTATTAAATGATAAATTCCTACTTCTAAAATAAGAATTATATATTTTTATTTTATTATCGTCATAGTCAAAATCAAATTTTAATTTCGTTTTAAGTAATTTAGATTTAAGGGTTCCACTTATTATAGGTTTATTCTTAATTTGATTAAGATAAATATCTGCACTTATTCCAGTTTTAAGTAATTTAAAATTTATTTTATTATAGTTGTCACTTATAAAAATTTTGAATTTTTTATCAAACAATTCACCTCTTATTATATTTTTATTATAACCATAATTAGAAAAATTAATTTTTCCTAAGTTTAAAAGAAGTTCATTTTGTCTACTAATTTTTATATCTAAGTTTTTAAAAGTTAATTTATTTTTTAAGTTATAAATATAACTAATTAAAATTTTAAAATCTGAATCTGAAAGTAATACTTTATTTTCACTTAAAATAATTTTATTTGTTGCAAAATTTTCATAATTATAAATGCTGAATAATTTAGGATAAATATTCAAACTTTTTATGTTCATTTTTACCGGTTCATTCTCTATACTCAAGCTAACATTTTGAATTTCTAGGTTAGGCTTTGGTAAAGAATTATATTTTATGTCTTCATAATGATTTAATGTTAAACCATAACTTTCTAATAGGTAATTTTTAATAATCTCATCTTTCTTTTTAAGGTCAAAAAAATGTGGAATTGATAAAAATACAACTACTGAAATAAAAAAAATTCCAAAAAGATACCTCAAAAAAAATATAAATTTGAATAGAGTTGAATATTTATTGTGTATTCTTTTGTAAATTTTATTTATCATTTTTTTTATATTTATAACTAGTATATAAATGAAAATTCTCTCGTATGAATAACATAGATAATTTAATTGAAAACCTTAACAAAGAACAAAAAGAAGCTGTTCTTAATACTGAGGGACCTAATTTAATTGTTGCTGGTGCTGGTTCTGGAAAAACTCGAGTATTAACAACAAGGCTTATTTATACCATTCATCAAAAGAAAGCTTGGCCTAACCAAATACTATGTGTAACATTTACAAATAAAGCCGCAAAAGAAATGCAAAATAGAGTGATGCAATACCTCAAAGGTAGTTCTAATGCTGTTCCATGGTTAGGCACATTTCATTCTATAAGTGTTAAATTCTTAAGAAGACATGCTGAGGCGTTAGATTATAAAAGCAACTTCACTATTTTAGACACAGACGATCAAAAAAAACTGATAAGAAATATTGTTAAAGGCGAAGATCTTGATGCTAAAAAATTTTCTCCGCAACTAATAATGTATCACATAGATCAGTGGAAAAATAAAGGCCTGCTTCCAAAAGATGTTAAATTAGAAAAAGGTGGTTCTATTATTAAATCAATTTTAAAAGTTTATGAAATTTATCAAAATAAAACTAAAGATTTAAATGCTTTTGATTTTGGAGATTTAATTTTATTCTGTGTAAAACTTTTTGAAGACCATAAAGATGTGAGAGAAATTTATCAAAATAATTTTAAATATATCCTCGTAGATGAATTTCAGGATACAAATTTTATTCAAAACAAGTGGTTAAACCTACTAGTAAATAATAAACAAAATATTTGCTGTGTTGGTGATGATGACCAGTCAATTTATAGCTGGAGAGGAGCAGAAATAAAAAATTTTTTAACTTTTGATAAAATATATAAAAATTGTAAGGTTTTTAAATTAGAACAAAATTATAGATCTACCAAAAATATTTTAGAAACTGCGTCTATTTTAATTTCAAATAATTCAAATAGAGTGGGAAAAAAATTATGGTCATCAGCTGATCAAGGAGAATTAGTTAAATTAAATTGTTACCGTACAGGAAAAGAAGAGGCGCAGGGAATAAGTGACATAATTGAACATAACATCAAAAAAAAATACTCTCTTAATAATGTTTCAATTTTAGTTAGAGCTATTTATCAAACAAGGGAATTTGAGGAAAGATTTTTACAAGTAGGTATTGGGTATCGTGTTTTAGGAGGCATTAAATTTTATGAACGAGCTGAAATAAAAGATGCTGTGTGCTACTTAAGAATAATAAATCAAAAATATGATGACTTGGCTCTTGAAAGAGTTATTGGTTCTCCAAAAAAAGGTGTGGGTGAAAGTACTTTGAATCAAATTTATCAATTCGGTAAAAATAACAATCTTTGTTTAGAGGACTCAATTATAAAACTTTTAGAAAAAGGAGAGTTCAAACCTAAAATTAAAACTACACTCACTCAATTAGTAAACTTGATAACAAAATGGCGTAAAGACTCTTTTAAGATGAAACATTTTGATTTATTAAAACTAGTTCTTGATGAGTCTGGTTATTCACCAATGCTTAAAAATAAAAAAGATTTAGAAAATGAAAATAGATTAGAAAATTTAAAAGAATTATTAAGGGCAATGCAAGACTATGACAGTTTACAAAATTTTTTAGAACACGTTGCTTTAGCGACCTCAATTGATCAAGAATGGGAAGGCGCAAAAATAAATTTGATGACGATGCATGCAGCTAAGGGATTAGAGTTTGATGTTGTATTTTTACCAGGATGGGAGGAAGGGTTATTTCCGCATCAGAAATCCTTAGAAGAAAAAGGAGATTTCGCCTTGGAAGAAGAAAGGAGATTAGCTTATGTCGGCATCACAAGAGCAAAAAAAGAAGCTTATTTATCTTTTGCAATGAAAAGAGCTTATCATGGTGATTGGATGGACGCTCTGCCATCTAGATTTATTAATGAAATTCCTGAAGATAGTGTTGAAAAAAATGAAATTAATAATAATAAAACTAATGATGAATTTGAATTTAATCAAGATAATTCAATCGAATTTGATGAAGAATATAGAAGTCCAGGTTGGGATAGATATAAAAAAAAAACAATACTTAAATGGAAAAAATAAATAAATTAAAAAAATTTTTTAAAAGTGAGAAGATTGATGGATATATAATTCCAAAAAATGATGAATTTTTTGGTGAATATATTCCTGATCACAAAGATAGACTAAAGTATATTTCTGATTTTACGGGATCATATGGCTTTGCATTAATTCTTAGTGATAAAAATTATCTATTTGTTGACGGCAGATATACTCTTCAAGCTAACAATCAAAGTGGAAAATTTTTTAAAATAAAAACAATTCCTAATGAATTACCTCATGATATTTTATTAAATAAAAAATTAAAAATTGGTTTTGACTCTAAGTTATTTACAAAAAAATCTTTAAATTCATTTTTTGGGAAAACTAATTGTGAATATATTCCTCTTAATAAAAATTTAGTTGATAAAATCTGGATAAGAAAAAAAGGTGAATTAAATAATAAATTTTACAAACTCCCCGATAGTGCCGTTGGTGAAAACTACAAGTTAAAAGTAAACAAAATTATAGTTGAATTGAAAAAAAGTAAATCTGATTTTAAATTTATTACAGCAAGTGAAAATAATGCGTGGTTACTAAATATAAGAGGAAATGACTCAAGATACACTCCCATACCTTACAGCTATATTTTAATTGATAAAAAAAAAAATATTAATTTTTTTGGTAATTTAAAAAAAATTTCACCCGCTTTTAAAAAAAACTTTAATAAGGTTAAATTTATAGATATTAATTCTACTATAAAAATTCTTTTAAAAATAAAAAAAAAAAAATTTTTAATTGATGATACTACTTGCTCTATTTTTTTCGAAAATATTATTTTGAAAAATAATAAAATATTAAATTCCAAAGATAATATTTATTTTTTAAAAGCAATTAAAACAAAAAGTGAAATTGAAAATATTAAGAAGGCACATATATATGATGGCGCTGCTTTAACAAAATATTTATTTTGGTTAAAAAATAATTTTTTTAAAAAAAAAATTACCGAAATTAGTGCTGCACAGAAATTATTTAACTTTAGAAAAAAAAATAAAAGCTTTAAGTTTTTAAGTTTTCCAACAATTTCAGGCACTGGACCCAATGGAGCTATTATTCACTATAAAGCAACAAAAAAAAGTAATCGTAGATTAAAAAAAGGTGATATCTATTTAGTGGACTCGGGTGGACAATATAGTTATGGAACCACAGATGTTACTAGAACAATTTCATTACAAAATTCAAATAAAAGAATTAAAAATATTTTCACAAGAGTTCTTAAAGGTCATATAGCAGTTGCAAGTTATAATATTAAAAAAAATACTTCTGGCTCTATGATAGACAGTAGCGCCCGTAAATATTTAAGACAAATTAATTTAGATTATGCTCACGGTACTGGACATGGAGTTGGTTATTTTCTTAACGTTCATGAGGGCCCTCATGCAATCTCAAAAGGTAATGATGTAAATTTTAAAGAAGGCATGATTGTTTCCAATGAACCTGGCTACTACGAAAAAAATAATTTTGGAATAAGAATTGAAAATTTAATTTATGTAAAAAAAAATAAATCAAAAAATTGTTTTGATAATTTAACCATGGCTCCTATTGAAAAGGATTTGATCGATATAAAAATTCTCAATGAGCATGAAAAAAAATGGATAAATAACTACCATAAAAAAGTATTCAACAATCTTAAAATATTTATGAATAAAATAGAAATGCTGGAACTAAGAAAAGCTTGCTCAACTATTTAAAATTTTACTCCATTCTTTTTCTAGGATAATTTTAATATTTAATTCTTTTGCTTGTGCAATTTTTTTTTTGGCAGGTTTTGATTCTCCAACAACTAAAAAATCTAGTTTTTTTGATATTGAACCTAAAACTTTACCACCATTACTTTCTGCTATTGCTTTAGCTTCAGATCTGCTCATATCTTTAAATCCTCCTGTAAACATTAGCTTTTGATTATAAAATTTTCCTCCAATTTTATTAGCATAGTTGTTAATTTTTAATTTATTAATTAATTTTTGAGTTATTTTTATATTGGTCTTATTTGAAAAGAAGCTATTAATAGAGTCAGTTTGCGTGCCTCCTATACCATCCAGGTCAATTAAATTACTTAATATGTGATTTCTTCTTTTTAAATCAAATAATTTTGTAAAGTCTTTTACCGAACCAAAAAATCCAGCTAAAATTTTTGCATTTTCTTGACCAATATGTCGAATGCCAATTGAGTAAATAAATTTATCCAACGTAATTATATGAGATTTAATAATAGCTTTTTTTAAATTATTAATTGAGAGCGGCCCCCATCCTTCTAATTTTTGTATTTTAAAGAAATCTAGTGCAAAAATGTCCGCAGGTTCTCTAATTAAATTTAAATCCCAAAATTGTTCTATGACTTTTTTACCAAGCCCATCTATGTTGAAAGCTTCCTTTGAAACTAAATGTTTAAGCTTTTCTTTAGCAATATAATTACAATCATAACCTTTTTTACATCTTCTAATTGAGTCCTCTTTTTTTGTACTTTTGCTCAATTCTTTATTAGTTTCTGCTCCACACAAACATTTTTTTGGAAAGATAAATTTTTTACTATTATTATCTCTTTTTGAAACATCTACTGATACTACCTGTGGAATTACATCCCCTGCTCTTTGGATTTTAATTGTATCTCCAATCCTAATATCTTTTCTCTGAATTTCATCTTCGTTATGTAGAGTGGCATTTGATACAACTACACCGCCAACTGTAACAGGATCTACTTTAGCTACCGGAGTAATCGCGCCAGTCCTTCCAACTTGAATTACAATATCTTTTATTTTAGTTACTGCTTTTTCTGCTGAAAACTTGTATGCAGTAGCCCATCTCGGAGAGTTTGATGTATTTCCTAATCTTTTTTGTAAACTTAAATCATTAACTTTGTAAACAATGCCATCTATATCATAATCTAAAGTAGACCTTATTTGATCTATTATTAAATGTTGTTTTTCAATTTCATCTATATTCGTCACAATTTTAGATAAAGGATTTGTTATAAAATTCCATTTACTTACTTGTTTCAAAAACTCTGACTGCTTTTTAAATATCATAGGTTCTACTGCTCCAAAACCATATGCAAAATATTTAAGTGGAATCTTAGAGGTTTCTTTGGGATCCTTTTGTCTTAATGAGCCTCCAGCAGCATTTCTCGGGTTGGCAAAATTATCGTTGATATCAACGAAATCTTTTTTACCAATATAAACCTCACAACGTATTTCTAATAAATCTGGAACATTGTCTGCTTTGATTTTTTTTGGGATATTATTTATAGTTTTCAGATTATTTAGGATATCTTCCCCGACAACACCGTCCCCCCTTGATAAACCTCTAATTAAATTACCTTTTTCATATATTAATGTTGCAGAAATTCCATCAATTTTAGGCTCTGCAAATAAACTAATATTCTTATCTTTTAAATTTAAAAAATTAAATATTTTTTTTAGAAAGTCCTCCATATCTTTTTTATTAAAAGCATTTGCTAATGATAACATCGGGCGTAAGTGTTTAAATTTTTTAAATTTACTTGTAGGTTTGGAGCCAACAATCTTTTTAGTTAAATTTAAGTTATCAAGATATTTATATTTTTTCTCAAGATTAAAAATTTCTTTTTTTAAGAAATCATATTCAGCATCTGTTATTTCAGGATTATCGTTATTATAATATAGGTTGTTATGTATTTTTAAATTTTTTACCTTTAATTTATATTTTTTTATTATCTCATTTTTTTCTTTCATCAACTTTATTTAATTATATTGATAATTTTTTTTAATACACTTTTTTTTTCTTTTGATTCATTTTTTAAAATTATATTGTAATCCCTATTTAATACCTTGTAAGATTGTTTAAACCACTCGCTTGAATTGTAATTATATCCTAAAATACTTGCGTATTTATTTGCTTCAGCTTCTAAACCAATATGATAATGGATTTCGACTAACCTATGGAGAGCTTCTTCAATAAAAATAGTTTTATCATAATTTTTAACAATCGATTTGAGGCGGTTAATCGCTGGCACCCATTTTTGAACCAAAATATAATATTTTGCAATATACAATTCTTTTGCAGCAAATTGATTTTCCAATAAACCTTGCTTAAACTTAAGGTCTATTGCGTATTCAGTATCAGGATACTTTTCTAAAAAAAAATCTATTTTTTCTTTTGTGGCAAGCAAAGGTTTTAAATCGTGTTGCTCTCCACCTATTTGTTCAAAATTAATTACTGCTAAAAGATAATGTGCATAAATAACATTTTTATCTGCTGGATAATTTTTTAAATATCTTTCTATATTCTCTTCTGATTCTTCATAAAAATTGATCCCGTAAAGTGAGTAAGAAGACATGATGGCTGCTTTAGCGGCAAACTTAGGGATATCAAAGTTAAGCTCTGCTTCAGTAAATTTTTTACTTGCATATAAAAAATCATTTTCTTTGAAAGCTGTTAATCCCTCTTCATATATTTCATATGGGTTAGTTTTTTCTGTCGGTAGATATGTGGCTTCTTTTTTTTTTGTACAAGAATTTAGAAAAATAGCCAAACAAAAAACCAAAAATATTCGAAAATACATATTTAAATTAATAACAGATTAATTTAAAAATAATATGGAAAAATTTACAATTATGCGTTTACTGCAATTTTATTTAACTGATTAGAGCTTTGTTTTTTTGAAGGTATAACGGTATTCAATTCAATTAAATTAACAGCAGATTTTGTTGCAAATAGTTTTCTTAAAAACATATTAGTTAATTCATGGCCGCCTTGATAACATTTTACTTTCCCTAAAACTCTATATCCCGAAAGCAAAAAGTCTCCTGCTAAATCAAGAATTTTATGATTTACAAATTCTTTTTTATTTCTTAGGCCTTCTTTATTTAAGACTTTTTCTGCATCTACTACTACAGCGTTTTCAAGTGAGCCACCTTTTGCTAGTCCTGCTTTTTTAATTTTTTCAATATCTTCAAATAAACAAAATGTCCTTGAGTTAGATATATCAATTAAATTATCAGTTTGAAAATTAACGACATTTCTTTGCTTTCCAATAATTTCATTTTCATAATTTAGCTGAAAATCAACTTCGAAAAATGAGTCGTTTGGTTCTATAGATATCTTTCTCTCACCATCTAACAACTCAACTTTATCTATAACTTTTAAATACTTTCTTTTTTTTGATAATGTTTTAGTGTTTGTTTCGCTTAGAATATCCAAAAAATTTTTAGCTGAGCCATCCATTATAGGAACTTCTTCATTATCTATTTCGATAATAACATTATCGACTTCAGCTATATAAAGTGCAGCTAACAGATGCTCTACAGTTGAAACTCTTACACCATGTGCATTTACTAACGTAGTGCATAACTTTGCCGATGTTACACTCTTAAAATTTGCTTCAATTAAATTATTTTCTTTTAAATCAATTCTTTTAAAAATAACTCCTTGATTTTCTTTTCCAGGAAGAACTGTAATTTTTGATTTTTTTCCAGAATGAAGTCCTATTCCTTCAAGACTTATAGAGTTAGATATTGTTTTTTGATAAATTTCTTGCATTCTGAGTTGTTATACTCAAATAATGAGTTGATCTTAAAACAACTAATGTTTCTAAAAATAACAATAATTAGCTAAATATAGCATCGAAAAACCTAGCAATTAGGGTTTTTTGAGATTGAGCTACAGGTATTGCTTCTTTTTTCCAACCAAAATGGACAAGGTTATTTACATTATTCATAAACTCTTCAGTTGTAATATCTTCTAAGAATTTAACAGTAAAAGCATTATTATTGGAAAAATAGAAACTGTAATTATCTTTAAAACAATTTAAATGAGATTTACATTTTATTTTTATAAAAACTGACTTAACTTTTTTATTGTAATTTATAAGATTAATGTTTTTGGCTAATATTATTTCTGATAATTCCTCAATTCTAGATGAAGCTATATCAAGTATTAACTTTTTTTTAATTTTTCTATAATTTTCATTTTCAAATAACTCTTCTTCGACTAACTCGTCATTTGAAATATCTTTATTAAATTTAATATTATCAATAATTTTTTTAACAGAATCTATTTTTAAAGAAGTAATTTTAGATATATCTCCTATTATTAAATCAGATCCAAAGTCAAAATTTTGTTCAAATTTCAAAGAGTCATTTTCAAAATAAAATATTTGAGAATGATTATTATTTATTTTTACTTGAAGGAAAGTATCAAGATCTGGATTAATTTTGCTTACGTGGGATCCTTCAACAAAACTTTTTAAAAAGAATTTTGTAATCTTTAAATTGCATTTATCGAAAATTTTATTCAAATTTTTATAATCGTTATTTTCAACTAAGCAAAAAGATAACTCGTGAGAATAAAAGTCTCCAAATAATCCAATGGGAAGATTTTCAATTTTTTTTTTATCTAAACGATATTCTGAATTAAAAATATGAAGTATAGTTTTCTTATTTTCAATTTTATCAATATTAGATTTTAATGAATTTAAAATATATGTAATATTTTCTTTTAAAATTTGCGATCCATTCAATTTCTTGAATCCAGCTAAATTTATAAAGGAACAATTAAAATTATTTATAATTAAAATTGTTTCTTTAAAAGTAAAATTTAATTTTTGTTCAATAATATAGATTTGTTTTTTTATCGTATTAAAGGCTAGATCAAAATCTACTATTCTATAATTTTCAATACCTTGTATAGGTGTTATAAATTTATAAATAAGATTAAAATTTTCTTGTTCATTTGCATCTCCCACAGCAAAAATATATTCCGAATTATTAATTTCAATAAAAAGTGTTGGAGAATAAATTTCCATAATTATTTTAGGATAAGCTGATTGTTAATTCTATAATCAAACACTTCATATTTATCAAATTTATTTTCTTTTCTCAAATTCATAAAATTTTTTAAACTTTTTGTATAGTTTTCAGCAGGTAGCTTTATTAATCTTTTTTTATAAGTCTCTAGGTCCCATCTCCTTGACTCGTATAAATAAAATTTTTTTATTAAATTAAATGGAAAATCTATTTTATTTAAGTTCTTGTAAAGAATTTCAAAACTTTCTTTATTTCCAAATATTGTCGGTAAATCCATGTAATTTTCTAAATGAATAAAGTTTATTAAATTTAAATTTTTACTTATATAAAATTTTTTCTCTTTATTCTGTAAAATTGCTATTGGTTTTTTTTCGTAAATTTTAATTCTCAGTTTATTGGGGTATATTTTTTTTACCTCAAAACTATCTATAAAATTTTTTTTTTTTAATACCTTTTTAATATTATAAATTTTTAAAAAAATTAGATTTTCATTATATAAAAAAGCTAGATCCTTCTTTATTTCTTTATCATTTAATATAAAATTATTTTCTATTTTTATTTCTTCTATTTTAAATTTGGAACTTAGAAATAATTTTTGAGGTTTGTATGTACTGAACAGCACTAATAATACTAATGCTATTACCAATCTTTTTTTCATCTATTAATACTTGCATCTGATAAAATTTTCTCAACCAAATTTTCAAAACTTAAACCTTTGTAATTAGCAATTTCAGGGACCAGCGAAAGTG
>Ga0209425_10005589_pt1 | contig 12309 bp, 11 predicted proteins | sample COG_05_FD_184749 | JGI IMG/M metagenome (GOLD analysis project Ga0209425, IMG submission 184749) | Pelagic Microbial community sample from North Sea - COGITO 998_met_05 (SPAdes) (version 2) | ecosystem: Environmental > Aquatic > Marine > Neritic zone/Coastal water | place: Helgoland, sampling... | reverse complement strand
TTGTTAATGCGGCTGTTAACGTTGTTTTACCATGATCAACGTGACCGATTGTACCAACATTAACATGTGGTTTTGTCCGTTCAAACTTCTCTTTAGACACTGACATTACTCCTAAAAAATTATATAACTAAGACACCTTAAGTGGAGCCCACAACCGGAATTGAACCGGTGACCTCTTCCTTACCAAGGAAGTGCTCTACCGCTGAGCTATGTGGGCAACTTGTTGTTTGATTTCACATCGCCACTACAAATTGGAGCGGGCGATGGGAATCGAACCCACACCATCAGCTTGGAAGGCTGAGGTTCTACCGTTGAACTACGCCCGCTTCTACAGGACAATAACTGACCAAAACTTGTTTCGCCATATCTTGTCAATTGATATGGAGGGGGAAGGATTCGAACCTTCGAAGGCTAAGCCGTCAGATTTACAGTCTGATCCCTTTGACCGCTCGGGAACCCCTCCGAAACCAAGCCATGCATTTTCTACTAGGGACAGAGGGATGTCAACCTTTTCAACCAGTTAACCTTACCTAAAAGACTATAAATATAGATGGATTCGATGATCGCATATGACTCAGGCAAAAGCGCCTTGCTTCTGCTCTAAAATAAGGCAATATCGACCGAAGACCGGGCACAAAAAAGCCCGCAAGAGCGGGCTTTTTAAAGTAATTAGGCTGAAATCTAGTCTAACAAGCCAAATTTCTTCATTTTTTTACGCAAAGTACCACGGCTTAGGCCCAATAAGATGGCCGCTTTTGATTGGTTACCTTTAGTATACTCAAGAACAGCTTTCAATAACGGCTCTTCAACTTCATCCAATACTAAATCATATAGGTTACCTGCTGGCGCGCCATCTAAGTGATCAAAATATTGCTTTACAGATTGTTCGACGTTTTCGCGGAGGCTAATAACTGATGTCGTCATTTGTTGTTCTGGCATTGTATCCATTTTGGGTCTCTCCTTTTCTAAGCAGCATTGGGCCATCAGTGTGGCACGAGCTGATATAAACAGTTATATTCTTCTTAACAACAACTAGCGTTTTGCTTAGCCGATGTCTCGTTGAGAACGTATACTACCCATAAAATTCACAACATGCCAGAGGAAAAATGGAGTTTTTTTCTACGTAACAGCCCTCGCTATTTTTCAACAAGATAGACAAAAATCAAATATCGTATATGGTAACGCCTTGCGAAGCGATTTTTATTCTCTCAACTCGCACACCATCGGACAAGCCTCAGGCGAACTTGAAACGCACTCACTGCGCGGATGCCCTTGCGTCACTGGAAAACGGCAGCGCTCAAACACTGCAGATAAATCTATCGCATTTGTTATCACTGATTCGCCCGCATCAGGGCCTGCATACCAACACAGAAATGTGAAATCCGTCCACGTTGCGAATCGAAATTCACTTAGCGTTTTATTAGCATCACGCCCCTCTAACGGTAATTCGTCGCCCGGCAATCCAAGCGCCGGAATCGTTGCCGAATAGCCGTATGCACGCCACGGCTCATTATAGGGCTGCTTTTCAACCGTAATTTTGGAAACATCAGGGCACACCAAAGAGACACCCGCCCCCATTGCAATATTCATCACACAATACAAAACCATAGCCAAAAAAGACTTAAACATACTATTTCTCCCACAGAAAATTCCACATAGAAAATGTGTAAAAAAATTAAAAGATAAAATCGTCGAAAGGAATTAAAGTATAGCGCAACCACTGACACTTGTCACGCTAACCACAACGAGGGATATGCACTAAACGCGCATACCACCCCTATTATCTAACTTGACATAATCGCCCGAACCTTCTTGTGAATTTGAACGAAAAGCACTAAACAGAGTCGAGCTTGCTTTAGCAGGGCTATCAACAGTAGACACCAATTCAGTCATTACTTTATATAAACCCTTAGGTCTTGATTTACAGTGCGAAACAAGACTCGCAACAAGCATTGTAGCGGCGCCTAGGCTCGACAAAACAACTGGCATAGAAGTTGATTCCTCGCCTTTACCAAGATAAAAAACCGCTATCGAAATACCCGACGCTACAGCCAAAACAAGCGATAAAGAACGCGCAGTTCTCCAGCATGGCGATGGCTTGCCATACACTTGTCGTGAAAAGGCCTTTAATGTTTGAAGACTACCTGCTGTCTTAGTATTAAAATATACGCTCGCCAGCGCAAAAGCGACCAAGGTAACATCCTGAGGATTCTTTTCCACATACCCTTGAAACTTTACAAGCTTGCTACGCAAAAACGTGCCTGACTCAATCATCTCAACATTGGTTTGAAACCGCGGTGCAATCGCCTTCATTGCATCTAGGTTATTATTGTTAGATAACCCTAAAAAATAAAAATACATTAAAATGGCTTGATCCATCGCCAAATCAGGCAAAAGAAAACACTTATCATCTTGCGCTCCCACACCCCACTCCTTAAAAGGCAAACGGTATTCAACGCCACTGACTTCGACCCTACTGCGATTATAAAGATTCTTTGTAAGACAAACACGCTTATGCTCTGCGCCTTTGCTCTCAATGAAATCAACACTCGCTTGGATACCTCTCGCTAAGCGAGAAAACGGAATAGATTCCCCGTTAACTTTCACTCGGTGATTATCTTCAAACATCAAGGAAGAGTAATCATCATTTTCACGTGCCGTATCCACTCCAACATGCGGCCTTTTTTGAATCCACCCCCCCGTCGGATTGAGCACCTCCCCCTCTAGTTGAGCAAACCGGCCATCATTCCAGACAAAAAAACCATCTGTCGCGCCATAGCCAAGGTTAGGGGTTGTATTGGTGCCGGTATGCTGGAACTCAGCGTCGGTTGGCGGCAAGCAACCGTTAAAATCGCCTGCAAAAAAAACACTTTCGCGCTTTATACCACTCAACGGCAACAACTTTTCAAGTCTTTTTTCCAAGACTCGCTGATTATCATCCCACTGAAAATGCACATTATGCAACACAAAAGGAGCTTTCGCTTTCTCATGCTGAAACCGCAATGTTTGAACCTGATGCTTCAATTGATCAGGAAGGCCAATAGCGCCTAACTGTGATGTCAGCACCGCGGAATTATACAAAACCACGTTACCTGGCTTTGTTTCCGAAAACTCCACGCGCCAATCGCCCCCGATACACTCAAGCAATTTATTGTAAAAGTCGAAACGCTGATCTACCCCCTTCTGTTCCGTGTCAGTCAACATTTGGGGGGCTTCTTGCAGAATAATACAATCTATTGGCGCCCTGTCTTTTTGCTTTTCCAACATTTTGCTGATGGCGTTAACCACCCTTAAGGAGCGATTCCAGTCCCTCTCAAGGGTTCTTTTAATAAGTCTTTCACTGCCTAGTGGCGACTCAGCCGCAAAGAAAAGCAATGGACCCACTGAAAGGGCAACGTTAAAAGTCAGAACCCGGATCTTAGCTTCACCTCCCTCACCTTTAAGCAAAAATGTACCCACTTGCGGCATATGGTCTGAATAGACCTGATCAGCTTTAATCGGCCCATTAAAATTACTGGTGCCAATTGAATCTTCTGAAGCTACTTGAATAGGCAAGACTAGGTAAGGACGATTAGGAAGTGGCATGAGAGCCTCCATTGCTTCAATTAATTATTAGAATGACGCGAGTATAACAACCCAAGCTTAAGGAAATATTAAGGTGTTATCGATTTTGATCGCCCCAACTCCTCTTTTCTGACTCATTTATGATCTGATTGAATTTAACCAATGAAAAATCTGACTAATTTATATAGAATAAGCATCAATGACATTTATCAGAGAGAACCTCCCAACATGGCTGATCAAAAAATCAACTGGAAGAACACCCTTTTTCTTATCATCACACCCCTAATCGGTATCGGTGGCACCCTCATCCTCGCCTCCCTGGGTTTAATTCCATGGCAAACCTGGGCGCTCAGCGGCATCTACCTTGCTGCCACCGGCATCGCGATCACAGCAGGCTACCATCGCTTGATGGCTCACCCATCTTATGTTGCAGCAAAGGCTGTGAAAGTGGTGCTCACGTTACTCGCCACAGGCTCTTATGAAGGCAGTGCCTTAGAATGGTGCACCGATCACCGTAATCACCACCGCTATGCCGATACAGACCGTGATCCATACAATATCAACAAAGGCTTTTGGTTTGCGCATATTGGTTGGTTAATCCGGTTAGATACAAGCACACGTGACTATTCAAACGTGCCTGATCTCACAGCAGACCCCTTCCTTCGCTTTCAACACCGCTACTTTGGTATCCTTGCCGCTGTCATGGGCTTCGTTGTACCCATGGCGATTGCGGGTTTATGGGGTGACTTCCTCGGTGGATTAATCGTGGCAGGCGCACTACGCATCACCATCAACCATCACTTCACCTTTTTCATCAACTCGTTATGCCACTGTGTTGGCAAGCAAGTCTACACCGACAAACAAACGGCTCGTGACAACTGGATCACAGCATTAGTCACTTACGGCGAAGGGTTTCATAACTTCCATCATCAATTCCCTATCGACTTTCGTAACGGCATTCGTTATTTTCATTTTGACCCAACAAAATGGTTAATCTACGGCTTATCTCTCGTTGGCCTTGCAAACAACTTAAAACGTGTCAGTGATCACAAAATCTTACAATACCGCTTGAGACTCGACGAAAAACGTTTATTGGCTTGCTATGACAAGAAACCATCGTATGTCGAACAAACCGTAGTGCCGCTAAAACAAAAAATTCTTTCTGTTATGCAGCGCATTGAAGAACTTGAAAAAGGCTTAGTCACGCTGAAGGCTTCTAAGATGGAACATTTTTACGATAAGCTATCCGTTTATCAAACAACCTTAAAAGAACACGGCTTTAACTTAAGAAATGCTCAGGCCGAGCTCGATGCTTTTCTATATAAATGGAAAACCATCACAGCCCAAGCCGCTCAGTAATTTATCGTCACAAACCAGGAAGGCTGCTCTAGCCTTCCTGCTTATCACGCAACCCGCACTGCACAGCCATGCAGAACACGACTAAAGAAAAGACGGCTATCACGATAAAATCAACGCCAAACGTTATCACATTCTTCCCGTTAAACGCGCCTAAATAAGAAATCAAACCTGTGCCGATTAAATAAGGAATCAACCAAATTGCTTTACGCGCATCCAACGGCAATCGTTCTGATACACACAAATCGTGAACAAATAATACGATATAACCCAACCCCATTGTAAACAACATTTTCCACACAATCTCCCAGCCCGTCCAATAGATAATGAGATTACAAATCGCAAAGGCTAAATAGCAAAACACCTTAACACACGGCACTTTAAACGGTCTTGGCACATCGGGCTGTGTGATGCGTAACACGGTACACGCCACAGGCCCAATCGCATACGCAATTACGAAACAGGTGATAATAAAGCTCACCATCTCTTGCCAACCTGGAAACGGCAAAAAGAAAATCATCCCTGCGACGAAATTCACCATAATGGCATAAACAGGTGAACCATGATGATTCAATTTTTTCATGAATTCTGGCATATAGCCGTTCTGCGTCATCGCAATATTAATTCGCGCGGTTGATGCCGTATAAATGTAACCTGTACCTAACGGCGACACGAATGCATCTACATAAATGATCTTCAACAACCATGCGGCGCCAATCGTCATCACTATGCCTGCGACAGGACCCGCATCACCATGAAAAGAAAGCTGCGACCAATCACCATTAATCACTGTCGATGGATCTAACGCGCCAATAAACACAATTTGAATCGCCACATACAAGACAATTGCAAACAAAACAGCACCGACAATGGCGATAGGAATAGCACGCTGTGGATTCTTAGCCTCTGCCGCTAACTGAATCGCAGGACTATAACCAATAAATGAAAAGATGATACCTGCTGTAGGCAAAGCGTGGAGTATGCCGTGCATGCCCATGGGTGCAAAACCACCAACTTCCGTAAAATTATCGATCTCAAAGCGATAATACACAAGGAAGATGCAAGTAATGATAGGGACGATAATCTTCCAGCTCACAATCACGCTATTGCTTTTGGCAAAATATTTCACGGCAAAGCTATTCACAACACACATCATCATCATAATGCCCGCGGAAACTGCAATGCCCAGATTGGTGAGATGGATTGCCGATTCGGTTTTGGTGACAAGCAAAGGAAAATAATTGCCGGCATATTGCATCGCGGCCATTGTTTCAATCGGGGCCACCATAATGGCTGCCAACCACGACACCCAGGCCATGGTAAAGCTCGATAACCGGCCATGGCTAAATTGCACGAATCGCGCAACACCACCAGCCACAGGATAAGCCGTTGATAACTCGGCAAACGTAAACGCAATAACCATCATTAAACTGCCGCCTAACAACCATGATAGCACTGCAGCAGGGCCCGCAGCCTGTACCGCGTAGAACGGCCCAAATAACCAGCCTGATCCAACCACGCCGCCAATCGCTGTAAAAAACAAACCCCAGGTTGAAATATCTTTTCGCAAATTCATATACGTTAACCCCTCACAAACAGTTCACAACAGGCATCACCTACCCAATTGAAATAATGTAAATTTTTAAGAAAAAAAGCGGAAATTATACTGCCCTACGCAGGAGAAAACCTGAGAGCAGTGAGACGGGCTGTAGAAATAATTTTATAATCATGGTTTACATTCTACACATCCGCCATGAAAGTTCAACCCGTAAGCCCTTCAGATTGCGGATGGCATACCGCACTGATATACTGATCGCCTTATAATAAATAAAGTATACGAGGAAATATCAATGAAGTGCATTCGTCTATGTTGCGCAATTTTAGGGTTTTGCCTGCTATCAGCCAAAGCGCTTGCTGGCCTCCCAACTCTCGCTGTCATTGATTTTAAGAAAACGCCTGACACTTCCATCGCAGCTCAGAGCCAGGGCGGTCTCACCATCGTTTCAAGCAAACACCACAAAAAACCAGTTAACCCGATTCTCGCTCAAGAAGTTACCCGCTACTTAACCAACAGCCATAAATTTGACGTTTTAGACCGAACGCACATTGAGCTCATCTTGAAAGAACAAAAATTTTCACGCATGGACACATCCAACACCCTCACCTTAGAAAAAACAGGACAACTCCTAGGTGCCGACTATCTTGTCACAGGCCTTATAGAAAGCGCCGAAATCACCACAAAAAAACAAATCATCCCTTACACTGAGACAGAGCAAACACTGCGTATTGGCGATATGCAAATTAACGTCACGGTTGTGAACTCAACCAACGGAAAAATTGTTGCCTCAGTCCCCGTCATCATACACAAACAAATGGTGTTAGATGAGAAAGAACCGCTATCGGAAAAAGCGTTTGAACTAAAACTAATGGTCGTCGCCGCTAAAAGCATCAGCTCAAGTATTATCAACACCATTTTTCCACCGCGAGTTATGCAGATTGATGGTGATCTCGTTTACATCAATCGTGGTGAGGCCAGCAACTTTGACATCGGTGATGTGCTAACGATATATCAAAAAGGGAATACGTTAACAGACCCAGACACAGGTAGAGCCGTGGGCTTTACCAAAAAGCCGTTAGGCACTGTGGCAGTCACCAGCTTAAATACACAATACACTATTGCAAATATCATCACTGGCGATGCAAAAACATTTCACGACACTATTGTCATCAAAGAATCGCAGCCTGAAACTCAACCCAGCAAACAGCAGCCATTAACATCAGGCTCAAGTGACAAGCCATTCACATGGTAACGCTAGGCCGCTTCAAAACAGGTTTACTCGTCGCGGCTATGTTGATGCTGAACGCCTGCTCGACCAGCAGTTTGTTCACCTCATACCCATCACAAATTAAACCGATCAAAGCACAAATCGAAAATGGCGATTTTACAAAAGCTGAAAAGAAACTCAGCGGAAAAACCGACTCTACCGACAAAATCCTCTATCTCATGGAACAAGGTCGCGTAAGCCAATTAGCCGGAAATTATGAAACCAGCCAAAAAGAATATGGCAAAGCCATTGATGCGATTAGAGCGCACGATGACAAAGCCCTTTACACCGTGTCAGGCGGTGCCGCTCAAGCTAACGCTGTCCTCATTAACGACAACGCCATTCCTTACTACGGCTCACCTTATGAAATAACACTCCTCCATCAATACCAAGCACTCAATTTCGCCGCCTTGGGTGATCTAGAAGGCGCCTTAGTTGAAGTTCGTCGAGCGAGCGCTGAGCAAAAAACGCAAAAAGTCAGCCACGAGAGCGAACTCAACACAGCAAAAAAATCAAAAGCCAATGTCAATGATGTGTTGTCTGACCAGCACTTTGCAAAAATGCGTAAAGAAGCCGCCACGCTTCAATCCAGCTTTCAAAACGCTTACACTTTTTATTTTTCCGGTTTATTGTATGAAGCAGCGGGACTGAAGAATGATGCCAGCATCGATTACAAGAAAGCTTTAGCACTCGCACCGAACAACGAATATATTCAACACAACCTTAACCGCGTTGATGGCACAACATCAAAGGACCCTGCAAAAGGACAAATTGTTGTGATTTTCGAAGAAGGCTTTATTCCAGCCAAAGAAGAATTTTCAATCCCTCTACCCACTGGCGCAGGCTTAATCAAAGTCACCCTGCCATTCTATAAAGACAAAAAACAAAACACAGCACCACTATCAATCACACTCAATAATAACCCCATTGGGAAAACACAAACACTCTCAAATATTCAGGCCCTCGCATCGAAAACGCTTAGCGATAATTTAACTGGCATCGTTGCCAGAGAAGTCGCCAGACAGGTAACTCGCATTGCTGCAGAACATTCCGCAAAGAACAAAGACAATATCGCTCTCGTCTTCGCCACTAATCTTTACGCCATCATCACTGCAAATGCAGACCTGCGAAGCTGGCTAACCCTCCCTCACGAAGTTCAAGTGCTTTCGATAGACGCCTTACCTGGCAGCCAACCGCTCACCGTCAATTACAAAGGCAACAGCGCTAATAACACTGTCGACATCAGCTCAGGAAAAACCACCTTGGTTATCGTGCAATCTATGAATAATCATTTAATTTCACACGTTTATAACTTATAAGGAACATTCACGTGAAAAAAATCGTCCTACTCATTATCTTCGCACTCACCCTCACAGGCTGCACTAGCATGTGTCGTGAGTTTTCAATTCAAGCCACGCCTGGTACCGAAAATATCAAGAAAAACATTGGTAGCCTAACAGGCGATAGCGTTCGCGTTACTAGCTTGAAAACACACTACGTGGGAACGCTGATGCAAGGGGCTATTAACTTCCATAACTCAAACAGCACAACACAAAACATCAGTTACGAAGTCACCTGGTATGACAATGAAGGATTTCAAATCAATCAGAACCCCAACATTCTTATTGCCGTTTTAGACCCAAATGCCGATAGACAGGTAACTGTCATCGCCCCTAATTCACGCGCTGACAACATGAAAGTCAAACTGTGCATGCAAGCTAATTAACCAGAGGAAAAACTAATGAAAAAACTAATGAAAAACATGAGCGCCATCGTTTGCGCCGCTTTAAGCATCACTGCTTGCAGCAGCTCTAAGGTGCAATATACTAACCCTAATGAAGTGAACACAACATCGATTGATTTCAACCAAACTGACTTGCAACAAGTCGCAAGCGGCATGGTTCAATCCCTATTAACGTTTCAACCGATTGTTGAACTCACAGCACAACACAGACCGGTTGTCTTCGTTGACCACCTGAAAAACATGACTGACGAACACATCGACATGGGTGCGATTAACGACACCATCACAACCAAACTGATTCAATCTGGCAAATTCCGCTTTGTTGATATGGATGCTGTTGCGGCCGTAACCAAACAACTCGATTACCAAAAAGGCAGCGGTTTAGTGGATCCTAGCAGCGCGATTAATGTGGGCCATCAAATTGGCGCGCAATTCATGCTATACGGCACCCTAACAAACATGGTTCAGAAGACAAGCAAAGTCACCGATGTTTACTTCTTAATGACGATGAAGTTAATGAATTTAGAAACAGGCATCATTGAATGGCAAGGACAAAAACAAATTCGCAAAGTGAAAACAAAATCGACGTTTGGATTTTAAGTTAAGGATATAGTTCGCCCCTATCCAAAGGGGCGAACTCCTTGTAGCTCTACCGTCTAATCCGTGACAACATGGTAGTCTGGATCTTCTAATACGTTCACTTCCAATAAATCACCGGCTTTACCCAACAGTTCTTTACACTCCAAGCTTAAATGCTTTAAATGCAAAGTTTTACCTGCTGAGATGTACTCTTGCGCAATATACTTAATCGCATCAATTGCCGAGTGATCAGCAACACGTGAATGCATAAAATCAATAATGACATCGTTAGGATCGTCATTAATGTGAAACAACTCCTTAAATGCTTGAGTTGATCCGAAAAACAAAGGCCCGCGCAGCTTATAGACCTTGCTCCCATTAGCATCAATCATCTCTTCTTCAGCGTAAATATGCTTTGCCGTTTCCCAAGCAAACACCAATGACGCCATGATAATACCCACAACCACCGCAATGGCTAAGTTTGTGGCTACCGTCACAACTGTCACTGTGACAATAATCAATGCGTCTTGAACGGGGATTTTTCGAATGAATTGAAATGTCGCCCATTCAAAGGTTTCAAATACAACCATAAACATCACACCAACGAGTGCTGCCAATGGAATCATGACAATTAAACCCCACGTGAAGAGAATAAAGATGAGCAAGGAAATGCCCGCAACTATTCCTGATAAACGCCCTCTTGCGCCCGAACGGATGTTAATCATACTTTGCCCAATCATAGCGCAACCGCCCATTGCTTTAAAGAAGCCACAGACAATATTACCCGCACCTTGAGCGATACATTCACGATCTCCGTAGCCCCGTGTTTTCGTTATCTCATCAATTAAGGACAAGGTCATCAAAGATTCTGACAAACCTATAATGGCCAATATCACAGAGAATGGTGCAATCACTTTAAAACTTGCCCAATTCAAAGTGAACTCAGGCACGCTGAAACTTGGGAAGCTCGCATCAATATTACTGCCAACTAACATATCACCAACAACGCGCGTATCAATATGAAAAATGTAGACTAGTGCTGTCACTGAAATGATTGCCATCAAAGCGGCCGGGATTTTCTTTGTCAGCCTTGGAAGGTAGTGCGTAATCAGCATCGCCAACACCACTAAGCCAATCATCAAATAGAGTGCTGAGCCCTGCAACCAAACTGCGCCGCCATCGACATGTATTTTGAACTGCTCTAATTGCGCCATGAAAATCACAATCGCAAGACCATTCACAAAGCCGACCATGACGGGTTTTGGCATCATCCGGATAAATTTACCCAAACTTAAGAGCCCAATGGCTATCTGTATGAGCCCCATCAAAATAATCGCCGCAAACATATAGCCGAGATTGTATTGAACAACAATCGAAACCAGCACAATGGCTGTCGCCCCCGTTGCACCAGAAATCATGCCAGGTCGGCCACCGAAGACTGCTGTAATCAAGCACATAAAGAATGCCGCATAGAGGCCTGTTAAGGGTGAGAGATGAGCGACCAACGCAAAGGCTATAGCTTCTGGCACTAAGGCCAAAGCCACTGTGATCCCAGATAGCAAGTCCAGGTTCCAATGACTGCCCTTAGGCAACAGATAATTTTTAAGTGACTGCACAATTTCTCCAAAATATCAAAAGGTTAAGGGCAGGAAGACTGCCATCTAGAACAATAATAGCACGTGAGTTTAACCATATATATAGTGTGCTTGCAAACGAACCGGCCAAGCTTTATCCTCCTCACCCTATCATTAAGGTTAGTTTCATGAAAGAATTCGACGTCATCATTCTAGGTGCAGGAGCCGCAGGGCTAATGTGCGCCATTACCGCCGGGCAACGTGGCAAACGCGTATTGGTGCTTGAACGCTCGAACAAAGTCGGCAAAAAGATTCTGATGTCAGGTGGTGGACGATGTAATTTCACCAACCTTTACGTCACCCCTGAAAACTATCTCTCTAACAACCCTCACTTTTGTAAATCGGCGCTGAGCCGGTACACACAGTGGGACTTTATCGCCCTCGTCCAAAAACACAAGATTGCGTATCACGAAAAAACACAAGGCCAACTGTTTTGTGACGGATCGTCAAAAGAAATTGTTAAAATGCTGTTAGATGAGTGCAAAGACGCCGGCGTTCAAATCATCACCCAATGCGAAACTGACAAAATTCAACACCAATATGAACTGAGCACCAACAAAGGGAAGTTCAGCACCAAGTCACTGGTCATTGCAACTGGCGCTCTGTC
>Ga0209425_10005588_pt1 | contig 12311 bp, 11 predicted proteins | sample COG_05_FD_184749 | JGI IMG/M metagenome (GOLD analysis project Ga0209425, IMG submission 184749) | Pelagic Microbial community sample from North Sea - COGITO 998_met_05 (SPAdes) (version 2) | ecosystem: Environmental > Aquatic > Marine > Neritic zone/Coastal water | place: Helgoland, sampling... | reverse complement strand
TTAGGTGTGCCTTTTAATATTGCATCTTATAGTTTTTTAACTCATTTAATAGCAAAACACTGTGATTTAAATGCTACGTCGTTTCAATATTATATAGGAAATTGTCATATTTATGATGACCATTTAGAACCACTAAAAGAACAATTGAATAATATTCCTTATATCTTTCCAACAATAAATATAAAGGAAAAGAGGGAGAAGATAGAAGATTATACATTTGAAGATTTTGAAATTCAAAATTATAAATGCCACAGTGTGAATAAAATGTCAATGCGTAATTAATATCTTAAATAAATATTATAATAAATTATATGAGCAGTTCTGCTGGATTATCTGCCGCAAAAAGAAGACGCACACGTGGGGAAACAAAACCAGAACCGGAACCAGAACCCTTAAATGATAGAAATGTTTCACTAAAAGAAGTTGTTTTACTTCATGAAACAATAATTCATAAAAATAATAAAGAAAATATTAAAAAAATGGATTTACTTGATACAAAAATAAAAGAAATTGATGAAAGATTGAATGATGATTTAAATCAGTTTTTGATTATGATGGAAGAAAAAAATTCAAAATTAAAATCTTTAGAAGAACAAATGAAAAATAATGATTCTATTATTTCTAAATTAAAAATGGATGTTGAAACATTAACGGAACAATTAATGAGTAGAATCAATATCAGTGAAACTGATTCTGATGAATCTGATGATTCTGTAGTAAAACCTATGGAAAATTTAGAAGTAAACGATTAATAAGTCTAATTAATAAAAAAATATTTATTAAAATATACTATGAATATATTAATAAATATCGTACATTTTATGATTTTGTTATTTGTATATATACACATAAATCATCAATTTAAAAAATCAAATGATTTGGAAATTTTTGAAGTATATAACACAACAAAAGATAATTATGAAGAAATATGTAATATAAAACAACCCATTATTTTAGAATCTCCTATGTTTGATTCGCTAGATATATATAGAGACAATATAGAGAAAAATTATGGAGTTTTTGATGTAAATATACGTAACGATGATTTTTATAGTGTGGAAGAAAAAATGAAAAATTTAAAGAATTTAAAAAAAGATTATTTATGTGAAAATAATGAAAAATTTTTAAATGAAACTGGATTAATTAAAGAATTAAGACAAAGGGATAACTTTATAAGACCTTATTTAGTTGGTAGTTGTAATTATGATTTGATATTAGGTTCTGAAAATATGTGGACACCTCTAAAATATGAAATGAATGACAGAACTATATTTATTGTAACAGAAGGAGAGATTACAATTAAATTAACACCTCCGATAAGTTCTAGATTTTTAAGAGAAGATTGTGATTATGAACATTATGAATTTAAATCACCATATAATCCTTGGAATATTCAAGAAGAATACAAAGAATTCTTTGAAAAAGTAAAATTCTTAGAATTTACAATAAAAAAAGGACAAATATTATATATTCCTTCGTTTTGGTGGTATAGTATTAAACTAAATGAACAAGTAACATGTATTAAGTTTTCTTATCAAACTATTGTAAATATGATATCAATGAGTCCATTTGTAGTGAAACATCTATTACAAAAACAGAATATTAAACATAAAACATTAACAAAATTAAATGTATCTCCTGAAGAAGTATAATGAATATTCTTGTAAATAAAAAATATATTTTAAATCATAAAATTGGAAATGGATCATTTGGAATAATTATGAGTGGATATCATATTATTACAAAAAATAAGATTGCAATTAAAATAGAAGAAAACAGGAAAAATTCTCTCTTAAAACACGAAACAAAGATGTATAATTATTTAAGAGGATTAAAAGGTATTCCGAACATAAGACAGTTTGGTATTGAAGGTAAATTTAACTATATGGTAATTGATGTTTTAGGAGAGTCAATCGATACATTTAATGTTGATCTACATTCATTAAAAATTATAGGTATTGAACTAATTGATATTATAAAAAATATTCATAGTAAAGGTATAATCCATAGAGATATAAAACCGGAAAATATATTAGAATATAAAAACAAAATATATTTTATTGATTTTGGTTTATCTGTTCCTTATATGATAAAAAATATTCATATTCAAAATTCAAAAAATAATAAAATCATTGGTACTTTGAATTTTTGCAGTAAATATATACATGAAGGTGACAAACCATCAAGAAGAGACGATATATATTCTATATTATACACATTAATATATTTATACCAAGGATTACCTTGGATCAATGAAAATAATATAGAAATGGTTTTATCAATGAAGAGAGAATTTTCATATGGAATATTTTATAAATTATATCAATATGTGGATTCACTTTTATTTACAGATACACCGAATTATCTATATATTCAGAAACTAATAAAACATTTATAAATATAGATTTAAAGAATATTAACTATATACTATTATAATGGAAAGCAAACAACTCACTGGCATTGTAAAATGGTTTAATATGAAATCTGGTTTTGGATTTATCAAAAGTCTTGATGAAGACGAATCCAGAGATGTTTTTGTACACCATTCCGCCCTTTCCACATCGAATGATCAATATCATTATCTAGTTGAAGGCGAATATGTAAACTTCTATGTAGTAGAAAAAGAGAAAGATGGTTCCACACGAATGGTTGCTGATCGTGTAACAGGTATTCTTGGACATCAACTCATGTGCGAGACTCGCAATGTAAAATCTAAAAAAAGCAAAACCAGCGCTGAAGAAAGTGTTTAAATAAAAAAGATAAATTCATATAAAGATAATATTATAATTATATGAATGTTAGAAAATGAAAAACTTATTGACGAAATCAAAGAGAGTATGAAAATAATAAATTTCGAACAAAAAAAAATAGATAAATTATTAAAAAAATTAGAAAAAAATAATAAAAAAGTAAAACAAATTGAAATAGAAAAAAAAGAAAAACCACCTTCTGGTTTTGCAAAACCAACAAAAGTATCAAATGAACTATGTAATTTTTTTAATAAGAATGAAGGGACATTCATGGCAAGAACAGAGGTGACGAAAGAGTTAAATATTTATATAAAGAAACATAATTTATCGAAATCAGTTTGGATTACACCAAATAAAGAATTATCTGATTTGTTAAATGTTACAGAACCAATTAAATTTTTTGATATTCAGAAACATATAAATAAACATTTTGTATAATATATAAACATTTTCATCTATTCAATGTATGACCTATTATAAATATCCATATATTTTTTTTAATAAAGAGTTTATTGATTACAACAATATTAAAACAACAAAAGAGAATTCTGATATTTGTATTAATAAAACATTAAAAAAATATTTAAATGATACTAAAAATTCAGTTCAAGATGAAAAAGAATGGGATAAATATAAAAAATATACAAATACATATGAATATATACAAATACAAACTAATAAATTGTTTCCTTATTTATTACAACCATTATCGAGGTCTTATTATAAAATGATAGAAATTATAAAGGTATTCAATATATGTGAAAATAAAACACCAATAAGAACATTCCATTTTGCCGAAGGTCCTGGTGGATTCGTACAGGCGTTGATTGATATTCGTAAAAACCCCAATGATGTTTATAATACAATGACGCTTATAGATGATGACATAAACGTTCCTGGATGGAAAAAATCACAAGTCTTTCTAAATAAAAATAAAAATGTAAAAGTAGAATATGGACAAGATAAAACAGGTGATTTAAGTAAATATCATAATTTATTATATTGTTATAAAAATTATAACCAAACAATTGATTTAGTTACTGCTGACGGTGGTTTTGATTTCTCTGATGATTATAATAATCAAGAACAACTTGCATTAAAATTAATATTATATGAAATATCACACGCTATTCTTGTACAAAAAAAAGGAGGAACTTTTATTTTAAAAGTATTTGATACATTTACGTATTTGTCGGTTGATATTATATATTTATTATCGTTGTTATATGAAAACGTACATATAATAAAACCACAAACAAGTAGAAATGCTAATTCTGAAAAATATTTAGTATGTAATGATTTTAGATTACACGATATTAGTTTTATATTACCATTCATAAAAAATATATATTCTTGTCAAGATAATATTTATAGACTTTTTAAACATGAAATACCTTGTATGTATATTAATAAAATAGAAGAATATAATTCAATATATGGACAACAACAAATGGAAAATATAATTATGACGTTAAATCTTATTAATTTACAAAAAAAAGACTCTCTCAATAAATTAGAAAATATAAAAAAAAATAATTTATTGAAATGTTTAAAATGGTGTGAAAATTACTTATATTAATTTACACAAACACCTGAACTTCGATCTAAAAATGAATTTTTTATTCCACTATTCAACCGATTTAAATCTATTATTCGGGTTGATGATGAAACAGCACCCTGTTGAGAATATTTATGATTATTATATTTTTCAATACGTTCTGTAGTTGTAAATTCTCCATTACATATTATATTTTGACTCACAGATATATTTGTGTCACAAGATATTGCTTTAGAATTTAAATAACTTTTAGTAGAATGATGATAATTATTTTTATTATTTGTACGACCACTACGAATTATTCTTTTTTTAGGGTCACAATCACCACATAAATTTACACTTTTATGTCCTTCTTCATAGATTACCTTTTTACAATCATTATTATTCGATAATTGTTTTCTCCAATGTTTTATTGGTTGGGATTTAAAAGGTATATAGTTTATACTTCTCTCATTAAATACATTTAATGGTACATTTTTTTCGGTACTTGAAATAGTTTTCACCTGTGGTTGTCTTCTATATAACATAAAGTTCATATATACTATATATATTTTGTTTTCTTATAGTATGAATACTGAAAATTTTGAAACATATGATTATTCTTCAAATATAAAAAAACCAAATGAGATCGGCGCAGGAAGAAAGGTAAAACAATTTGAAAAAAATATACAAGTTGTTCTTGATTATATTGACATAATTATTAGAGGAAAAAGTAGAGCATCTCGAGCAAAAAGAGATGTAATGGGTAATCGTTTTTTTTATAAAACGGCAGGAAAATGTAAAAGTGGAGAAAATCAAGTAGATAGATCTATATATATAAATAATATCACAATGGGAGATTATATTCCAGGTTTTTCTAAAAATGGAAATATGAGTAGTGATACAAGAGGATTGGTATTTGGAATGATTGAAAATACACAATCAGGATTAGATCCTATGGGATTTTTAAATGCAGTCATCACTGGCGATGACAGTCCTTGTACACTTGTAAAATTACCTGTAGTCGATAATGAGAATAATTACACAGAAGGAGAAGGTTATGTATTAGATAGAGAGATCAAAGAATTAAACCCTTGTTTATTTAGTTGTAAAAATATTAAAAATTGTAATATAAGTAAATGTATAAATCCTTTAACAAAAATAAGATGTAAATCAAAAGAATGTAAAACAAAAGAAAATTTTATAAATGAAAGTTATGAAGATGAAGATTTGTTTATAAAAACATTTTACGCTACAGTTGGTATTCTTGGAATATATTTGTTTGTAAAAATGTATAAAAAGAATATATTTAATTAATTACCATTTACTTTTTTTTACATTAATCGGTTGAGATATTTTTTTTGATTTATTCGGATTATATGTCTCACCTTCATCATCTGAACCTATATTCTTGGACATTTCCCAAAATTCTTTTGAACCTAATTTAAAATCTCTATGATGTTCTGCTTTATACCAAAATATTTGATCTTGTAATTTATTTGATTTCGCATTGTTATTTACAACTAAGCATTCAAAATTTTCGGTACATTGATCCATTACTTGGGCAAAAGATTCAAATGTAGGAAACATACCTGCATAATTTTCCCAAATTCTTTTTCGATTTGCTATATAAGGTTCTCTTAATATAAAAACATAATCTATATTTGTTCTTAAATTTGGTGGTATTCCTAAAGGATACTGCATAGTAATAATTAACATTACTTTCCAATGACGACCATTCATAAATAAAAGACGCATCATTTTATCTTTTGTCCATGATGAATCATATAAACAATCATCCAAAATAACAAATGTACGAGGATCAATATTTGATTTTTTGTATGTTTCTACTTGTTTTTTCATTTCCTTAAGGACATTTTTTTGTCTTTTTAATACATTCTCAATAATAGCAGTGTTATATTCATCATGTATAAATAGTTTAGGTATATGTTCACTATAGAAACCATTTCCTGCTTCTGTTCCAGATATAACTGTTCCTATTGGTATACTTTGTTGATGATATAAAAGATCTCTCACTAAATAACTCTTTCCTGTATCTCTTCTACCAATTAAAACAATAACAGGACCTTTATTTTCTTTTGGATCAAAATTTATTTGTCTCAAATCAAATTTATTTAATTGTAATTCAGCCATTTAGATAAATTTATATAATAATTTATTAGTATTTTCGCATTATTAAGTTTAAATAACAAATAATATTTATTATTAAGAATTATGAATATATTTTATAAAAAAAATAAAAATGATAATTTATTTTCTGATATTAAAAACTACGGAGTTCAAGAAATACAAAATTACATACCTATTTATAAAAGATTTTTTAGTCTTTCAGAAAAAAATTATAATATTATAAATCTAAATAATGTAAACTTTATAGATTCTATTGTAGAGAGAAATAGTGAAAATTTATTTGTATGTAATGTAGTCAAGGACATTTCTTGTTCTGAAATCACTAGTAGAAAAAAAGATATCTTTATTAAATTCTCTCCATTACTTGATCCATTAAAGTATATGAGAGGAATAGAAAAAATAGATATGAATAATATTTTACCAACCTTTCATAGCGAAGAAACAACAAAAATTTATGATTATAATAATTCTTCTTATGTAGATAGTTTTTTTTATTTTATAATATCTAAACTTTTAAATGAAAAACAATTTATCCATGGTATTGATTTTTATGGTTCTTATTTAGCAATTAAAGAAAATTTTCTATATAATGCTGAAGATGAAGGAGAATATTTATATGAATCCGATTTTTTTAAAAAAAATATAGGATCATTATTTGATATTGTAGATTGTGAAGAAAAGGTTTTTACTAGAAATAATAAAGAAAAATTATCTATAAATGATTTTAATATTTTACTTGACGTTGAAGATATTGAGTGCGATGTAAGTATGTGCGAACAAGAAGATATGGAAACATTATTTGTTCAAGAAGAAGATAAAAATGATAATATTTCAGAATGTTCTTCTACAATGTCAAATAGTGACGACGATGACGATGATGATGATGATTCAAGTGACGATGAAGTTTCAAGTGAAGCATCTAGTATTGAAACTGTAGAAGATATTATATGTAATATTCACAAATTCCCTGTACAATTAATTGCTATTGAGAAATGTGATAATACATTCGATAGTTTGTTAGAAGAAGGTATGAGTGATGATGAACTTACAAGTGCAATATTTCAAGTTTTAATTATGTTAATCACCTATAAAGAATTATTTAGTTTTACACACAATGATCTACATACAAATAATATTATGTATAAAAAAACAGATAAACAATATTTATACTATAAATGGTTAGACAAACACTACAAAGTTCCTACGTTTGGTAGAATATTTAAAATTATAGATTTTGGACGTTCTATTTACAAATATGATGATAAACTATTTTGTAGTGATAGTTTCCACCCAAAAGGAGACGCTGCGACACAATATAATTTTGAACCCTATTATAATCCTAAAAAAGATCGTGTAGAACCCAACTATAGTTTTGATTTATGTCGCCTAGGTTGTTCTATGTATGACCTGTTAGAGGAGAATGAATCTGATATATCGAAACTTATAAAAAATTGGTGTTTGGATGATAACGAAAAGAATGTTCTTTATAAAAAAAATGGAGATGAACGATACCCAGATTTTAAATTGTATAAAATGATTGCTCGTATTGTAAATAAACATATACCCAAAGATGTAATTCAAAACGACGTATTTAATAAATATGTTGTTTCAAAGAAAAAAATGAATATGACTAAAATAATGAATATTAATACTTTAATAAATTGATTAAAATGAATTACATTATATAATTCAATGAGTAAAGCAGTTCGTTTGTTGGCGTTTAATGTCTATGACAAAGAAAACACAAATGAGATAAAAGAAAAAGAATTTGAGGTTCAAATGTTTGGTTTAAATGAAAAAGGAGAAACATTTTCGTTGAATGTCAAAAAATATACACCATTCTTTTATGTCATTGTTGGAGATTCATGGGGCGAAGCAGAACGTGCAGAACTAGAGGAACAAGTGCGAAATGATATTGGAGATTATCATTCGGAACATTTTGTTAGTACAAAACTATTAAAAAGAAAGAAATTATATGGTTTTGATGGTGGAAAGGAATATAACTTTGTATTATTAAAGTTTAAATGTGAATCCACGATGAAAAAAACAAAGAATTTATGGTTTACTACTACAAAAAAAAACGATACATCAATTCATCATCTTAATGAAAAAGGTTATGAATGTTGTGAGTATGAAACAAGACTTTATGAGTCTAATATTCCTCCATTACTTCGGTTATTCCATATACGGGATATTAGTCCAACTGGTTGGATTGCTCTTCCTAATAATAAGACAAGGAAACAAACTCCAAAAAAAACTTCTTGTCATTTTGAGTTTATTATAGATTATAATCATATTATTCCACTAACTACAAAAGAAACACCGGTTCCTTACAAAATTTGTAGTTTTGATATTGAAGCGAGCAGTAGTCACGGAGATTTTCCATTGGCAGAAAAAACCTACAAAAAATTAGCACAAAATATTGTAGACGAATGGGAATATTATGAAGATGGAGATACAAAATTATTTAATAAAATGGTAAATACATCTTTTGGTTTTGAAGAATCAGTAGAAGATATTGATTTAATATATGTAAAAAAAACGATTACAAAAGAAAAACTACACGAATTATTATGTGAAATTCATAAATTGAATGTTTCGAAAATTGACGATATGGATTATGACTACAAAACTAGTAAAATCGATGATGAAGTTCATGAAGAAGTAACGGAAGAAAGAGAACTTCCATTCTGGTTAAAAAATAAATCAAATAAATATAAAAAAAAAGGAACCCTCATTGATTTGTTAAACGATGATATTGAAAGAGATGTTAAAATACATAATTTAAATAATATTCTTACTTATAAGTTACCAAAAGTAGAAGGAGATAAAATTACATTTATAGGTTCAACATTTATGAAATATGGAGATACAAAACCTTATTTAAATCATTGTATATCTTCTGATACTTGTGAAAATATTGAAGGTGCGGTTATTGAACAATGTAATAATGAAAAAGAACTTATGTTAGCGTGGACAAAAATTATTCAAAAAGAAGATCCAGATATTTTAATTGGTTATAATATTTTCGGTTTTGATTATCAATTTATGTTTTCAAGAGCAAAAGAATTAAACATTATGAATTCATTTATGAAATTATCAAGAAACAAAAATGAATTATGTTATAATAAAGATTATAAAACAGGTAAAATGAAAATAGAAGAGAGTTCTCTTGTTATTGCCAGCGGACAACACGATTTGAAATATATTAAAATGAATGGACGAGTTCAAATTGATATGTATAATTATTTAAGAAGAGACTATTCATTAATGCAATATAAACTTGATTATGTTTCTGGTTATTTCATTGGAGATTATGTAAAGAAATTAGAATATAATCAAGAAACGGATTCTACATATATTTATACAAAAAATATTACTGGAATTGAAATTGGCACATATGTTAACTTCGAAGAAGAATCACATTCTATTGATTCCTATAAAGATGGTGAAAAATTTATGATTCAATCTATTGACAAAGAAAACAAAATGTTTACTATCAATGGTAATGAAAAACCAGACATGAATAAAAAAGTGAGATGGGGTTTGTCTAAAGATGATGTAACTCCTCAAGATATTTTTAGAATGACAAATGAAGGACCAAAAGAAAGGGCAGTTATCGCAAAATATTGTATTCAAGATTGTAATTTAGTTCATCATCTATTAAACAAGATTGATGTTATAACAGGTTTTATTGAAATGGCTAAATTATGTAGTGTTCCTATGGAATTTCTTGTATTAAGAGGACAAGGTATTAAATTAACAAGTTATATTGCTAAAAAATGTAGAGAAAAAAATACTCTAATGCCTGTTATTGATAAATGTCAATCAAATGAAGGTTATGAAGGTGCTATTGTATTAGAACCAAAATGTAATCTTTATTTAGAAGAACCTGTTGCTTGTGTTGATTTTAGTTCATTATATCCATCCGCAATGATTAGTGAAAATATATCTCACGATAGTAAAGTGTGGACAAAAGAATATAATAATTATGGAAAAATTGTTAGAGAAATTGGTGAAAAAAATGAAGAAGGAATATATATATATGATAATTTAGAAGGATATAAATATGTAGATATTCAATATGATTCATTCAAATGGCAACGAAAAGGAGGGAATGAAAAATCTGCACTTGAGAAAGTAAAGGTTGGTTATAAAGTATGTAGATTTGCTCAATATAACGAAGGTAACGCAATTATGCCATCGATTTTAAAAGAACTCTTAGTTGCTAGAAAACAAACTAGAAAACAAATTCCAAATGAAAAAGATGATTTTATGAAAAATATTCTTGATAAAAGACAACTTAGTATTAAAATTACAGCAAATTCTATGTATGGTCAAACAGGAGCAAAAACCAGTACATTTTATGAACAAGATTGCGCCGCTTCTACAACCGCAATTGGTAGAAAACTTCTTACTTATGCAAAGAGGGTAATCGAAGAAGGATATAAAGATAGAACCATTGAAACACAAGAAGATGGTTTAGTAAAAACGAACGCAGAATATGTTTACGGGGATACGGATTCGGTATTCTTTAAGTTTAACCTAAAAACAATGGAAAATAAGGATATTTTAGGACAAAAAGCATTAAAAATTACAATTGAATTAGCAAAACAAGCAGGTATTTTAGCAACAAAATTCTTAAAGGGACCCCATGATCTTGAATATGAAAAAACATTCTTACCGTTTTGTCTATTATCTAAAAAGAGATATGTAGGACTTTTATATGAAGATGACCCAAACAAATGTTACAGAAAATCTATGGGTATCGTATTAAAAAGACGAGACAATGCTCCGATTGTAAAAGATGTATATGGAGGTATAATTGATATTCTAATGAAAGAAAAAAATGTAGAAAAAGCAGTTAAATTTCTTAAAGATTCATTACAAGATGTGATTGATGAAAAATACAATATGGATAAACTGATTATTACAAAATCTTTACGTTCAGGATATAAAAATCCAAAACAAATTGCACATAAAGTATTAGCAGACAGAATCGGAAAAAGAGATCCTGGTAATAAACCAAGTGTTGGGGATAGAATTCCATTTGTTTATATTCATAATCCAGACAAGAAAGCATTACAAGGTGAAAGAATTGAACATCCCAAATATATAGAAGAAAATAATATAAAAATCAACTATTCATTTTATATTACAAATCAAATTATGAAACCTGTACAACAGGTATTTGCTCTTGTATTAGAACAACTTAGTGATTTTAAAAAGAAAAAGGGATTTACTCTTCGTACATGGAAAAATGAATTAGAGTCCTTAAGAAAACAATATAAAGGGGAAGATTATAGAAAAAAAGAGGAATCCTTAAGAAATAAAGAAGTGAAAGCAATTTTATTTGATCCATTCATCAGAAAAACAAATAATATGAATGAAGGATTACAATCTATAACTTCCTTCTTTGGTTAATATATATGGATATTCAAGAATTACTTAATCAAGTATATGAAAAAATGAAAAACAAAAAAGGTGGGAAAAATGCAGAATATATACCAGAATTAAAAAATGTTGATCCAACTAAATATGCTATTTCTATTTTTACTTTGGAAGGTAAAGAATTTAATGTAGGTGACAGTGATCTTGAAGTTGCTATTGAATCTGTAAGTAAAGTTTTTTCTTTAGCATTGGCACTAGAAGAAAATGGGGAATTATTAATAAATAATATGATTGGTTCTGAAAAATCATATAGAAAATTTAATTCATTAAAAGCAATTGAAAATTCTAAAAATAGAACTATTAATCCATTTGTCAATGGTGGTGCTATGGCAACCACAAGTATTTTACATGTAAATAATAAAAGTAAATTCAAAAATAAAATAACAAATAATATGAACCAATTTGCTGGTAGAAAATTATCT
>Ga0209425_10005586_pt1 | contig 12314 bp, 12 predicted proteins | sample COG_05_FD_184749 | JGI IMG/M metagenome (GOLD analysis project Ga0209425, IMG submission 184749) | Pelagic Microbial community sample from North Sea - COGITO 998_met_05 (SPAdes) (version 2) | ecosystem: Environmental > Aquatic > Marine > Neritic zone/Coastal water | place: Helgoland, sampling... | reverse complement strand
TTCAGTTTTGGTTGCTTTATTTTTATAAACATTAGCCATAATATCTGTTGATTTTGAATCATTGATATTTTCAGCTCTTTGAATTGATTTTGATCTACAATAGTAAAGACTTTTTAAGCCTTTTTTCCATGCATCAAAATGAATTCTATGTAATTCTTTTTTATGTACGTCTGCTGGTAAAAATAAGTTAACTGATTGAGCTTGTGAAATATATGGTGTTCGATCTCCACTTAATTCGATAATCCATTTTTGATTTAATTCAAAAGCTGTTTTAAATACATCTTTTTCTAAATCAGTTAAAAAATCTAAATGTGATACAGAGCCCTGGTTTGTTGTGATAGTAGACCATGTCTCATCATTATTTTTGCCATGACTTTCTAAAATTTCCTCTAAATATCTATTTCTAACATTAAAAGACCCTGACAAAGTTTTATGCGTATAGCTATTTGCTGCAATTGGCTCTACTCCAGGTGAAGCTCCTCCACAAATAATTGAAATAGAAGCTGTTGGAGCAATAGCTGTTTTATTTGAAAATCTTTCTTTAAATCCATACTCTGCAGCATCGGGGCATGCACCTCTTTCTTCTGCTAAATCTTTTGAAGCTTGATTAACTTGTTCATCAATTTGTTTAAATATTTTTTTATTCCAAGATTTAGCCATTACAGATTCAAGTGGTATTCTATTTTTTTGTAGGAAAGAATGAAAACCCATTACCCCTAATCCAACACTTCTTTCTCTTTCAGCCGAATATTTTGCATCTTTAAATTGATCTGGAGCTTTATTAATGAAATCAGATAAAACATTATCTAAAAATCTCATAACATCTCCAACCATATTTGGATCATCTTTCCACTCATCATATTTCTCTAAATTTAATGAAGACAAACAACAAACAGCTGTTCTATCTCTTCCATCTTTATCAATTCCTGTAGGTAAAGTTATTTCACTGCATAAGTTAGATGTTTTGACTGTAAGATTTGCTAACTTATGGTGTTGAGGAATTAATCTATTAACTGTATCAATGTAGATTATATAAGGCTCGCCTGTTTCAATTCTAGCAGTTAATAATCTTATCCATAAATTTCTAGCTGAGATAGTTTGTTGGATAGTTCCATCAGCAGGACTTTTTAATGCCCATTGCTCATCATTTTCAACAGCTCGCATAAATGCGTCAGAGACCAAAACACCATGATGCAAGTTTAGTGCTTTTCTGTTTGGATCACCGCCTGTTGGTCTTCTCATTTCAATAAATTCTTCAATTTCAGGATGATCTATTGGAAGGTAGCATGCAGCTGAGCCTCTTCTCAAAGATCCTTGACTGATTGCCATTGTTAGTGAATCCATAACTTTAATAAAAGGAATTATTCCAGAAGTTTTACCAACTTTACCTATTTTTTCTCCGATAGATCTTAAGTTACCCCAATAGCTACCAATACCACCACCTTTGGCTGCTAACCAAACATTTTCACTCCAAAGATCTAGGATGCCTCCTAAACTGTCTGATGCTTCATTTAAAAAACAAGAAATAGGCAGCCCTCGTTTAGTTCCACCGTTAGATAAAACAGGTGTTGCTGGCATAAACCATAAATTACTTATATAATTATAAATTCTTTGAGCATGTAAATTATCATCTGAGTAAGTGCTTGCTACCCTTGCAAATAAATCTTGATAAGACTCGTTATGTCCTAAATATCGATCTTTTAATGTTGCTTTTCCAAAATCTGTTAGTTTAGCATCTTTTGAACGATCTATTTTTATGATTATGCCTTTGTCATTTTGAAAAAGTTCTGTTTCATTACTTAATGAAAAAAGATCTGGTCTATTATTTTTGGATACTTCTTTAACCTGTGGGCTATATTCAGAGACAGCTTTCTTTAGGGCTTGAGAGAGAATCTTGTTCATAATTTAGTATTATATTTTGTTATTTTTACGAAAACAACTATATGTTGTATACGCTTTATGTTGATATACTATATAAACAGCAAATCAATAGAACATTTATAGAACGCGACAAAAAATAAATCAATAAAAAAATCAAAAAAAAGGTAAGTAATTAACAAAATGTCTGAAAATTTAAAAATAGATCCATACGGGTTCAGAGAATATGACGCTCGATGGTTGTATGAAAAAGACATAAATCATCAGGGAATCACGAATCTTGGAAAAGGATTGGGAACTCAAATAATCAAACATACAAAAAAAAATAACCCAAGAGTTATAACCGGTCATGACTACAGATCTTATAGCGAGGAAATTAAAACTGCTCTCAAAAAAGGATTGGTTTCAACAGGTTGTTTTATTGAGGATGTGGGTTTGGCATTATCGCCAATGGTTTATTTTGCACAATTTAATTTAAATGCTGATGCTGTAGCAATGGTAACAGCAAGCCACAATGAAAATGGTTGGACAGGTGTTAAAATGGGTATCAAAAAAGGTTTAACACATGCGCCTGAAGAAATGAAAGAATTAAAAGAAATTACTTTGAAAGAAAAATTTATAAATGGTCAAGGAGAAATTAAAAACATCAATAATTTTCAAGAAATTTATAAAAAAGATTTAATAAATAAAAATAAAATTAATAAAAAAATTAAAACAGTTGTTGCTTGTGGTAACGGTACAGCTGGTATCTTTGCCCCTGAAATTTTAAGAGGTATCGGATGCGAAGTAATTGAATTGGACTGTGACTTAAATTGGAATTTTCCAAAATATAATCCAAATCCGGAGGATCTTAAAATGCTAAATGCTATTAAAAAAGTTGTAAAAGAAAACAACGCAGATATTGGCTTTGGATTTGATGGTGATGGTGACAGGGTTGGTGTAATCGATAATAATGGTACTGAAATTTTTTCAGATAAAATTGGTTTATTGATAGCTAGAAATTTATCATCATCACATAAAAACTCAAAATTTGTAGTAGATGTAAAATCAACAGGTCTCTATAAAGATGATGAGATTTTAAATAAAAATCAATGCAAGACAATTTATTGGAAAACAGGACATTCACATATTAAAAGAAAAGTTCACGAAGAAAAAGCATTGGCTGGGTTTGAAAAAAGTGGACATTTTTTCTTTAATCAACCATTAGGTTATGGTTATGATGACGGTATAAATTCTGCTATTCAAATTTGTCATTTACTAGATAAACAAAAAAGGAAATTGAGTGAAATAATAAATGAACTCCCAAAAACTTTTCAATCACCTACTATGGCTCCCTATTGTAAAGATGAAGAGAAATATAATGTTGTTGAAGACTTAACTAAACAAATTGAAAAAATTAAAGCAGAGAAAGTTAAAATTGATAATCAAGAAATTAAAGAAGTATTAACTATAAATGGGGTTAGATTTTCTTTCACGGATGGATCGTGGGGTTTAATTAGAGCGTCTTCAAATAAACCATCGCTAGTAGTTGTAATTGAAAGTCCAGTATCAGAAATAAGAAAAAAAGAGATATTTAAATTTGTTGATAGTATCCTACAAAAAACTGGTAAAGTAGGAGAGTATGATCAAAAGTTATAATTAATCAGTTTTATCCTCTACATTATCCTTAGACTTAACATTAATTGATGAATTGTCATCCCTCTCTTTATTTTGGTTATTTGGATGATCGGTATAGAATTTTTTAATTAACTCTTCTTCTTTAATTTTTTGTTCTTGGTCAAATTTTTGTTCCCATTCTTTGATTCTACGATTTTCTTCTCTAATTCTTCTTTCTTCTTCTTCCTTTTGTTTTAGTGCAATTTCTTTTTCTTCTCTTAATATTTTTTGTTTTTCCTCGTCTTTTATTATTTCCGCAGCATTTTCTCTTTCCTCTTTTTCTTTTGCTATTTTCTCTTGTTCAAGAGCTTTTAATTTTTCCTCTTTTAATCTAAGCTCTTCTTCTTTAACCCTTTGTTCTGCCTGTTCCTTAAGTAATTGTCTTTCAATTTCCTGTTGTCTTTCTAATTCTAATTGTTTCAATCTATTTTCAGTTTCCCTGAGTTTTTCCTCCTCATACTTTAATTTTCTAGCAGCTTCACGAATTTTTTGTTCCTCATCTAATCTTTTTTGTCTTTCTGCCTCTTTTAATCTATTTTTTTCTTGTCTTTCCTTCTCTTTGTTTTCTCTTAATCTTTGAAACTCAATTTCTTTGGCTTTTAAAGCTTCCATTTTAACTTTGATTTTTTCCTCACGAATTTTTTGCCTCTCAAGCATTTTTAATCTTAGTTGTTCTTGCTTGAGTATAAGAGCATCTTCTCTTAGCTTTTTTGTTTCTTCATCTTTAATTTTTTGTTGTTCTATTTTAATCCACTTAGCTTCTACTTTTTTTCTTTTTTCTTCATTTTTTCTTACTTGTTTTTCATTTTCAATAAGTAATTTTTGTTGAGCAAGTATTTGACGTTTTTCATCTTTAATATTCTCTAATTTTTCTTTCTGAGCTTGTCTCTTCTGTTTATGTATTTCTTTTTTTTCATCTAATTTTCTTTTTTTTTCTAGTAGTTTTTTTTCTTTTTCTCTCTCTTTTTTGAGATTAGTATAATAATTTCCAATTTTACTTTTTGTATCTTCAATAATATTAGTTGGATTAATTTTTAATTTTTTAAAATTTAAGTTTTTTGAAAAAAAGAATTTAACATTTTTTAAACCCTCTTTTTTTTTGCTATTTACTTTTTTTGGGCTCATTAGAAACGATAACAAACTTTGATTCTATTTCAAATATAACACCTGTTTATATTGAGTTTTGATAATTGATTAATTCTGTATAGATTCAGTTTTTTTTATTAGTTAATGAATTTCAATTTGAGCGTGTATTTTTTTACAATTTAAATGCATTGTTTTTTGAGAGAATCGTGTACTTCCAGAATATATTTATGTTTAAAAAATTTTTAATTTTATTTTTTTTTTTAACTCTTTCTGGTTGTGCGGCTCCTGGTACAGCATTCTTAGGACCTTCAGTTACAGCAGCAAGAACCGGAAGTTTATATCATGCCGGTGCATCTTATGCTTCTAGCCAAGTAATAAAAAAAACAAAGGAAAGTCTAAAAAAAATCAAAAAAGCTAAAACTGTTGTTTATCAACAGATAAATCAAGTACATGAAAAGATAGAGAGAGATAATTTAAATAAAATTGTTTTAAAAAGTAAAGCAGATCTTTTTTTTAAAACTGTAAAGAATAATTTAGGAAAATATAACTAATCCATTTTTCAATTATTAAGTGATTTAATAAATTTAAAGAATCATTTATTAAATTTATAAGGGTGGTAGAGGGAGACTGAAGCCACCCCAACCATCTTATAAATTTGAAAATTCCGTTAAAAATTTGATAGCTACTAAAATTAAAAACATTCCAAAAAATCTACTAATTTTATTTTTATCTATTTTGTGAACAGCTCTTGCACCTATTCTTGCCATGAAAGTTGTTATTGGAATGAATATCAAAAATGCTGGAATGTTTATGAAACCAAAGCTTAAAGGTAAGTCTGTTTGAAGATATTTACCAGTTATCAAAAAGCCAATTGCCCCAAATAATGCAATTAAAAATCCTATTGCTGCTGCACTTCCAATTGCTTTATTAATCGAATAACCAAAAAATTTTAAAATTGGAACATTCATCACTGCGCCACCTATCCCCATCGGGGCTGAAACAAAACCTACAACAAAACCTAATATTATTTTTAAATAAAGTTTCATTTCAATTATAATATTCTTTTCTTTTTCTTTTAATAAAAGCAAATAAATGCCTAAAAAAAATATTATAATTGAGAAAAATAAAACTAAGGACTTTGTTTTTAATGTAGCAGCAAAAATTGTTCCTGCTATCACACCTACGACTACAAAAATTCCATAATTTTTAACTATATCAAAATCTACAGCTTTAAACTTGTGATGTGTTAAAACTGATACTATTGAAGTAGGAATAATAATTGCAAAAGAAGTTCCCACTGCTAAATGCATAAGATACAATTCATCAACTTCAAGCGAACCAAAAATATAGTATAAAAAAGGAACTGTAATTAATCCTCCACCTATACCAAATAGTCCAGCAATAAAACCTACAGGAAAAGCAGTTATTGCCATTAATAATAAAATAAAAATATACTCGTTTGTGAAAATTGAATTAAGCAGTTTGCCCTACACTTGCGTCTACTTTATTTTGCTTAATCTTATCCATTATATGATCAATTTTTTGAACATCGGCATCACGTACACACATGTTTTCACTTAAGTATCTTTTCCAATAACTAGCACCTGATTGTCCATGAAATAATCCTAAAGTATGCCTCATTATTTGATTTAATCTTGTTCCTTTATTAAGTTCTTCTTTAATATAAGGAATCAATCTTTCAATTACATCTTGTCTGCTAGGAACATTATAATTATTAAAAATTTCTTTTTCAATATCAGCTAACATATAAGGTGTATGATAAGCGGCTCTACCAATCATTACTCCATCTGTTTTTTTAAGGTGAGGTCTTATTTGATCTATTGAGGTAATTCCTCCATTAATAATTATTTCTTCGTCAGGAAAATCTTTTTTTAATTTATAAACATATTCATATTTTAAGGGTGGAATATTTAAATTTTGTTTAGGTGTGAACTTACCTAACATCGCTTTTCTAGCATGTATAATAAATGTTTTGATACCTGTTGATTTAAGAGTCATAATAAAATTGTATAAACTCTCATAATCTTCAACATCATCGTAACCAATTCTAGTTTTAATTGTTACAGGCAAACTTGTAACTGCTTGCATTTTACTCAAACAGTCTGCCACTAAATTTGGTTCTTTCATAAGACAAGCGCCAAATTTATTTTTTTCAACTTTTTTACTTGGACAACCTAAATTTAAATTAATTTCATCATATCCAAAATCTTCACCAACTTTTGTAGCTTCAGCTAGTAATTTTGGTGAAGAGCCACCCAATTGAAGCGCAACTGGTTTTTCATTAATATTAAACTCAAGTAACTTTTGCTTGCTCCCTCTACTGATGGCTTCATCAACCACCATTTCAGTGTAAAGAAGTGTATTTTTAGATATTAATCTTAAAAAAAATCTTTCATGACGATCTGTACAATCCATCATAGGAGCAATTGAAACTTTCCTATTCATAACTTTACTTTATATTATTTTTTTATGAGTTTGAAGCTTCTGGATCTTCAGAGTTTACTTCTGCTTTTTGATTTTCTTGATCTGATACCTCATCTAAAGAAACTTCACCTTGTTCGTTTAATGTTTCTTCATCTGTAGATACATCAACATCTGGTTTAGCAGTTTCTGAAAGTTCAGCTAAATCATCTTTAAAAACTTGAATTTTTTCAGGAGTTTTTCTTGCTCTTTTAGACGGTAATATTGGTGTTCCACTTTTTGAAATTTCACCTTTGTATAAACTTTCAAAATCATCACCCACATCATCATCATCTTCTGAACTATCATCTACTTGTTCAACATGTTTTCTTAATTTATAAACAGCACTTTCTTTTAAATCTGGAACTTTAATCTTTTCTTCGGATATTTCTCTCAATGCAATAACAGTATTTTTATCGTTATCTCTATCTAAAGATGGTTCGATGCCTGAATTTAACTGAGTGGCTCTCTCTTTAGCAACTAAAACTAATTCATAAGGACTATCTACTTTATCTATACAATCTTCTACAGTAACTCTAGCCATGCGCAGTATCTATACAGTGAGTTAAAGAAAATCAAGGAGAATTATTTAAATAAATTCAGGATTTAGCTTATTTCTGACGAATAATAGTAAAATAAGAGATAAAGAAATATAGCTAAATGATACTAACGCAATATGTTCTATAGAAAAGCCTCTATCGATTAATAAACCAAATAAAGCTGTACCAAAGGCTGTAGCAAGAACCATTAAAGCGGTAGTTAAAGCTTTGATTGAACCTATATATTTTACTCCATAAATCTCTGCCCATGTAGATGAGCCTAAAACATTAGCCAAACCATTTGAAATACCGATTAATCCTAAAAATACAAAAGCTGATAATTGAATTTCAAAAAAAATTAATACTAAAGTAGAGAGTAATAAAGGAATGTTCATAAATGTTAGTAATTTTCTACTACTAAACTTATCAACTAAAAATCCTGAGCCCAATAAGGTTATTACTGACAAAATAGAATAAACCATGAATGATTGAGCGATGACAAATGTTCCCCATTCTTTAGACTCTATAATAAAAGATTGATAGATAAATACTCCTGTTGCAACCCATGGCATTGCAAGCATATTTAGACACACTATGTAAAACCTATAATCTTTTAAAACCTCAATTCTTTTCCATTGTTTGATATTTTTTTCTTTATAATCTTTATCACCAGTTTCTTCTCTTGAGTCAAAATCAAGTTTTCTTATTAGAATAAAAGATGTAATTGGTAAAAAAATTAAAACTAAAATTGAAATTGATATCCATATGTTTTGCCATGTCGTAATTGTTAATAAAAAAACTATTAAAACTGGTAAAATAAATTCAGCAGTTGAAAGTCCAAACCAACAAGTGCTTAGGGCTTTCCCTCGAGATTTAGTGAAATATCTCGAAATAGTGGTTGTTGCTGTATGTGACATCATTCCTTGTCCTGAAAATCTGATTAAAAAAATTGCAATAAATAAAAATATGACTGATGAAATTTTTGATAAGAAAAAACACGAAAAAGAAAGAAGAATTGTAACAAAAAAAGCAAATTTGAATATATTTATATCATCTATTTTTTTTCCAACCCAGATTAAAAGAAAACTACTTAATAAAGTGGCAGAAGCATAAATTGATCCAAATTGTCCCTGAGTAATAGAAAGCGTCTCACGTATGCTCGAATTAAACAAGCCAAGAAAAAAACTCTGTCCAAAACTAGAAAAAAATGTAAATATAAATCCAAATATAATTACTTTTAAACTTAAACTCTTAAACATATAAAAAATTTATGACTTGTAATGTTGCTTTCATAGGTCTCGGGGTCATGGGTTACCCAATGGCTGGTTATATATCAAAAGCTGGACATAATGTAACTGTTTTTAATAGAACTAAATCCAAAGCTGAAAAATGGATTAAAGAATATAAAGGTAAGATAGCAGAAACCCCATCAGAAGCTGCAAAAGATGCTGAATATATTTTTACCTGTGTTGGGAATGATAATGATTTAAGAGAAGTAACCTTTGGTGATAATGGTGCTTTTAAAACAATCAAAAAAGGATCTGTCTATATTGATAACACGACAGCATCTGCAACAATTGCAAGAGAAATTCATGAATACGCAAAAAAAAATGGTTTTGGTTCTTTGGACGCTCCTGTGTCTGGTGGTCAAGCTGGTGCAGAAAATGGTGCTCTAACAGTTATGATTGGTGGAGATCAAATCGATTTTGATAAAGCAAAAGATAAAATTGATTGTTATAGCAAGAAAATGAAATTACTTGGTGCTGCTGGGAGTGGTCAGCTTGCAAAAATGGTTAATCAAATTTGTATAGCTGGATTGGTTCAAGGATTATCTGAAGCAATTAATTTTGGAATGAAAGCTGGCTTAAATATGGAAGATGTAATTGAAGTTATTTCAAAAGGTGCAGCTCAGTCTTGGCAAATGGAAAATAGATACAAAACAATGATCGATGACAAGTTTGATTTTGGTTTTGCTGTTGATTGGATGAGAAAAGATCTCAAGATTGCAATGGATGAAGCCAAAAATAATGGCTCAATATTACCTGTAACTGAATTAGTTGATAAATTTTATGGAGAAGTTCAAGATATGGGTGGTAAGCGTTGGGATACATCAAGTTTAATCAAAAGATTTAGAAAGTGATAGCGTATGCAACTAGCATACTACGAAAATTTCAGTGAAATAAAGAAGAAGATCTGGTTAATGCTAGATAATGCAATTACTAATCGTAGTTCACAATTTCGAATACCTACTTTTATTTGTGGTGAGCAATCTAATTTTGATGGAAGAATTGTTGTACTTAGAAAATCAGATCAAAAAAACAATATAGTTCAATTTCATAGTGATATTAGATCTGATAAAATTGAGAAATTAAAAAAAAATTCAAAAGCTGCAATGCTTTTTTATGATAAGGAAGAAAAAATCCAAGTCAGATTAAAAGTTGAATGTGTAATTAACCATAACAATGATGTTACTAAAGATTCATGGTCTAAAACTCAACATATAAGTAGAAAATGTTATTTAGTTGATAATGGTCCTGGGAGAGAGTCTGACATACCTACATCTGGACTTAAACCAGAATTAGATAATTTTGAATTCACTATGGAACAAAGTGAGGAAGGTTATAAAAATTTTACTGTTATACAATGCAAAATAAAATCTATTGAATGGCTTTACCTCGCTGCTAAAGGGCATCGAAGAGCAAAGTTTGATTTAATAAATAACAAGGATACTTGGTTGATTCCCTAATGAAAAAATATGAAGCAATGGTTTTATCTTGTATGGATCCACGGTTCCAAACAAAGGTATTTAATTATTTAAAAAGTAAAAAGTTAACTGGAAAATACAGCTCATTTACTATTGCAGGTGCTGCAATTGGTGTAACTCATAAGAAATTTAAGAAATGGCATTCTACATTTTGGGATAATTTGGAAACTTCAATAAGATTGCACAAAATAAGAAAATTAATTGTTATCAACCATGAAGATTGTGGTGCTGCAAAAATAGCTAACAAAGAGAAGAAATTTAACTCATCAATCGAGAGTAAAATACACAAGGAGTCTTTCAAGAATATTAAAAAAGTACTGAATAAAAAATATCCTAATTTAAAAGTAGGTTTTAAAATCTTGTCTGTCTAATTAAATATAAAAGAGTATTTTAAGCAGTTATTTTAACCAGTCTTTTATTTAATTCTTTTATTTCACTTACCTGATTTTTTAATTCATCTACAGCTTTTTTAACACCATAGCTTGATTGATCATAATCATCACAAATAATAACTTTTCCTTTTTTAATTTCTTTTAAGATTAAGGACAAATCATTACTTACAGTCTCATAAGAATGGCCGCCATCAAGAAAAACCATATCTATTTTGGAAAGATCAATTTTTGGTAATTCTCTATTGCTAAAACCTTTATATAAATGAACATTATCTTTAAATTTACTTAAAAATTTATAAATCGATTCAATCGAGAATAAATCTTTTTTTAAAATTACATTAAATAGAAAATGTTTAAATGGATTTGATAATTTGTTATGCTTAACAGTCATTTCTTTGTTATCAATTAAACTATTTGTATTTTCAAATATATCAATTCCATGAAATGAAAACTTACCGTCATTTATTAAATTTAGTTTTTCACATACATTTCTTGAAGTAACACCTTGAAAAACTCCTATCTCTAAAAAATTTTTTGGCTTATATATTTCTATTTGATCAAGTAATATATTTGCTGACTGGATATCTTTTTTAAAACTAGACTTCCTGAAGTAATATTTAAAATTCATTATTTAAAAAATTGACTTAGAATATTTTTTCCAATTATCTTGATAATGTTTGGTGTTTTCAAAAACTGCTTTTTTCTCTTCTGCAGTTACTTTTCTTACAACTTTTCCTGGTGAACCAATTACTAGAGAGTTATCTGGTATCACTTTATTTTCAGTGATTAAGGCTTTAGCACCAATAATACAATTTTTTCCAATTTTAGCATTATTTAAAATGACTGCTCCAATTCCAATCAAACTATTGTCTCCTATCGTACATCCATGAAGCATTACCATGTGTCCAACAGTTACATCTTTCCCAATCTTCAAAGGATAACCAGGATCTGTATGTAAAACACTTCCATCTTGAACATTTGATCCTTCACCAATATAAATATTTTCTATATCCCCGCGTAAAACCGCATTAAACCAAATACTAGAATTCTTTTCCAAAGTTACATCACCTATTATAGTTGCATTAGGGGCTACCCAATTTTCGCCAGAGTTTTTTGGTTTTTTATCTTTTAAATCGTAGAACATAATTTATATATTATTACATTATGCCAATACAAACTCCAATATGTGATTTCGGCCAAAAGGCTTCTGACTTTAAGCTTAAATCAACAAACAATAAAATAGTTTCTCTAGATGATATTAAAGGTGAAAATGGAACTTTAATTATGTTTATATGTAATCACTGTCCATATGTTAAAGCTGTTACAAAAGATATTGTTGAAGATTGTAAAAAATTAAATGATATTGGTATTAATTCTGTAGCTATTTGTGCAAATGATGCTGAAAACTATCCTGAAGACTCTTTTGAAAATATGATTGAGTTTGCCAAAAAAAATCAATTTAATTTTCCTTATTTAGTTGATGAAACTCAAGAGATTGCCAAAACTTATGATGCTGTA
>Ga0209425_10005585_pt1 | contig 12315 bp, 13 predicted proteins | sample COG_05_FD_184749 | JGI IMG/M metagenome (GOLD analysis project Ga0209425, IMG submission 184749) | Pelagic Microbial community sample from North Sea - COGITO 998_met_05 (SPAdes) (version 2) | ecosystem: Environmental > Aquatic > Marine > Neritic zone/Coastal water | place: Helgoland, sampling... | reverse complement strand
AACCCATATGTTAATTTGAACCCCGCTACGGCAAACCTAATCAATCACGGTGTTTTTCATCCGATGTAGCCTGCACAAGCAGCGCGCAAGCGATGCGCCTGCAGGAAATGCGCGAAGCGCCTCAACCCATATGTTAATTTGAACCCCGCAGGTGTTCACGTTGTTCTCTTGTGCGGGCTACGACAGACCTAATCAATCACGGTGTTTTCTTCTGATGTAGCCTACGCAAGCGATGCGCCTGCAGGAACTGCGCGAAGCGCTTCAACTTTGGAAAGCCGCACGTCATTCCGGGATCCATAAAATGCAGACAAAAAAAAGCCCGGATAAATCCGGGCTTTTCTCTATTTCGAAGCACTCAGTCAGAGATTAACCGAAGTTAACTGCTAAACGAGCTGTTACTACATTGTAGTGACGTCCTGAAGCATACTGAGGAAAAAATGTAGTTGAGCCAACGAGCTTATTGGTGCCATAGTCATTGTCGTGATCCCATTGTAAGATGAAATCAGTATTTTGATATAGACCCACTTTATAGCTTACTGAGTAACGATCTTTTGGTAAGCCTAAAGGACTAGCTTCCCAAGAACGATCGTAGCTCACACCTAATGTGTTATCGCGGTTGTTGAAGTACTTGAATGTGTACCCAGCTTCCAAACGACCCGCAGAAGGTTTTGCAGCTTCGCCATCCATAAATTCAACAGGAACAGCATCATCTTCGTTGAAGCTTCTTAATGCAGTTACATAAGATGCTTTAACAGAAAACGGACCAGAAGTTACGCCAGCACCCATGTAAAGTTCAGGCACCTTGTTTAGGTAACTTGTTTTATCTGCTGTAGCGATGAAACGTTGGAACCCTTCAACATCAACCATGTTATCAAGGTAACCAAGTTCTAAGTTATAAGCCGCAGTATCTCTCATGTCGCCATGATAGCTTGCAGTAATACCCCAGTTGATTTGGTTACGGTTTCTGGTTACATCAGAATCAGTTCCTTCTTCATCAACTTTGTTCAAACCTGTTTCCAGGAAGAATGCAGAAGCATTGATTCCAGAAAGGTCTAACATACCGATTTGCACAGCAACATCATTGAGTTCAGTCATTTCTTGAACCATTGATTTTGTGATTGGGTGCAATTCATAAGAACCGAAGTCTACATACTGTAAACCCGCTCTTAAGTAGTATGGTTCTTTATCAAAATCAGAAATTGTAGCGTACGCTTGATCAACGTGAAAAGCAGAACTTGTATCAAGTGCTGACTTACCCATTGTGTAGTTAGTACTTACTGATTCGTAAGTAACACCAACACGAGCAGATACCCAATTAGTGACATCAGCGTCAATATTGAAGTAAGCATCGTTTATACCAAAACGCTTAACATTCTCACCGGTGAAACGGCCAGATGTTTTGTGTGCGTCGCCAGATGCAAACGGTCCACCGCCATCTTTACTGTTGTAGTCATCATCATTATAACCAATCGTACCAGCCAATTTAGTATCAACATTGATACCACCGCTCATGCGGATATATTTTGACCAAGAACTATTAGCTTGAGCAGGACGACCATCTTGTTGAGACATGCTCGCTAAAGTTGCTTCCATTTCAGCAACACGAGTCCTCATTGATGTCATCTCGCTATCAGAGGCTGTGGCAGCCAATGCTGGGTTACTGCTGAGTAAGCCTAGACTTACTAAACTTATAGCACCCACTGAAGCAACAAATTTTTTCATGCGTTCAAATCTCCTTGTAACACTCATTACCAGACAGTAATTAACATACTAATACATTTTCATCTTTGCAAGAAAATTTAGTCAATTATTTAATAAAAACTAAACAATTACCAACCTTCTTACATCTCTTATAAGTCTCGTAGTCGATCTCTTACAAACTTGAGCATCTACTACAATCCTAGACTTATAACCTAAGTGCTTACTATACATAATAAAATTATGTACGCAAGCATTTATTCGGCAGTTGCCGAGTTGAATAAATAAATGCAAACTTTTTTCATCGTGAATCGTTTAACACTTAAAATATATTTTCAAATCGATAACAACCAATACACTTACAGCTTATCAGCATTCTCCGTAAGATAGCTAGCAACGCCCGCGGGTGTCGCTTGCATTCCTTGCTCGCCCTTTCTCCAACCGGCAGGACACACTTCTCCATGCTCTTCATGATGCTGCAATGCATCCACTAAACGAAGCAACTCATCTATGTCGCGACCCAACGGTAAATCATTCACAACCTGTGAACGCACAACACCTTTGCTATCTATTAAGAATGTGCCGCGAAAAGCAACACCTGCTTCAGGATGCTCTACGCCGTAACTTTGACAGATAGAATGGTCAACATCTGCGACCAATGTGTAATCTAACGCGCCGATGCCGCCTTGGCTGACTGGCGTGTTGCGCCATGCATTGTGTGTAAACTGTGAATCAATCGAAACGCCGAACACTTCTACGCCACGTTTTTTGAATTCATCCATTCTACGGTTCAATGAAATTAACTCAGACGGACAAACAAACGTGAAATCTAATGGATAAAAGAAAACTAAAGCATATTTATCCTTAATCACTTCTGATAATTGAAGATTGTTAACAATCTCACCATCACTCAATACTGCTGCTGCTGTAAAATCTGGCGCATTACGGCCTACTAAAACTGGCATTCTCTTCTCCTAAAGTTAACTTAACTATTTTCCGGTAAATCTTTAACCATCGCTTGCAATTCACCACTTTGATAAAGCTCGGTAATAATGTCACAACCACCCACTAACTCTCCCTTAATGTATAGCTGGGGAAATGTCGGCCAGTTTGCATACTGTGGCAAGGTTGCACGAACGTCTGGATTGGCCAACACATCAACAAATGAAAATGGCTTACCGCATGCAGAGAGCAACTTAACGACTTGCGCTGAAAACCCACACTGAGGTGCATCAGGTGAACCTTTCATGTACAAAATCATGTCGTTGGTTTGAATTTGTTCTTTGATCTTTTCTAAAGTATCCATATCATCACCCTGTTGTTTATCATTACGCCACCCGGGGGTAAGTTACCTTGTAAATAAAGGCGGATCACTGATACACTCGGGCAATCAATTGGGCGACATATTAAACGAATGCTGAAACAAGTCAAGCCACACGCAAATACCTGGACTATCGATCTGACTCTTCTGACAATCGTTATTGGACTCGTTTACATTCTTTTTCTAGGCTACCCACCACTCGCAGTACCCGATGAAGCACGCTACAGTGAAATTCCCCGTGAAATGCTTGCTCTGCGAGACTTTATTACCCCGCATTTAAATCTCATAAAATATTTTGAAAAACCACCGCTCTTCTATTGGATGCAAACCATTTCAATACAGTTATTTGGTTTAAGCGAATGGTCAATGCGGCTCATGACAATGCTCATGGGCTTAACGGGCTGCTTACTCACCTACACCACTGCGCGCCTGTTATTTAATCGCACCACAGGCTTACTCTCAGCTGCTATCTTATCTAGCTGCTTTTTATATTACGGAATGTCGCACTTAATCACACTCGACATGACGTTTGGTACATTCATTACCGGCACTTTATTTTCATTTCTGTTGGCCGTTAACTCAACGTCAAATAAAAGTCGTCGCGGCTTTATGACGCTATGCGCTGTGAGCTGTGCCTGCGCCGTATTAACGAAAGGATTAGCCGGCCTCATCTTGCCGGGTATGGTTATTTTCCTCTGGCTGCTGATCTTCAATGAATGGAAACAATTAAAAACATTATTCATCCCCGGCGCGATGATTATTTTTCTCATCATCACAGTGCCATGGCACGTGCTGATACAACAAAAAAACCCTGAGTTTTTTCATTACTATTTTATCACGCAACAATTCTCGCGTTACTTCACCCTGTCAGCCGGACGCTATCAACCTAACTGGTTTTTTATCCCCATCCTATTAACAGGCATTTTCCCCTGGACTGGCTTTTTATTTCAAGCATTGTGGCATCATTGCAAATCCTTAAAACGCCACTTCCAACTCAACAAGAATGCAGGCTTCTTACTATTGTGGGCAACGCTCATCTTCACCTTCTTTTCGGTTTCACACTCAAAACTGATTCCCTACATTATTCCGGTCTTCGCACCATTAGCCATCTTAATCGGTTCATACTTAACGCTAGAAAAACGCAACCCCCTTGGCGTGAGTCTTTTCATCGTGTTATCACTCACATTTGCTGCTGGCGCCATCATCAGCCAACCCTACATTCCAGCAACCCCAACTGCTGCAATTCACTTAACGCTATTAGCGACTGTGTTATCTATCGGCGCGATCTCAACCGGCATCTTTTATGTCCGCAATACACGATACTGGTTCGCAACCATGCTACTCACCAGCGCACTGGCTTACCCCATCATCAATACAACAATCCCACACATCGATGATCGATCAATCAAATCGCTCGCGATGGATTTAAAACCGATGCTCGAACCCGGCGACATCGTGATCAACTATAAACATTATTACCAAGACCTCCCCTTCTACATTGAACGCGAAACTTTAATCGCTGACTGGCGAAATGAATTGGACTTTGGTGCCACCCATCAAGAAAACGGACCTGAACGACTCATCAACATCGAAGACGCTATGGCACTTTGGAATAGCGATAAAACAGTTTATGCTCTGACGCGATCACAATATTACGACGAACTCTTAGAACAAACACCAAGCGTACGCTTATTCCTCATTTCACGCACACCATCGAATGTGCTCATTAGTAACAAGGATCCTAACAAATGAACCCAGTCATGATGTGTACTATTCTCGTCTCAGTTTTATTAAACTCTGCCGCTCAACTGTTATTAAAAGATGGTATGGCCAGAATCGGATCGTTTGAATTCTCAACCGACAACATCTGGCCGATTGCTTTTAAAGTGGCTTGCAGCCCCGGCATCATTGGCGGTTTGTTTATCTATGTTGTCAGCGTTGTCGTATGGCTCATCGTATTATCACGCGTTGACGTAAGCCTCGCCTACCCCATGACCAGCATCGGCTATATCGTCACCGCCGTTGCAGGCTTCTTTTTATTCCATGAAAATTTATCACTAACCCGAATCATTGGCATACTCGTCATCATGGCCGGCGTATACCTAATCACCAGGAGCTAAACCATGAGCGATGACTTTCTTCCCTTTTCAAAACCAAGCATTTCAGATGAGGCTATCGCTGAAGTCGTTGCCTGCTTAAAATCAGGCTGGATCACTACAGGACCCCGAACCGCACGCTTCGCAGAACTCCTGCAAGACTATTTCCCCACAAAGCACGCACTAACTGTCTCTTCAGGTACTGCCGGGTTACACCTTGCCCTCTTGGGCTTAGATCTATCTCCCGGCGATGAAGTGATCACATCCTCACTCACCTTTGTAGCCTCCCTCAACACCATCGTGCAAGCTGGCGGAAAACCCGTGCTCGTTGATATTAATCCCAACACTCGCAACATGGATGTAAACTTACTCGAAGCCGCCATCACACCTAAAACGCGCGCAATCATGCCCGTGCATTTTGCAGGTCAACCGGTTGATCTAGAACCACTTTATGAGATTGCCAAAAAACACAATCTTCGCGTTATCGAAGATGCTGCTCAAGCCATCGGCTCTGAATATCACGGCAAACGTATTGGCAGCTTCGGCGACACACAAGTCTTTAGCTTTCACCCCAATAAAAACCTCACCACCGGTGAAGGTGGCTGCGTTACAACAACTGATGACGAACTCGCTAAGCACATTAGCGTAATGCGCTTTCACGGCATCGATCGTGACGCGTTTAATCGTTTTTCAAAAGATGGCTCACAAGCCTACGATGTGATCGCGCCCGGACACAAATACAATATGCTCGACATGCAAGCAGCGCTAGGCATTCATCAATTGCCTGCGCTCGAAACATTTATTGAAAAACGCACCGCACTTGCAATGCGATACTATGAAAAACTCGGTGAAATAAAAGCCCTCTCCTTGCCTGAATGTCCGCCAAAAGACGTGATGCATAACTGGCACCTTTTCACAGTCTATGTGGATCCGAAGATTATCTCTCGCGATGACTTTATGTTAAAATTAAAAGAAAACAATATCGGTAGCGGCTTGCACTATGAAGCTGTCCACCTTTATTCCTACTACCAAAAAAATTATGGGTTTAAAGTCGGCGACTTTCCACATGCAGAACGTGCATCAAAAGAAATTGTTAGCCTACCCCTATTTCCTGATATGACCACTGACGAACAAGACCGTGTTATCCAAACCATTAAACAAATAACCCAATAAGGAGCCTCTCATGGCAACACCTTACTTAAGCGTCGTTATCCCCGTGTATAACGAAAGTGATAATTTACAATTGCTCTATGATCGGCTCACAAAAGCCTTAGACGCACTCGACAAAACGTTTGAAATTATCTTCACGAACGACGGTAGTCGAGATAACTCGCTCGAAATGCTCAACAACTTCCACACACAACGACCCACGCAAATTCGCGTCATTGATTTTAACGGCAACTTTGGTCAGCACCAAGCCGTCATGGCTGGATTTGAACACAGCCGTGGCGATGTGGTTGTCACTTTAGACGCCGACCTGCAAAACCCCCCTGAAGAAATTTATAAACTCTTAACGGAATTTGAAAAAGGACACGACGTGGTCGAAGGTGTTCGTCAAATGCGTCAAGACAATCCGTTTAGACGCTACGCCTCTAAACTCTGCAATCGCTTAAGGGAAAAAATTACTGGCATCAAACTCACCGATCAAGGCTCTATGCTGCGTGCTTATTCTCGCAGAGTGACCGATCTCATGGTGATGAGCTCTGAAGCCAGCGCATTTATTCCTGCTCTCGCTTACAGCTTTGCATCAAACCCAGGTGAAGTAGCCGTTGCTCACGAGTCTCGTGCAGCAGGCGAATCAAAGTACAACCTCTACAGCTTGTTACGGTTAAACTTCGATTTAATGACGGGTTATTCGCTCATCCCGCTGCAATTCTTCACCTTCTTAGGTGTCTGCATCTCCGGGTTTAGCTTTATCTTCGTTATCTATATGTTTGCAAGAAGATTAATCGTAGGGCCAGAAGTCGGTGGCGTATTCACCCTCTTCGCTATCGCGTTCTTTTTAATGGGCATCCTCTTATTTGGATTAGGTATCGTCGGAGAATATGTCGGTAGGATCTACCAAGAAGTGCGCCAACGACCAAGACATGTGATTCGAAAAATCACTGAAGAGTCAATAAAAAAAGACGTGCATTGAACGCCTTTTTTTTAGCAAAGAAAAACTACTTTCCAAGCGCCGCTTTAGGCGAAAGAACAGCCGCGCACTCATCTAGCATTATCTTACCAGGCGCAACAAAACTTGCAAATACGCCCATCTTAATCACACCTTCTTGATCTTTTTCTGCCGCTATCACTTTACGTGCATCATCATGCTGCTTTGAAGAAAGTGTTTTAGTGTAAAACGTTTTACACCAATCTTCAGCACCAGCACCGCCTGCAATATAACCCACGTTTTGAATCTCAGGACTCGGTTTAAAAAGCGTCTTGAACGCTGATAAACAAATCAATTCGCCCAGCCCTCGATTCCGAAATTTTTCTGCGACAATAAAATCGGCTACATACGCAAGACCCTTATGCTGAAAAATCAACAACGATGCAAGGATATTGCCTTTGCCATCTTGTAAAGTACACTGCGTTCCACCCCTGGCTTTATCAAGCTCTTGCACTTCACCATAGAGACCGTCTTCAATTTTTTTAGCATTGATAAATTCAGCGTTATCTTTCTTAAACGTAAAAAGCGCCCGACCCCGATTCTTATATTCTCTTTCATCCAACACAAGGTGACATTTAGGCAGATCTTTTTCTTTTAGCTTTGCCTCGATAAGCAACATATTAACAAGCAAATCTTCAGCTCGAATAGTCCATAAGAATTTCACATGAAGTTTAAAGCATCCACTATCTATCGCCTCTTTGAGGTATTGCTCAGGCAAAGAAATCAACTTCTTACCACCATAATTTTCAAGTGTTGGGCTGATCATCGCATAAAATGCCAATCACTTTTCTACCGACTCAGGTAATTGATCGAGTGATACTAAAGTCATCCTATCAAATGGATTCATACCTATACTCACAGCAAAGTCCTGGCCCTTAATCACTGGAGCTGTTTTTTTAACTGTTTTCTGATCTAGCGCGGGTTGTTTCAGCATCTTAATACTCCTTGTTATTAACTCTGTGTTCCCAGTATACACAGGCAACCTTAAGCAAATATTATGAACTCAGAAGAATTTTTAATCAATCAGTTACATTATTACCTAACCGAAATTTATACTACATATAATAGACCCTCAATCAACCCTTGCCATCAACTGTAGAGTCACTTATAATTGCCCACAATCTAATCAAGCAGGGAATATCATGAGTTTGAAAATCTTAATCTTAGGCGTTAACGGGTTCATTGGAAATAGCTTAACATATAGCATCTTAAAAAATACCGACTGGGAAGTGTATGGCATGGATATGTCATCGAACAAACTTGGTCACAGTATCGATCACGAAAGATTCCACTTCATCGAAGGCGATGTCACCATCAACAAGGAATGGATTGCCTACCATGTCAAAAAATGTGACGTAGTGCTCCCACTCGTTGCAATCGCAACCCCTGCAACTTACGTACAAGAACCACTACGCGTCTTTGAACTCGACTTTGAAGCCAACCTCGAAGTGATTCGTCAGTGCGTTCAATACAACACCCGCGTACTCTTCCCTTCAACCTCAGAAGTCTACGGTATGACGCCAACACCTGAGTTTGACGAGTACGAAACACCCCTCACACTCGGCCCAATCCACAAAGAACGTTGGATCTACTCTTGCTCTAAACAAATGATGGACCGCGTTATCTACGCTTACGGTGCACACAAAGGTTTAAAGTACACCTTGTTCCGTCCATTCAACTGGATCGGCCCTATGCAAGATGATGTGAGAGAACTCAAAGAAGGCGGCTCACGCGTACTCACACAGTTCATTAGCAACTTAATTCACGGTAAAGATTTACAACTTGTTGACGGCGGCGCGCAAAAACGTAGCTTCACTTATATCGATGACGGTATCGATGCCTTAATGAAAATTATTGAAAACAAAGATAACTGTGCCGATAAAGAAATTTTCAACATCGGTAACCCTGAGAACAATTTCTCTATTCGCGAACTCGCGGAAATGGTCATGGCAATCAGCAAGGACTACCCTCGCTTTGCCAACACAGGCACAAAAATTATTAACGTGACCTCAAAAGAATATTACGGTGATGGGTATCAAGACGTCATGAGCCGCGTACCTTCAATTAAGAACGCGAAAGAAAAACTCAACTGGGCGCCTACAACCGACATGGAAGCTGCATTACGCGCAACCGTCGGCTACCACTTAGAAAATGCTGAGTGGGCTCCAACGATTGATATCACAAAGGCCGTCGCAGAAACAGCGGAATAATTCATGACTAAAATTCTTGCCTTAAAAATTGACGTTGACACTGAACGAGGTACCCGCATCGGTGTCAACCAATTACTCGGCCTCTTCAGCGAGCTCGACATCACAGCCACCTTTCTTTACTCCCTCGGCCCTGACAACACAGGTCGCGCAATCAAACGCATATTCCGCAAAGGCTTTTTAAAGAAAGTCTCTCGCACCAGCGTTGTGAGCACCTACGGCTTACGCACCTTAATGAACGGTGTTTTATTACCAGGACCGCACATCGCAAAGAAACACGCTAAGATCATGCAGAAAAGTGCAGCGCTCGGTCATGAGGTCGGCATACACAGCTACGATCATGTCAAATGGCAAGACAACTTATTCAAAATGTCACCTGAACAAGTCAGCAACGAATTTGGTAAGGCATTGGACGCATTTAAATTTGCGTTCAACCTCGACGCCAAAACAGCCGGCACAGCAGGCTGGCAAGCTAACGCTGATAGCTTACAAGCCTATGACAATGCAGAACTGACCTATGGCAGCGATTGCCGTGGTGAATACCCATTCCTTCCAAAAATTGGCAACAAGGTATTCAAAACCCCGCAACTTCCAACCACACTGCCCACACTAGATGAATTGCTCGGTCGACCAGAACACCCTGAAGACACATTAGCTGATTTCTACTTGTCGCAATTGCGTGATGACAGGCCCAATGTTTTCACCATGCACGCAGAAATTGAAGGCATGCAACACCTTACTTGGTTTAAATCATTTCTTGAAAAAGCGTTAGCCGCAGGCGTCGTATTTGAAACAACCGATATGATTGCGCAACGTCTTCTGGCCGATGCCAATGAATTGCCAGTCTGTGAATTCTTGCAAGGCACCATCGAAGGTAGATCAGGCACCTTGGCAGTTCAAGGAGAGAATGCTAGTTAAGCCAAAAGTGATAAAAATGTTCCGTTTGCTTAACAGTAAACCCATTTTTTTCATACAGCGCACAAGCGGCTTCGTTACTGAATTGCGTGACTACGTCACAGCGGTTCATTCCTTCGTCAACACACCACGCAAGCGCGGCATTGATCAGCTTCATTGCGAGTCCTTGGCCACGGTAACTTGGATCAACACCGATTAAATCAATGCAGCCCACATCACCTTTCTTCTTTAAAGTCACAACGCCAATGCACGCCTCACCCACCTTAATCACTTTCACACAATCTGCATTAGTGCGATTAACTGCATTTTCCATCCAACGACAATAGACTTTTTGATACGCATCTGCAGGCATCTTTTTATCTAAATAAAAACGACTGCGCTCGCCAATCTCAAACGCTAATGCAATCAAATCAGGCATCGCTACTCGATCAACATATTCAACGACGTCGCTACCGCAAACCGGTGACAACCCCTCTAAAGATAGTTGGTAAGTCACTTTGATATCAGCCAACACCCCATGACAAGCATCCGCTGCATCTTGCGTTTTGGTATCATCACTCTTTGAAGACCAATAAACACAATCCACACCATCATGACCAAGGGAGGTGAGCGCCGCTTCTAGCTGAGATTGATCCAACACAGGCTCATCAATTCGCGCCACTCGCAAGTCTAAAACATCACTATCCCAGTCTAACAATCGCATATTCACCATGAGTCGCTCCTAAAGTTCTTCGCACATATCCATTAACACGTTAATTTCATCTAAGAATTTCTGATATGAGATTTCAACATCCTGAGCACTCCCTTCGCTTAAGTCACGCTCCAAGGTGTCGGTGGCTTTTTCCAATCTTGGTACTCCCACGTAATGCAAGCCGCCATGGAATTTATGGACTTCATCTTTCAGCAAATCTAACCGGGATGAGGCCTTGGCGTCTTGGACTGTCTTTAAAACATCAGGGATACTGCTAATCAATGTTTTCAGCAATCCTTTGACAAGCTCTTCACTTAAGCCTAAAGATTCAGCAGCATGCTGACTATCAATAATATTCGCACCGCTTTTAGACGAGGCTAACACGGTTTCTTTGGACTTGAACCCCGTAATGTCAATACTACGACCTATAACAAAACGATCAATCACTTGCTTAGATTGCAAACCTGATAAAGGTTTACTTAAAACGCCATCAGCACCACTATCAATACAATTGAATTCTGTTGCTTCATCCGTATGCGCCGTGAGAATAACGATACTTGCCTTAGTCTCACGATTACTCTCAATAGCTCTAATCTCTTTAACAACATCATAACCTTCAAGGTCTGGCAAGCCGATGTCCATATAAATTAAATTAAACGTATTGTCACGAAACTCATCAATAGCTGCGCCCCCACTACCCACAACGACGGCATAACAGCCTAGCTCACGCAAGGTCATCATTATCGTCAGTTGCGCAATGCGATTATCTTCAACTAACAACACCCGAACATCTTTATACTGTTCTCGCCCACCAGGCATATCGTGCGAGAGCAAGGTCGTCGTATCAAATGACATTCCCATCACACCAATAATAGTGCCTGCGTCATCACGGTATGGGACTTTATGACTAAGGTAAATCATAGTTGAGCCATCAGGCAGCGTCACTATTTCTTCTTCACGGAATGTTTTTCCTGAACTTACGACATATTGATCGTTTGCGCGTAATTGCTCGGCGTTCTTTTTCCACGGTAGATCAAAATCAGTCTTCCCAATAATTGAATCGGGTGAGGAAAAACCTAGCACCTTAGCTTGACTCTCATTACAAGCAATGTAAACACCGTCTAAATCTTTGCAATAGGTATGGCCCGGCATGCCCACCAGCACGCGTTGAAGCGATTGGACAAAAGACTCATCAACAGTTGTGGGGTTGGTTTTTTTCATTATTTAACACCTTC
>Ga0209425_10005581_pt1 | contig 12318 bp, 8 predicted proteins | sample COG_05_FD_184749 | JGI IMG/M metagenome (GOLD analysis project Ga0209425, IMG submission 184749) | Pelagic Microbial community sample from North Sea - COGITO 998_met_05 (SPAdes) (version 2) | ecosystem: Environmental > Aquatic > Marine > Neritic zone/Coastal water | place: Helgoland, sampling... | reverse complement strand
AAGCCAAAACAGCCGAAACAAGCGAAAAAGCCGAAGCCCGCGGCGGCGGCGGTTCCTCCTTCCCAGGCGAACGAGGGCGATGCTCCGGTGGTGACGGTGGGCATGACCGTCGAGGACGATAAGGTGAAGGTGGAGTTGGCGCAGCGCGTGCCCACGGAGGAGAAGTGAACGCGCGTGTCCATTGCTATCTAATCTAATGCGAAGGTGGTACCTAATCACGAACACTCGCGTCGCACCACGGACCCGTCCGGCTTCACCTCCAAGTCCGGGTGGTGACGCGCCATCACCTCGGGGTGTGACCTAGCCAGAGACTTCAGAGCATTCGCCCCGTACTCCCCGATGAGTCTGTTCCCTCCCTTCCCGTGCGACCCCGTCTCGGCGACGGCCTCGGGCTCTCGCCTGAGCCACGTCAGCGTCGCCGGAAGACTCTCCATCGGTTCGATCACCGCATCCAGACGTGGATTCCAAAAGTACGGAACGCTCAGCCGCGACGGCGACGGCGACGCCTTCGACACCACCCTGTGCGGCGTCGCGAGATAGTACCCCCGCGTCTTGAGCTGCATCATCTCCCCGAGGTTGACCACGATCGCGCCGTCCACCGGGTCCGCGTCGACCCACGTCCCGTCCCCGTTCTGAACCTGCAGTCCGCCCACGTCGTCCTGCAGCAGCAGCGACAGGTACCCGCTGTCGGTGTGCGCGCCCACGCCGAAGGACGGATCCCGCGAACCCTCGGGCGCCGGCGGGCACAACGCGATTTTTGCCTGCACGTTTGGTCTACCGCGGAAGTCGTCCTCGAAATAGTCCCGCGGCATGTCCAGGCTGACCGCCAGGAGCTCCATGAGACGCGCGGACAGTGTCGCCATATCGTCCAGGAACGAGGTCATCGACGTCTTAAACCCCGGACATTGGGTCTCGTCCGGCCACTGGTTCGGACCGACGAGCACGTCGTAGATGTGTCCGCCCACACCGCCGCGTGGTGCGTCCGCCTCCACCCCCATCTCGATCTGTTCCCTCCAGTCCGGCCTGCCCGCGGTGTTCTCCGCGCCCAGGCGGACGTATCCTCTGAACGCCGGTGAGTTGATGTTGGCGATTCCCTGCTTGACGTCGTGAGGGAGGGCGAAGAAGGCGCGTGACGAATTCATCGCATCGGCGGTGGTCGACGCATCTATGCCGTGGTTAATGACGTAGAAGAAGCCCACGGTGTGGCATATGTCCCTCAGTCGACAGCAGAACGCCGTTTCCTCCTCGGGCGTGCAGTCCTTATCGGGAAGGTGCAGCACAGGGAGCGAGGAGAACGTCGAGGCGGCCGTGGACACCTGGGCTCGACTCCCAGTGGCACGCCTCGGATGAGCCCCGCGTTCGGTCCTCCTGCTACAGGCGATACGACGCGCGCGATCCCGTGACACCGACTCGGACGTCGATGCCACCGCGCACGGCCCACGAGAAGTTGTAGCAGCGGACATCCCGCTTCCCTTGGTGTGAAGACGGTGACGAGAGATCTTCTGAATACGAGAGTTTTTCTCGAACTGCTAACTCCTGAAGCTATGTGGTGGCAGCCTCCGGCTGCCCTATGCCTGCCCTGTTCGGGCCTAATGAATCGTTCCTATCGTGTCGAGCCTGCCGCGATATTCCCGTCGCGCGCGGCCCGTCCTCCTCATTGCGTCTGGGCCCATCGCCCAGAGCCAGTTCCCTGACCCAGAGCCAGTCACCTCACTTCAATAAAACTACTGCTCAGATGCCAACAGGTTTGTCATCGACCCGAGCGGAGACGATTGCTGACGCTTCGAGTTCGCCGCGCTCATCGCGGCCTCATCCGCGTCGTCGCTGCATCGCTTGCGGGATTTGCTCGCCTGCGAGGATCGAAGAGGGATGCGAGGCGGGTCAGTGAGCAGTTCTTCTGAGAGAATCGATGCACCCCTCCACACAGCTGTGGTTGGAGGCGGGTGAAAACCTGACGGCTGGGAGGCTCACCTGCTGGGAAGACCACGCGGGAGTCGACGTGATGAAATCGCTGTTGACGCGCTCACCGCCGACGAAAATCTGGAACGTCATCGTTCACTCTATACGCGGAAAGATGGGATGGATATTAGCACACGTGAGGAGTGGCGGCGAGGAATCAAGAATCAAGCCGGGCGGGAGAAACTCAACGGCCTGGGATCTGGCGATGGCGGCGGATTCAGCGTAGCAGGAAGGCGCTCGGGGACTCACCGTATCGACTCTCGATCGTAAAGAAACGTCCCTGGGGTGACTCGATCGACCGACTGTACTTAGACCGTCGAGCGGGGCGCTTGTCGCGTCCTGAAGAGTGGCTTTGACGCTTCGTTACCCATCTGAACTTTTCAAATCGCCACATCGCCACAACAGAAATCTCGTTGCTTTTTCGTCGCAGAGCAGGGGCGAGGCTCGGGCGGGGGCACGGCGGCGATATGACCATTCCGGTGAATGCGGGGGTCAACGGAGAATTAGTCGCGAAGGCGCCGAGGCGTATCACGCCCCAGGCGGTCGACGACGACGTCGCGGATCCGGTAGGTTCCCGGAGGGTACGCCAGCCATCGCAGAAACTGCTGGAATCATCCCCCAACGACAAGCGCCCGAGGCTGGACGATGGGCCGCAGAATGGACAGCACGGCGACGACGACCCGTTCGTGGTCGAGCTCCGGATGTTTTTCCAGGAGAAGCTGGACGGGCGAGCCCTGGTGGTGCCCAGGTTTTGCAGGAATCCGCTCGACCTCGGGCACGTCTACAGGGAGGTTGTCGCCAGGGGCGGGTACAAGGAAGTGTGCGATGCGCGGCGATGGAAAGAGGTCTGCGCCACGCTGGGTCACGACCTCTCCGGGCAGACCAGCGCGGGGTACCAGATGCGTCAGAACTACGAGAGGTGCCTGCTGGAGTACGAGTTCGCCCAGCACGGCCGCAGCTTGGGGCTGGTGAAGGACGCCATCGCGAATAACCGCGAGTGGTCCGCTAAGTGGAGCAGGATGCAGGGGAAGATCCCGGGCGGACCGGGGGAGCAGGTCAACCTCGACGTGGGCCTCGGGGTACCCCCGCCCACGGTCCACCTTAACCTGGACAAGACGAGGGCCAACGCCGCGTACAACATGGACGATGCGGATGAAAGAAAGATTGCTCACACGCTCGGACTTTACGACTCCATCGAACCGTTCGAGCTCAACTTTCTCTTCCCCGGCGCCGACCTCGGCGTGTACATCACCGTTCGGAACAACGTGTTGTGCCGGTGGAGGGCCAACCCCAACGTGTTCGTGTCCGTGGAGCAGGCGTGCTCCTGGTTCATGCCCAAGCACCGCGCCGTCGTGCACTGCGCGCACAGGTTCCTGACTGTGCAGGGGTACATCAACTTCGGCGTGGGTTTCACGGGGAACTACCCCGCGCCGGGCGAGTCCCGCGGGACCGTGGTTGTCATCGGAGCCGGGTTCGCGGGTTTAGCCGCGGCGAGGCAGCTGCAAAACCTCGGGCACAGGTGCGTCGTCATAGAGGCCAGGGACAGGGCCGGCGGGAGGGTGTGGACGGAGCGGCTCGAGGGCGTCGACCCGGAGACCGACGAGAAGGTGGTCGCCGCGTGCGAGATGGGCGGTAGCGTGCTGACCGGCGCCGACGGTAACCCCGTCGCGGTCATCGCCAAGCAGATGGCGCTGCCCTTCTGGAAGATCAGGGACAAGTGCCCGCTGTATTTGGAGGGTGGAGAGCCGGTGGACGCCGAGGTGGACAAGAGGGTGTTTCGGGAGTTTGAGGACTGCATGAACGAGGTTGGAGAGAAAAGGAACGAGCTCACGGAGACGAACGAGCACGGTGCCGATCACCTCTCTCTCGGTAAGGAGCTGGAATGGACGTGGGCGCAGAAGGCGAGGGAAGAGAACAAGCCGCAGATTGAGACGGATCTCTTCAACTGGCACCTGGCCAACCTCGAGTTCGCCAACGCCGATCGCCTCGAGGTCCTCTCGCTCGGGCAGTGGGACCAGGACGACCCGTACGATTTCGACGGAGACCACGTGTGGCTCCCGGGGGGTAACGTCCGGCTGGTGTCCGCCATGGCGCGTGAGCTGCCAATCTTTTACGGGCACGCGGTGACCAACGTCGAGTACCAGAATAAAACTGAGGGGCGGCACGACGGCGTGGTGGTGACGTGCAAGAACGGTCGGGAGTTTCGCGCGGACGCGGCGCTCGTCACCGTCCCGCTCGGCGTGCTCAAGAAGGGGAGCGTCAGTTTCGAACCACCGCTTCCCGAGCGAAAGACCCGGGCGATTGGAGCGCTGGGCTTTGGCGTCCTCGACAAGGTGATCCTGCTCTTCCCCAAGCCGTTTTGGGACACGAGCGTGGACACGTTCGGGTACGTCGCCAAGGGGGACAGACAGCGACGTGGCAGGTACTTCATGTTCTACAACTACGCCAAGACGGACGAACACAACCTGAGCGGCGGGGCGGTGCTCATCGCGCTGGTATCGGGCGAAGCCGCGATGGAGTTTGAGAGAGACGGCCACGCAAGCGCGGTGGAGGATACCATGCAGGTGCTCAAGGATATCTACGAGAGGCAGGGCGTGACGATCCCGGACCCGATAGACTCCAAGTGCGCGTGCTGGGGATCCGATGAGTTTGCGTACGGGTCCTATTCGAACATCAGCGTGGGCGCGACGGGGGAGGATTACGACGCCTTGGCCGAGCCGGTTGGCGACGGGCTGTACTTTGCGGGGGAGGCAACCATGCGGCGGCACCCGGCGACCATGCACGGCGCGTTCCTGTCAGGGATGAGGGAGGCTGCGAGAATTTCGGAGAGGATGCGCGAGATGAACAAGACGGGCAAGCTGCGGAGAGGATGAGCGGACGTCCAATTTAGAACGCAGACGAAACGTTTAACGAGAATAATCAACATAAAAATGGTGCGAGGGGCTCGTTGTCCCTCAACAAATCGTATCGTCCATCCGTTCACATCACGCGGTAACGTCCGAGAACGCAATCTCCGCTTTCGGGTACTGCGGGTTCGCGAACGTCCGTGTCAGCGTCTCCTCGACGCACTCCGATTTCTTCTTGGCCAGCTCAGCCTTGACCTCCTCGCCGGCGCCGTCACCCGCCTCGGAGGTCATCATGACACGCCGCCAACGCCTGACCAACGCCTGCTTGCTCGACAGCGTGGAAGGCGCCAGGGTCTTCGCCGTCTTCCTCGGGTTCCTCGCCGACTTCTGCACAAACTTGAGCAGTTCGTCCGTCTTCTTCGACGCGCGCTCGGCGTCCTTCTTGTGGTCAACCGTCTTGGGCTTCGGCGCAGACTTTTTCGCGGGGGAGTCGCCGATGCCGAGCCGCGCCAGCTCCTTCTCCTGGCTCATGGTCCGAGCCAGCTTGGCGGACATGGTCACCTTACGCTTGGCGGGCAGCGCGCCCAGGGGGTGCTCGTCGTCGTCGCACACGGACCTGTCGTCGTCGTCGTCCCTGGAGTGGGGCCTGGTGAGCCAGTTGTTGTAGTAGTAGTCCACCATGTCGTGCAGCGTCTTGCCCTTGAGCCTCTCGTCCAGGGGTTCTTCGTCGAAGTCGTCGGCGGGGGGAACCTTGCGCCCCGGGGACAGGTGTGTCTCCTTGTCCCTGACGCAGTCGGTGCAGAACCAGTCCCCATCGGGCACACCAAGGAGACCGAGGCACTGGTAGTGTCCACCTTTGGGGCACCCGTCGCAGAGCACGAAATCCGGCTCGCCGTCCGTCTCGCCGCACTTGAGGCACGGCACGTCGTCCACCTCATCGCCGGTACCGGGCTGCTCCTCCTTCTTCTCATCGGTCTGATTCTCAGAGGTCTGCTTCTTCTCGGCCTGCTTCTCCTCGGCCTGCTTCTCCTCGGTCTTTTCCTCGTCCACCTTGTTGTCCCCAGCCTTGTCGTTCTCCTTGTCCTTGCCCAGGAACTCGTTACCCTCCTTCAGCATCTCCTTCTCCGGGCTGGTCTTCTTCTTCGGGGGCTTCTTCTGACCCATCCTGGACACGGCAAACAGGTTGTACTTGTGCGCAACCATCTGTTCCTCGAAAGCACTCGCCTGCATCGCGGTCCATCCCCGGGCGTCCGCGCTGCCGATCCCCATCTTCTCCAGTCCCAACAGCGCGGGGCTGGACCGCCTCCTGCGCAGCTTCTCGTCCAGCTTGGACCGCTTCGCCGCAACCTCCTCCGCGGTCGGGCGCTTGGGCTTGGGAACCTCGGTGGGTTCCTCCCACAGAACACCGGTCTTCTTCTCCGGCTCGGCGCGTGGGGTGGACATCATGGTGTCGAGGACGAGGCGCGCGGCGTTGGCTCCGGCCACGTCGGCATCCGCCCGGGCCTGAGCCGCGCGGACCAGCGCAGCCTTGACGTTGTCCCCCTCGTCGTCCGAATCATCCGGCTTGGACAGGTCCCTAGCGCCGGACTTGCGGGGTGAGAGCTTGGACGACGCCAGCGCGCGGGCAGCAGCGGCGGCGGCACGCGCGGCGGCGGCGGCGCGAATCACCGCCAAAGATCCCTCCGCGAGCACGCTCTTGATGCCGTCGATGAAGCCGCCTTCGGGTTCGTCGGTCCTGGCGCGCTTTGACGGGTCGTCCGCGTCGCCCTCAGATATCTCCGACGCCTTCCTCTTGTCCTCGGACGTGGACGGCAGCGCGAGTGTAGACGGCAACGCGAGTGGGGTACCGACGGACCCTGCGGATGCGGACAGGCTCTGCAGGGTTGACATGGACCCACCCGCGGCGTACGTCCTCCTGGCCACGCCCTCCGGGGGCCAGACCCTGATACCGCCCAGCCGCTCGGCCCGCTCGGGCTCGGTCTCCACCTTCTTCATCTCCTCCGCGATCTCTTTCATCCTCTCGCGCTTCGCCCGCTCCGCCTCCTGCAATTCGCGCGCCACCTTGAGCCGCTCCGCCTCCTCCTTCTCCCGCTTGGCGTCCACCCTTTTGCTCTTCGGCACGGGCACGCCGTACACCGTCACCTCCTTCTCAGGGAGCGCCGACGTGTCCGCGGTGAGGTCGATCGTCCCCGTCGTCACCGGCACCGACCCGTCCAGGGGTACCGGCCCGTGCCACGCGGGCACCTCCGCCTGGTACTGCTGACCGACGCGGATCACGGAGGGCTTCGTCACCGTCGCCTTGCCGCCGAGGAAGTTCCAAGCCGCGGCTCGAGCGCGGGCGCTACCGCCGCCGCCGCCGCGCGCGCCGCGTCGGGGCTGCATGCGGACCACCGCCGTGGCGACCCTGTACCTGTCGAGTACGATGCAATTCACCTCCTCGGAGTCACCCTGAACGCGTGGAAAGGAAGGGAGCGGAGGTCAGGAGAAGGGCTCAAGGACGAACGGAAAATATCCTCCCGGCCGCCACGTTTTAGGGGTTTTTTTGAATACTGGGCGCGGGGGGGGGCGCGTCGCGCGCGCTCGATACTCACCCCGGTGACCCCGCCGGCGCTCACGGGCTGCCTACCGGTGCGTAACGCGACCGACCTGCGAGGAGAGGGGTGCGGAAGGGGCGCGTGAGCGGATCGCGCGCGCGAGAGTGGGTCGAACGAAGGGCGTGGGCGGTGTTGGAAGCTGCTTGACCCGTCACCGGCGCACGGTTGGAGAAATATGGGCACCGCCGAAGCGCGCTTTCCTCGCGCGTCGCGGGGACGATGACGCACCTGAGCCACTGCAGGAGCTCGGACGGTTTGATATCATGCGCGAGGTCGTCGTTCGCGGCGTTTCCGTCGTTCGCGGCGTCCGCGGTCCCCGCGCTGGCGCCGGGAGAAACAGGCACTGTCGCGCCAGCCTCGCCCATCTTGCCAGTCCCAGTGTTCAAGGGCGAATTGCAGCCCGGCGTTGCGTATCAATACTCGAGTTCACGACGCAGCGCGAGTGCGGCCCGACCTCGCGCGCGGACTATAGCGCGGAAAGGTACTCGCGGCGACTTTGTGCGCGTGGAAACCGCGCGCCGTCGAGTATCGCGCGCTCTGGGACCCCGGCACAGGGCGTAAGAACAGAATCGCCTTGCACGGCCTTTTCCACGGCCCCTCTCTCCAGTCTAAATGCCCTGCCAGAGAGAGTCTGACCAATCAGGACTCTCAGCCCGATCTCACTCGACGTCGACGGTTTTTATCCTCAACCCGCCTCGGAGAACACACGAGACGCGCGCATCGGTCCGGCGAGACCCAGCACGCACACGCCAGGTTCGAGCACACGCGCCGCACGCAGCGTCGCCGAGTCGAATCGACGTTTAACCAGCGGAAGAAGGTCGCCACTAAGAGGCGAAGCTTCCATCTCGAAGGAGAGGAAAGTGGGCATCAGCGGGACGTCGGTGTAGAGAAGAGAGTACGTGAGGAGCCATGTTCGCTGTGATGGGAAGGACCGCGGCCGTGCCCGTGAGGTCCGTGGGGCGCGTCGCCGTCGGGGCGAGCAGGATGACGGTCGCGAGGGCGCCGTCCGTGGCGGGTGGCCGGCCCGCGGCGAGGTCGATGCGCCTCATCGGAGACGACGATCGCGCGCGCTCGGTCGTCGCGAGGGCCGCCGACGACGAGCCCGCGGCGGCGTCCGCGCCCGCCGCCGGGGAGCCCGAGTTCGCGTTCGAGCCCAAGAAGAAGATCCGCCCACGCCGCGACGGTTCCAAGACGAAGCGCGCGAAGATCAAGGTGGAGGGCATGGCCATCGAAGCCGCCAAGGGCACCGCGCCCGTCACCCTGCAGTCCGCGTCCGAGGAGGCGTACATCCTCTTCCTCTTCGCCTACATCGTCGTCATCTTCGGTGCGGGCCTGTTCCTGGCCGTCTCCGCCTTCGGCATCCTCCCGGAGAACGTGGACAACTGGGTCACCGAGACGCTCTACCCGGCGTACTCCCCAATCGTCATCGGGTTCCTCCTGTTCTCCTCCGTCTACGGCCTCGTCAAGACCAGGAACGACCCGGACTCGGCGTCCGGCAGGTGATGGCGATATGTGGTGTAGCGTACTTTACGATGTCTAATATTACGATTCTTTGCCTATGATACGGTTTGCCGGTTCGTGTCTCCTTCAGTTGGCGTCGTCTTCACCGCCACGACCCGACGAAGGAACCCTCCTCTAGAACCCTCCTCTTCCTCCCCGCCGCTACGGTGAAAGACGCTCAGAAGTGGTGCACCGAGGACGCCACCGCATCCTTGAAGAACTCGGCCATCTTCGCCTTCTCCTCCGGGTCGAGGAACATGTTCACCCCCCTCTCCGTGCCCCTGTACGCGGCGGTCAGGAACACCAGCGCGTACAGCATCGCCTTGCCCATGCGCACGCTCTTCTCCTTGTCCAGGTGGTTGAATATCTCCGTCACGTCCGCGAGGTGCTGGTTCCTGCCGATCTGCCTCACGTGCCAGGCGATGAGCGGTCCGTTCACCAGGACCATGCTCCACGAGCCGCACAGCAGCATCAACCCGGCCGCGGCGGCGTGCGCGATGATCTCGGGCATCACCAATTTGTTGATTCGACCCGCGCAGTCGTGGGGGTTTATCAGGTCAGCCTGCAGGTCCGACAGGCATATGAGGGCGTAGAGATTGATCCCCATCACCGCGCCCAACACCAGGAAGGCGAGGATCCACAAAAAGAGCACCGCCATGTCTCCAGCCTCGTCGCTCTCTCGTCACTGCCGACCTCCAACTTTTTTCAAGCTCTCACGGGTCCGCGAAGCATTAGATTTTTACGAGTTATCGATCTGGTCTGTGCCCCACGTCTCCCACTTCGGGTGACGCTCACGCGCCTCCAGGAAGGACAGAAATGATGCGTCGCGCCGCGCAAGTGATGTGCAGGGCCGCCATGGCGCGCCCTGCCGCCGCGCCCATGGAATCGATGCACCGCAACGCCGCCGCCCCGGTGAGTGTGACACCCCGGCTAAATCCGCAGCACGTGCCCTAAGAAAGATTATTCCGCGGGGGGGTCGCGGGTTCTACGCGGGGGGGGCACGACGCCCGGTTTTCGACGCGCCCGTCGACACCTAGGGCATCGTCTCTCGTGTTCCCTTCGCGCGTTCGACGCGTGCCTCGGACCCCCCGCGCCTTCCCCGCGCCGATCGTTCGACCGGGGGAGTTTGCAAATCCCCCCTCCTCGGGTCCCTCAACGGCCAGCCCAGCTGGCACACCGTCTCTCTGTCAGCCCCTCGCCTGTTTTTTCTGTGCTGCTTGGACCCGCCGCTGACCGCTTTCTTCCCTTTCCTTCGATGACAGATCTACGCGGCGAGGCGCGCGATGGGCGATAAGGCTCCGGTCTCCACCGACTGGGAGCACGCCACCGGTCTCGAGCTGCAGGAGCTCCAGGCTGCGGCTGAGGGGAAGGACTTCTTCGACCACTACGACTTCCTCAAGCAGCCCAACGGCACGAAGGAGGCGCCCGTGGTGGTGACGAGCTCGATGCCCTACCGGGTGGTGGGTGCGACCGACCCGGATGACGATACCATCGTTCACTGGGGGCGTGTGGAGGCTGGCAAGCCCCCGGTGAAGATCGGCAGCGAGTGGTTCGTGCACAAGGCTGAGGAGCCGCACTGAGGGCGACGATTAAAACAAGCACCAGGCGCCGGGAGTTGTAACTTGATTTGTCGTCTGTGCGGGTCGAACGTTCGCGGGGTCGCCGTTCCTTAGAGGGGCGGTATCGGCCGCGCGCGCGGGTCCACGAGGATGCCTGTAATGCAAAATTCATCACCATCTGAACTAGTCTCTCCCCTCGACGTGCGCAAAGATAAAAAAATCCCGCCTCGGGGTCATATGGCGATTCAGTCTGCGCGCGTCTTGGAAGCTCTCTTTTGGTTCACGCGGGATAGAGGTGGACACAAGGCGAACGGGGCGCGCGGAGACGTCGATTAATAACGCACGGTTAGCTTAGATCGAGATTGAAACGTTTCGCTAGTAAACCTACTGGACCTCGGCGCTGGCTGCCGCTTTCACGCGATCAGCCCGCGAGCGGAGGGGATTTTTTCCCAACCCCTCCGCTGGTCGACCCCTGGTCAACCCCTAGTCGACGAAGCGGGCCCATGCGTCCCTTTCGGTGACGCACGCGGCCGCTCCGGTCGACGTTCCACTCGTTTTTCAATCCCTCGATCGCCACGCTCCGCGCGCGACCAAACCCAATAAAGCCCTACACCACCCCTGGGTTCAAGGACACGCCGGACCCTAAACCTAATGAAACCATCGTCGCTTAGGCAACGAGGGTCGACGCGGTGGCGGAGTCGTACTTCCAGTTGGGCGCGAGCTTCTTGGCGAGCTTGTAGTAGCGGGCCAGGCGGTGGATGCGGGACTCGATGAGAATGAGGCGGAACTTGGAGTCCATGTCCTTGCGGTTACGCTCCATGTGCTTGCGCACGGACACAGCCTTCTTGATGAGGCAGTAAAGATCCTCGGGGAGGGTGGGCGCGAGGCCCTGGCCCTTCAGGATGCGGAGGATCTTGGAGTTGGTGACGGAGGACACCTGGGCAACGCCGTGGTTATCACGGAGAAGCACGCCAATCTGGGAAGGGGTGAGGCCCTTCTTGGCCATCTTGGCGATGATGTCGTTCACCTCCTGGGAGGTGATCTTGAGCCAAGAGGGAGAGGAGCGCTTGTAGGGCAGAGCGGAACCGCTCATGCCCTTGCCGGGAGTGTGCATGCGACCCATGGTTGTCGGGTTTGATTAACAAAGAACCGAACGGTACTTCGTTGGCACTGACGTGTACGTCGTGCGCCGCGTAAAGAGGGTGAGACGGCGCGTCAATCGCCGGCTTTTAGCCAGTTTTAGGGTCTGGCGGCTCGCGAAAAAATAAGTTCATTTGACGAGAGTTCGAACCTTCGTTCTTGAGTTATTTTTTTCGTGAACGGGAACCAGAAATCCAAGGTTTAATTTGCGCCACTTCAACTTCGAAAAATCGGGAGGACGTTCGTTCACTTTTCCAACATCGTCGGGCTCCAGCAGGTACACACGGCCCAAGACAACACCTCGAGTAGAGGGGTCCTCACGATGGTGAGCCCCGCACCGAGGCGGTCCCCGCGCAACTCCAGCGGGACTGCGGCGATGTCATCCGAGGAGACGGTGCGTCCCCCATCTTCCAACCGTGAAGCGAGATAGCCCCGCGCGTCCAGTCCCCACAGCAAGTCCCTTCTCGTTCAAAATCTAATCTCACCCAACCCTCGTGACGACAGGCCGTGGCGAAGACGGCATCGACGCCTTCGGACCAAACCAAGGGCAGCACCGCCACCAAGACGTCAAGTCGCCGGAGGAGCGCCGCGTCCGCCGCACCCGTCGCGGCCGAGAAGCCCGCGACGACGAAGCGCAGGAGGACCGATTCGGGCCCGGTGCTCACCTCCGAGAACGTCGTTGCCATGACGACGGGGCGCTCGACCCGACGCGCGTCCACC
>Ga0209425_10005575_pt1 | contig 12330 bp, 8 predicted proteins | sample COG_05_FD_184749 | JGI IMG/M metagenome (GOLD analysis project Ga0209425, IMG submission 184749) | Pelagic Microbial community sample from North Sea - COGITO 998_met_05 (SPAdes) (version 2) | ecosystem: Environmental > Aquatic > Marine > Neritic zone/Coastal water | place: Helgoland, sampling... | reverse complement strand
AAGAAAGGGTGATTATTATTTAATGCCTTTGGTTGGCTTTTCCTTTACGAGCTATATAGCATACGATTTTGGCGAGTCAGGTAATGTCTTTAGCGATGAATTAAATGGCAAATTCGGAAATTCAGTAGGGATTAGTGCTGGTCGAAGGTGGGAAAATTGGAATGCTTTCTTCAAAATAGGGTATCAACACCAGAAGTATGAAAATGATAAATTTAAGAGTGAAGTTGGTACAATTTTCGCAGAAACATCTGGGGTGACCGAATCTTACTCTATCAGTCTAGGCGGTGGTTACTCTGTACCTCTTGGTGAAAAAGTTTCCACATATGGAAACTTGGGGGCTGGGTTTGCATTCAGGAAAGATAGCTTCGATGCTCAATTATACCAAATTATTGGTGGTTCTAGATCTTATCTACAACCTAGATCAGATTTTGAATCTTCTCTTGTCTTCACCTACGACTTCTCAATGGGTTTGGAATATTTGTTTTCCAATAATTACAGTGTTCGAGCTGGATACAGGATGCTTGGGTTAACCTCCAATGAATCTTTTGATGGTTCTTTTCAGCACTTGATTGAGTTGGGAGTGGGGGCAAATTTCTAGTTTTTTTCTCACGTCAATTTCATTCCCTTGACGAATCCCTCTTGCGGGGATTGCTTGGAATCTTTCCTGCATGAGCTCGGACACTCCCATGATGAAGCAATACCGCGAGGCCCGGCAAAGCCTTGAGGAAGATACCCTGTTGCTCTTTAGGCTGGGAGATTTTTATGAGATGTTCGAGACCGATGCAGAACAGGGTGCCGCCCTGCTTGGAATTACCCTGACCAAGCGTCATGATATGCCCATGGCGGGTATTCCCTCCCATGCTGCCGAGTCTTATTTGAGTAAGCTACTGGCTCAGGGGAAGAAGGTGGCAATTTGTGACCAGTTGGAAGCTCCCCAACCTGGTAAGCTGGTGAAGCGGGGAATTACCCGTATTCTAACCCCAGGCACGGTCTTGGAGGATCGCCAGTTGGAGGCTTCACATAATCATTTTCTCCTCGCTCTCGACCTTGATAAAAAGGGAGCCCGTGCTGCCTGGCTCGATTTATCGACCGGGAAGTTTGCTCTTTCCCCACAAACCAAACCGGGAGATTTATTTTCAGTGCTACATTCCCTTTCTCCTAGGGAGGTCTTAATGCCGGAAAGCTTGGGCAGGCGTTTAGAGATGATGGAAAATGGCAAGGCATTGAGCGATGAAATTGATCGGGCCTTGGGAGAAATTACCCGTACGGAAAGGCCAGACTTTGACTTTGATCAACGTTCGGGAGCACGTGAAGTTATGGAAAGCCTCGGTGTGATGAACCTGGAGGGCTTTGGGATTGATCTTGAACACGGTGGGCTTGGTCCGGCTGGTGCCGTGCTGGTCTATGCTCAGGATGTGCTCAAGGGGAAGCCCGGAAATTTAAACAGGATAGAAGAATACCGGGCGGGAGCTGCTCTTTTACTCGACCCAGCGACCCAACGAAACCTTGAAGTTTTTCGTACTTCTGCTCAGGCCCGTAAGGGGTCATTACTCGATTGTATGGACGACACTGCAAGTCCAGCAGGTGCCCGCTTGGTGGAAAGTTTTCTTGCCCGTCCCGAGCGCGACTTGGCGGAGATTCAAAGACGCCAGGCCTGTGTGGGGGAGTTTTCCCGATCCCCAAGGGCGGTTGAAGAGGTGAGGGATACTTTACGGCATGGAGCCGATTTAGAGCGCATCCTTGGCCGGTTGCGCAACCGGGTGGTTCGCCCACGCGAACTTGGAGGTTTGCGGGCAACAGTCCGTGGACTGCCCGCTATTCGCCAGAGCCTATCCGAGCTCGGTAAAGACTTTCCTGCCATCCAATCTTTGGCCAGCCGGATCGAACTTTTTGAAGATCTTGGAGATCTATTAAACCGGGCATTGGAAGAGGAACTGCCCGCTGAGATCAAGTTGGATGTAAAGGGCGTGGGAGGCCGGGTAATCCGGGCAGAATACGATAAGGAGTTTGATCGCCTGCGCGATCTAGCGGGCGGGGGGAAACGATGGATTCTCGAACTTGAGGCGGGCGAGCGTGAAAAAACAGGAATTTCCAACCTCAAAGTAAAGTACAATGGAGCGTTCGGATATTTTATCGAGGTGACCAAGGCAAACCTTCATCTCGTTCCCGAACATTATGTCCGCAAACAAACCATGACTAATGCCGAAAGGTATTATACCGATGAATTGCGGACCAAGGAGAAAGAAATCCTCAACGCGGAGGAGCAGGCAGTTGCCAAAGAGCAGGAACTTTTTGAAGAGGTGGTCCAACGAGCACTCGAACATGCAGATGGCCTTGCCCGGGTCGCTCGTGCCCTTGCCGAAGTGGATGTGTTTTCATCCTGGGGAGCGATTCTGCGTGATCGGGATTATTGCATTCCTACATTTGTTGAGGGTTCTCGGGAGTTGTTGATCGAGCAGGGGCGCCACCCAGTGGTCGAAACCGTGCTCAAGCAGGAAAGCCTGGGGCTTGCTGGCACCCATGCTTTCGTTCCTAACGATGTCAATCTTTCGGCGGCGGAGGAACAACTCTGCTTAATCACCGGGCCAAATATGGCAGGTAAGTCCACTTACATCCGCCAGGTTGCCCTGATTACTCTAATGGCCCAGGTGGGTTCTGGAGTGCCCGCAAAGTCCTGCAGGTTGGGCTTGGTCGATCGTATATTTTCCCGGGTAGGGGCGGGTGATGAATTGGCCAGGGGGAACTCCACTTTCATGGTGGAAATGAATGAGACCGCAAACATTCTTAATAATTGCACCGCAGACAGTTTGATCGTCCTCGATGAAATTGGGCGGGGTACTAGTACTTATGATGGGTTGAGCATTGCCTGGGCTGTGGTCGAACATTTGCACGGGGAGGGCAGTGAAGGGCCTAAGACCCTCTTTGCTACCCATTACCATGAACTTACCCGGTTGGCAGATAGTTTGCCACGTCTTCGGAACTATGCGGTAGCAGTGAAGGAGTGGAACGATGAAATCATTTTTGTACGCCAGGTAACCCCGGGTGCATCTGAGCGTTCCTTTGGTATTCAGGTTGCCCGTCTTGCCGGTTTGCCCGACGGGGTGGTCGGTCGGGCCAAACAAATCCTTGCGAGTTTGGAGGCAGAAGACGGAACGATCCCAGTAGACAATGAGTCTATGGTAGATTCTGCTTCACCGGAAAATGATCCAGTAGAAAAACCTATAGGCTTACCTAAAAAAAGACGGGTCTCTCCCAAGATCGATCCTTCCCAATTGGAATTGTTTTGAGCGAGCCCTTGTATTTCGAGGAGTACGGGGAACCCGGCAATCCAGTCGTCATTTTTTTACACGGTCTACTCGGGTCTTCCAGAAATTGGAGGTCTATAGCCAAGACGCTTGCCCCAAACTATCACCTCTATGCATTGGACCTCCCGGAGCATGGTGCATCCCCTCACAGTACACGAACCGATTTAAAGATCATGAGCCTACAGATCGGTCAATGGATCGAGCAGAACTTGTCTGAGCCCTATGTTCTTTGCGGGCACAGCTTGGGAGGCAAGGTGGCCATGGCTCATGCCTGTTCAGCACCTGATCATTTGCGGGGCTTGGTGGTGGTGGATATCGCTCCGCGTGATTATCCTCCCGAACACCACCTGCCCACTTTGGATGCCTTGCTCGGGCTGGAACTTTCTGGGCTTAAATCCCGCAAGCAAGCAGATGATTTATTAATCGAAAAAATTCCCAACTGGGCGTTTAGGCAGTTTTTACTGACCAACCTTCAGGAACGGGCAGGTGTATGGCAATGGCGCGTTAACCTTGGTGTGTTGCGCGCAAGCATGATGGAGTTATCCCAAAATCCCTTGGTCAGACAAGACTCTTACTCTGGTCCAACCCTATTTTTGCGCGGGGGGAAATCTGGTTATTTGCGCAGCGAACATTTTCCTTTGGTCACAGGTTTTTTTCCTGCTGCTAAAATTGTGACTTTGCCCGATGCGGGGCACGATTTACATGTCGAGGACAAGGATGGCTTCCTCCTTAACTTGAATTCCTTTTTAGAAAACCTGCCCCAGTCTTAGCACGCATGTGCCTTAACTGGGCTGGAAACGATGGCTTGATCGTTTTCTAAAAAATTTTCCTTATTTTTTCGATCCTCATCAAACTGGATGCTCAATCATTTGGTCAATTGAAAGGAGCATAAAAAAAGACCCATGGTTTCCCATGGGCCTCTTTAAAGGGGTATTTGAATCAAGAAATTAGATCGCAGCCTTGAGCTTTGCTCCAGCCTTGAACTTTACATTCTTGGAAGCCTTGATCTTAATTTTCTCTCCGGTTTGGGGGTTAATTCCCTTACGGGCGGCACGCTTAACCACGGAAAAGGTGCCAAAACCGATGATTTGAACATTTTCCTTCTTTACCGCCTTAGTAATAGCGTTGAGTACTGCATTAAGAGCAGCATCAGCGGCGGCTTTGGAAGTATCCTTGCCCAAGTTTTTTTGTACGGCTTCGATGAGTTGACCTTTATTCATATTATATTTCCTTTGTTGTAAGGGTTGATTTACTAGGTTTGTAGCCTTCTAGCTCGGTGTTTTCCTCGCTTCGGTCAAACATTTTTTCTCAAAAACCCTATTTTTCTGCGGTTTTTGACCTTTTTTGACTAATTTCCGCTTCATCTGAGGGTTTTAAGCGACCTTGAGCACCGCACGATACTGTTTCCAAAAGTTTACCGAGTTCTTCAATTAATGAGGAATTGTTTTCTTTGGCCAGTTGATCCGCCCGCTTGACTAATTGTTCGGCCATGATTCGGGCCTGTTCATTTGAAGAGCCTAAGTTTTTGAAGGCTTGAGCAACTTGGGCAATGGTTTGTTCGTGTTCGTTCATTGGGAAAGAATTTGAACCCTTTGCTCGCTGTTCTCAAATTGCAACCCCTCATTATGCAGTTCGGACAGAGCATTCTCATGAACTACTGCGGTGCCTATCCATTCATCTCCAGAACTTAGAGGGAATTGGCTTTTGAGTGTTCCTACCGCTTTGCCTTGATCGAGCAGAGGGCAGGGAAGCCCAGGTTTGCCAGTACCTCTCACCGCAACAGCTTGTTTCCTTACCTTGCCCATCGCATGGATACGGGCCATCACTTCCTGGCCAAGGTAGCACCCTTTGTCGAAGTCGACCGATTTTTCTTCCAGTCCTCCTTCCTGGGGGAATTCCGTATCGCCAATTTCCAGTCCCGGTCGGAAAAGATTTTCCTGAAGGCGTAAATATTCCAACTCATTTGAATCTGCAACTGGGAGATCGCTGGGCCAAGGATGGGTCGAGTCTGCCGGGTGTATCAGCGATAATGATTTTCCGGGCAGGTAGGGATTGAGGAAGGCCCAACCTTTTTCAAGTTGCCTAGCTTCATTGGGGGACAACTCTTCAATACCTGAAATCGCGAGGACCTCATCCATACTGGAAGGATGAAAAAGCGAGGATAATTTCCATTGATTGGAAAGGTCTGAGAATTCCACTTCATCTGCGACTATGTTTTTTTCGAGTAATGCTATCACTTCAGATGCTGGCGTATCCCTGCAGACGAGAAAATATTCTTCCTCGCCCGAACGAATGACTTGGGCACCAAATAAGACTTTCCCCTTAAGGCTTAGCCTGAGTCCTGGACGGGTGCTTAAGATCGGAATTTTATTCAGGTTAATGGTCAATTGACTTTGCAAATAGGGCAGGGCGTCCTCGCCCGATACCCGCACTACACCGGCTATAGAAAACTCAAATAATTGTATGGACATGCTCCTTTGCTAAAAGTTTGTCTTGTTCATGCAAGCATAGGTTCTATGGTACTTCCCCTGTGCACCAAGTAACCAACCTAAGAATTACCGACTCGGAACCGCTTCCATCTCCCTTGGAAATGGTTACTGATATTCCACGATCTGACAACCAGCTTGGCGTGATTGCCCGCTCCCGTGCTGCTCTTCACGAAATTATTCATGGGCGGGATCGTCGCCTAATCGGAGTGGTTGGGCCCTGTTCTATTCATGATTTAAAAGCCTGTCGGGAATATGCTGAAAAATTTATCACCCTTTCCCGCGAATTGGAGGATCGATTGTTTCTTTTAATGCGCGTGTATTTTGAAAAGCCGCGCACCACCGTGGGTTGGAAGGGATTAATTATGGATCCACAACTCAATGGAACCTGTGATATCCCAGCGGGTTTACGCCTTGCCCGTTCCTTTCTTGGAGAGGTATTGGACTTGGGCATTCCCACCGCCACTGAGCTGCTCGACCCCATCACCCCCCAATACCTTGCAGATTCTTTGAGCTGGGCAGCAATTGGTGCCCGTACATCGGAGTCGCAAACCCATCGGCAAATGGCTTCCGGTCTATCGATGCCGGTAGGTTTCAAGAATGCGACCAGTGGAGATTTAAAAGCTGCAGTCAATGGAATCATTGCCGCCACCCAGAGCCAGACCTTTTTGGGGATCACTGAAGACGGCCGTGCCTCCGCAGTGACCACAGGGGGAAACCCTGATTGCCAAATTATTTTGCGCGGTGGGGCCAGTGGGCCCAATTATGGTCCAGAATTTGTGGGCTATGCTCAATCCTTTCTCCAGGAAATAGACGGGCCCTGTTCACTTATGATTGATTGCAGTCATGCCAATAGCGGTAAGGACCCAGCCCGTCAGCCCGAGGTGCTCGATGCTGTACTCGATCAGGTACAAGCCGGGGCTGAATCGATCCATGCCTTTATGGTCGAAAGTCATCTGCATGCGGGTAGCCAGTCGTTTCCACGACCTTTAAACGAATTGGACTACGGGGTGTCCATTACCGATGGCTGTATCGATTGGTCGTCGACTGAGGCTTGCCTCCGCCGGGCTGCCGAGGTAGTGGACAAGGCTCGATTTTCATAATTTATACAACCTAAAACCAGACAATGACAAACAACCAAGCACCCATTCGCGTAGCCGTGACCGGAGCCGCCGGTCAAATCGGATATTCCTTACTTTTTCGCATCGCTTCGGGCGGGCTCTTCGGACCCGACCAACCCGTCGCTCTAAACCTTATCGAGATCGAGCCCGGCATGAAAGCCCTCGAAGGGGTCTGCATGGAGCTGGACGATTGTGCCTTTCCCTTGCTTAAGGATATTCGTCCAACCAGTGACTTGAATGCCGGTTTTGACGGTGCGAACTGGTCATTACTTGTCGGCAGTGTACCCCGCAAAGCGGGCATGGAACGGGGAGACTTACTGGGGATCAACGGAAAGATTTTTACCGGGCAGGGCCAGGCCATTGCAAATAATGCCGCCTCCGATGTCCGCGTACTTGTTGTGGGCAACCCCTGTAACACGAATTGTTTAATCGCGATGAATAACGCACCGGAGGTTCCGCGTGACCGCTGGTTTGCCATGACCCGCCTTGACGAAAACCGTGCGGCCGCCCAACTTGCAGCCAAGGCAGATTGTCAGGTCTCTGATGTCTCTAATGTTACCATCTGGGGGAATCACTCTGCCACTCAGTATCCCGATTACTATAATTCCAAGATTGGTGGACAAGCTGCACCCGAAGTTATTTCTGATGACACCTGGGCTCATGTTGATTTTATTCCTACCGTTCAACAACGTGGAGCGGCTATTATTCAAGCCCGTGGTGCATCTTCAGCAGCTTCAGCGGCTAATGCCGCCATTGATACTGTTAAATCCCTGACTAATCCGACCCCGGAAGGAGATTGGAACAGTGTATGTGTGGCATCTGATGGCAGTTACGGTACAAAAGAAGGTTTGATTACCTCCTTTCCAATCCGCTCGGATGGTCAAAATTGGGAGATTGTTCAGGATCTTCCTATCAACGAATTTGCCCGCGAAAAAATCGATGCCTCGGTTAACGAATTGGCCGAGGAGCGCGAAATGGTTTCCGATCTACTCCCTGGCTAATTTTTGGCTTTTGAAAATTCTACCTGTTGCAGGGAGGTATTTCCACCGGAGATTAAGTTCTTATTTCAGTCGATGTTCGTAAATCCGAACATCGTGATACTTTCCAAATTTGAATCCACCTTCGCTGAGCAAGCCTACTTGTTGGAACCCTAATTTTTCGTGTAGCCTGACAGAGCCCGCATTGGGCAAAACCACCAACCCATAAGCCCGGTGTGCTTCCGGTTCTGCCTTTAAATTTTCCAAGAGGGCAGAATAAACCTCTTCTCCAATCCCCTGTCCCAGTTGATTGGGGTGGATGTATATACTGGTCATTACGGAAGGTGCGTATGCGGGACGCTGGTGAAAGCGCAGACTGGCAGCATACCCCACCACCTCATTGTTTTTTTCGGCCACCATCAATTGGTAGCGTCCATCTTCACGAAACTGGGTAAACCAAGTTTTCCGGTTCTCCAGAGACATTTCCACCATTTCGAATGTCACCACCGTATTGAGGATGTAGTGATTGAGAATATCCCGCAGAGCGGGCAGGTCGGCCTCCTGGCCTCTGCGGATGATGGTTGCCATACCTTAAAGAATAGTGACGTTCAAAAGTGGTACCCGGAGAGGGGGTCGAACCCTCACTCCCTCGCGGGAACTGGATTTTGAATCCAGCGCGTCTACCAATTCCGCCATCCGGGCATCGAGAGAAAGTTAGTTTTTATCTTTGATTATTTCAGATTTGGCAACCTTGTTGTTTTGAAACAACAAACTTAAGGGTTATCTTTTTAAAGTTTTTCGTGGGCTTTTCTTAACTTTATGAATAAATTTTAAGAGTTATGAACGGAGTTAAAATATGGCTGATTGGTACGAGCAGATATTTATTTCTTTTTCTTTTCGTTTTTGTTGCTTCTTTGAGTGCACAATTGGAGAACGGTTTGGTCGCTTATTTCCCTCTGGACGGGAATGGAACTGATTTAATTAGCGGTGCGAACGGTACGATCTATGGAGCAACTCCGGCTGAAAATCGCTGGGGGGATTCAAGCAAGGCATATTCATTTGATGGGACGGATGATTACATTGAGGTTCCTTTTCAATCCACTTATTCGACTGATGCGTTTAGCTTTAGCCTATGGGTCAAGCCAACGGCAACCTCATCTCAACACACTTCCCCCCTTACCTTTAGAGCTAGCACTAGGGGACATATTCTATACAAGACCCCACAAAATAATTGGGGTGCTTGGGTTGGTACAGGCGGGAGCTGGGCTGAAAATGTTTTGGGTCAAATTGAAGTAGGAAACTGGCAATTTATCGCATCTACCTATGCCTCTGGTTCTTACAAGGGGTATCTTGATGGAGATTTGGTTTCTACTATATCCCCCAGTTTTTCGAAAAATACTTCTTCTCCTCTAAGAATTGGTGCGGGAAAGACGGAAGGGTCTCCAGATTTTTTCTTCGTCGGAGTGGTGGATGAGGTCCGTTTGTACAATCGTGCCCTGAGTGCTGCGGAGGTGCAGCAACTGCAGTTGGTGGACCACCAGGAAGTTCCCCCTTCGAATCTTCGGACGGTGGGCGGTCTCGCTATTACCGAAAATTCTTCTGCCGGAACTGTCGTAGGTGAGTTCAATGCAACCGATCCTAACGGAGATACTGTCACTTACGCTTTGATGCCAGCTCTTCCCAGTGAATTCTCTCCAGTTTTATGGCTCGATGCCAACGACTCTTCAACGGTGATTGAGTCAGGTGGGGCAGTAAGTGCGTGGCAGGACAAAAGTGGGAATGATTATCACTTCACTCAAAATGTTGATAATTCCAAGCGCCCCCTTTATTCGACTACATCCTTAAACGGGATGCCCGCGATCACTTTTGATGGTTCCAATGATTACCTTAGCATCTCTTCTCGGTTAGGTTTCAGTGCAAATCCGGATATTTCTGTTTTCGCGGTGACGAGTTTCCTATCTCTCGCCGATAACGACGAGCGAATCTTTCAAATCGGTTCGAATAGTCATGGATTAGCGGTTACAGGCGGAACCGGAAGTTGGTGTTGGCGTTTCAATGGGGGGCATGAACGCTACAACGATGTTACGATCAATAATGTCGCACAACAGGCTTGGGTTCGACAAGCAGGGACAAATTATCAAGCTTCTCGATTTTTCTACAACGGACTGGAACAAGCTAGAGTCGCTGGAAGTTCCGATGCATCTTCCCCGACCAATGTTGCAGAGATTGCTTCTATTGGAAAAAGTACAACTGGAAGTAATTTTGCAAATGTTAAGATTTCTGAACTGATTGTACTCAATGATTCTTCGGAAGCTTCCAGAAGGGGGGTCGAGACCTACCTTGCCCGCAAATGGGGCCTCACTTACACCCAACCGACGAGTGACGGAATCTTTGAGATTGAGTCCAATGGTACCCTGAAGTCTTTGGTCGCTTTGGACAGAGAAACGGTTGCCACACTTCCAATTACTGTTCGGGCAACCGACCCCAATGGAAATTTCATAAAAGAAGACTTTTCGGTAACTGTAGTGGACGATGGCCTAGAGGATACAGATAGTGACGGATTTTTAGATTCAGTGGAATACCAGGAGGGGAGTGACCCCATTTCTAACGCTAGCATTCCTGGGTTGGAATACGGGTTGACCGCTTGGTATCCATTCGATGGCAATGCCTCTGATATGTCTGGGAACAATAGGCATGCAACCGCGGTGAATAGCCACAGTTACATATCCGCAAAAGTTGGTTCAGGTGTAAGAATAGTAGGCTCATCCAGTGGAGTAACTGGGCATGTTTCGCTTCCTTACATTACATCATTAGAAAACTCTGATTATACGTTTGCTTTCTGGGTCTTAGAGGAATCAATGCTATACGCACATGGAGAAGATTATTTATTTTACGGACAAATAGAGAGGGTTTCAAACCGTGATGATGGAGTAGCCTTTCCATTCAGCTCTACCACAGATTATATTTCCGGTATAAACCGTTCGTCTTGGAATCATTATGCAGTAACCAAATCTGGCTCTACGAATCGTGGATATTTGAACGGTTCTTTGGTGGCCACAGGTAGCTGGACCTCCCCGAGTGCTGTTTCTGGTACGGCGACCCATTCTGCATTGGGCCGGCATTGGTGGAGTGGTGGTGCTAGCTCCACACGGCTGGTTGCCGTATTTGATGATTTAAGAATTTATGATCGGTCTATTTCTGGAACAGAAGCCAGTCTCCTTTACCAACTACCGGCTTCCGATGTGGATGGGGACGGGTATTCCTATGCGGAGGAATTGGAGGCTGGCACCAATCCAAATTCCAGTTTGAGTAAACCAAGCCTCATGGATGGTTTGCTTCTTTGGTATCCCTTGGATGGAAATACTTCAGACATGTCAGGCAACGATCGGCATGCCTCTTTGAGTAATTCCAATGGCTCCACCTCTGGCTTTGTAAGTGGTAAAATTTTAAAAGCATTGGACCTGGATGGAGTGGATGATTACCTAAGTGTTCCTCACGATAGTGGGCTGGATTTGCGTCGTACTTTGTCCCTCTCGATGTGGCTCAAATTAGATGCCATACCGTCGACTGGCTATTCTGCAATTATGTACAAAGGGGGTGGGAATGGTGGTTCATCCAGGACTTATTCCTTGTGGTTAGAAAATGGCAGCCGATTTATCCATGCGACCAGTGCCGATTCTACTGATCAGCAAAATGCTAATTCAGCTAACAGTGCTTTTACGAATAACTCCTGGATGCACTTGGTGATGCTCCTCGATCGCTACAATGGAAGCATAAAGGTATTCAAGGATAAGGCATTGGTGGCAAATAACACCGTTCGCAGTACCAACACCGTGTCTTCCCAAAACCCATTGCTTTTTGGAAAAAGCCAGGAAAGCAATTCTGACTTCAGCGACATCAATGGACAGATGGATGATATACGACTTTATGACCGAGTACTTCACTCCTTTGAAATCGATGACCTTTACGATGCAGTGGCGACTGATACAGACTCGGATGGTCTCAATGATGCAGAGGAAATGTTGCTCGATACCAACCTTACCTCATCGGATACCGATGGCGATGGGTTGACTGATTTTCAGGAAGTTAAAGGCTTTCATACCTACGAGCAAATTAATGGTTCTTATACCTGGAGCGCCGCTAAGGCGGATGCAGAGAGCCGGGGCGGGTACCTTGCAACAGTCACCAGCCCGGAAGAAAAAAATGAAATCGAACTGGTAAGGACAACCAATTCATGGCTGGGTGGTAGCGATACTCAAACGGAAGGGACTTGGGCTTGGGTGACGGGCGAACCATGGAGCTACCACTTTTGGAATTCGAGTGAGCCAAACGGTGGTACGGGGGAAAATTACCTCGTAACTGACAGCTCGGATGGTCGTTGGAACGATCTGGGTGTGGGTAATGTTCCTTATATCTTGGAAAAAGAGTATTTTTCAAACCC
>Ga0209425_10005574_pt1 | contig 12331 bp, 15 predicted proteins | sample COG_05_FD_184749 | JGI IMG/M metagenome (GOLD analysis project Ga0209425, IMG submission 184749) | Pelagic Microbial community sample from North Sea - COGITO 998_met_05 (SPAdes) (version 2) | ecosystem: Environmental > Aquatic > Marine > Neritic zone/Coastal water | place: Helgoland, sampling... | reverse complement strand
AAAATTTAAAGTTATTTAAATATAAAATGAAACAATTAATCAAAAAAATATGGAAAAAAATTTATATATTGATGCTTCGCATCCAAATGAAACTAGAGTCGTACTTAAATCTGGCGATAATATTGAAGATTACGAATATGAAGGTTTAAAAAACAATCTAATTAAGAATAATATCTATCTTGGAAAAGTTAGTAGAGTAGAACCTTCTTTGCAAGCAGCTTTTATTGACTTTGGAAAAGATAGGCATGGTTTTTTATCTTTTAACGATATCCAATCTGACTACTATCAAATCCCAAAAACTGACCTTGCAAAAATAAAAGAAGAAGAAGAAAAAGAAAGAGAAGAACTTCAAAAAAAAAGTGAAAAAGAAGAAGAAAAAAATTTAATTGAAGGTAATTTAAATTTAAATGATCCTGTTGAGGTTAAATCAGAAGATGAAAAAAATACAGATGAAAACTCTTTACAAGAAATTCCTGTAGTAGATCTAAAAAAACCGGAACTAAAATTCAGACCAAAAAGATATAAAATCCAAGAAGTTATAAAACCAAATCAGGTAATTTTAATACAAGTGCTAAAAGATGAAAGAGGATTAAAAGGAGCCGCACTGAGTACTTTTATTTCTATAGCAGGTAAATATATAGTTTTAATGCCAAACACTTCAAAAGGGGGAGGAATATCTCGTAAAATATTTAATCCAGGTGAGAGAAAAAAAATAAGAACAATATTAAACGATATAGTTATACCAAAAGAAATGGGGCTTATTGTAAGAACTGCTGGGTCAAATAAAACAAAAAATGATATAGATCATGATCTTCAAACATTAGTAAAAACATGGAACGAAATTAAAGAGAGTGCTTTAAATTCTATAGCACCATCACTAATACATCAGGAAAGTGATATTATAAAAAGAACTTTGAGAGATATGTATGATGAAGATACAAAAAATATAATTATCGAAGGAAATGAAGGATATAAAAAGGCCCAAAATTTCATGAAAATGATGATGCCTACCCATGTAAAAAAAATAAAAAAATATAGAGAAAAAGTTCCTTTATTTTTTAAAGAAAATATTGAAGAAAAACTAAATCAAATCTATAATTCAGAAATTAAGTTAAAATCTGGTGGATATTTAGTGATCAATCCGACTGAAGCTTTAGTTTCTATCGATATAAATTCTGGAAGTTCTATAAAACAAAAAAATGTTGAAAGTACTGCTTTAGATACTAACCTAGAAGCTGCAGAAGAAATATCAAGACAAATTAAAATCAGAGACTTGTCTGGTTTAATAATTATTGACTTTATTGATATGTTGAGCTTTGGAAATAGAAGATTGGTTGAAAGAAAACTTAAGGAAAAATGTAGAACAGATAGGGCAAGAATTCAAATAGGAAGAATTAGTAATTTCGGATTGTTAGAAATGTCAAGACAAAGACTCCGTGAAAGTGCTGTAAAATGGAAGGTTACTCTTACTGATGAGTCTTTTGCTATGAAGATATTAAAATTAGTAGAAGTTAAAGCTGTGTTAACAAAGGCTAAGTTTGTTGAGCTTAAGATTTGTGAAAAAATTTCGGACTTTATGAAAGAAAACTTTATAGAAGATTTAAAATACTTTGAAGATAAAAATAAAATAAAAATTGATATTATAGCTGATAATTCTCTTATAATTCCTGAATATATAATTGATCTTCAAAATAAAAGTAAAAAAACAATAGAAGTTGTAGAGCACTTAGAAAAACTTAAAAATCTGGAAGAACAAAAAAAGAAGGTTAAGTCTTACGAAACTCCAATTAAGAAAAAACCTTATAAGAAAAAACCTTACTTTAAAAAAAAGTTTTTTAAAAAACCTGCTGCTTAAATAATTCCTCTGGTTGGTGAAGATGCACTTCCATATATAGATTTTTCTATACGTCCTGCTAAAAAGGATTGTCTTCCAGCAATGACACCATTTTTAAAAGCTAATGCCATTTGAAATGGTTTTTTAGCTTTAGCAATTGCAGTATTAGCTAACACACCATCACAGCCTAATTCCATAGCAAGTGCTGCATCCGATGCTTGACCTAAACCAGCATCAATTATTAAAGGTAGCTTTGTTTGACTTCTTATAATTTTAATGTTTGTTATATTTTGAATTCCAAGTCCAGAACCTATAGGTGCAGCCAAGGGCATTATTGCACATGCTCCAACATCTTCTAATTTTTTTGCCATCAGTGGATCATCATTACAATATACCATTACATCAAACCCCTCTTTAGTCAAAACTTCAGTGGATTTTAAAGTTTCTATCATATCTGGAAACAAATTTTTTTTATCTCCTAACACCTCTAGTTTTACTAATTTCCATCCACCAATTTCTCTCGCTAACCTTAATGTTCTAAGTGCTTCTTTAGAATTAAAGCATCCAGCTGTGTTTGGAAGGTAGGTAATTTTTTTTGGATCTATATAATCCATTAATAATGGTTTTTTTTTATCAGAAATATTAACTCTTCTAACTGCTACTGTAACTATTTCTGCACCAGATAACTTTATAGCTTTAGCACACTCTGACATGCTCTTATATTTTCCAGTACCAACTATTAATCTAGAGTTAAACGTTTTTTTTGCTACTATCAAATTATCTTTTATCAATTTAACCACCTCCAATAAAATGAACTATTTCTATTTTATCATTTTGTTTTAGTTTGATTTTATTTATTTTATTTTTATCTATTATTTCTAAGTTTAGTTCAATTGCTACTTTTTTAAGAGGAATTTTTAACTGTTTAAGAAAAATTGACAGGGCTAAATTTTCATTAATTATTGAAAATTTACCATTTATCTTAATTTTTATTTTTTTTACTTTTTTCATGCTATATAAGTTTTGAATGAGTAATAATATTATAATTATTAATGGTCCCAACCTTAATCTATTAGGTGAAAGAGAACAATCACAATATGGTTCTATTACATTTGAAAAACTTGAAAAAAATTGCTCAAAGAAAGCTAGTGAATTAAATCTTCATCTAGAGTTTTATCAATCTAATATTGAAGGTGAAATAGTTACAACCATACAGAAATCTAAAGATAAATTTGATGGCATTATAATTAATGCTGCTGGCTTTACACATACATCGGTTGCTATTAGAGATGCGTTAGATATATTTAAAAAACCAATTATTGAACTTCACATCTCTAATATATATAAAAGAGAGGAATTTAGAAAAAAATCTTTAATCAGTGATATTGCTACTGGTGGAATTTTTGGTTTAGGTGACAATGGTTATATTTTGGCCATAATTGCAATGCAGAACATGTTACAAAAATGAAAATAGATAAAAACATAATTAAAGAATTAACTGACTATTTAAATGAGTTTAATTTAACTGAAATTGAATACACTGATAAGGATACTAAAATTAAAGTATCGAAATCAAACAATGCAAGTCAAGTTGTAAGCGTTGCATCTTCCGCTTCAACATCTACTAAAGAAAAATCTAAGACAATATCATCTGGTACTGAAGTTAAGTCTCCAATTATAGGGACGGCTTATCATGCACCAGAACCAGGTGCTAAAAAATTTTCTGAAGTTGGAAAAAAGATTAAAAAAGGTGAAACAATTATGATTGTTGAGGCCATGAAGACAATGAATCATGTTCCTTCTACTGCTGATGGAATTATAAAAGAAATTTGTGTTGAAGATGGTCAACCAGTTGAATATGGCCAAACAATTATCATTGTTGAATAATGTTTAAAAAAATTCTAATAGCAAACCGTGGGGAAATTGCGGTCAGAGTAATACGAGCGTGTAAGGAATGGGGAATCGCAACAGTTGCTGTTCACTCAGATGTAGATAAAGATAGTATGCATGTTAGGCTTGCTGATGAAAGTGTTTGTATTGGCTCTCATCAACCGGCAAATAGTTATTTAAATGTTCCTGCGTTAATGTCTGCAATTGATCTTACAAAAGCAGAAGCCGTCCATCCTGGATATGGTTTTTTATCTGAAAACGCAAACTTTGCTAGAGTATTAGAGAAAAATAATATTAAATTTATTGGTGCCTCTTCAAAACTTATAGAAATGATGGGAGATAAAATTCAGGCAAAAAAGATAGCTAAAGAACATGGGTTACCTGTTATTGAAGGTTCTGAGGGTGGTATAACAGATATAAAATCAGCCAAGGAACTTTGTAAAAAAATAGGTTTTCCAGTTTTAATTAAAGCATCTGCTGGTGGTGGTGGTAAAGGAATGAAAATTGTTCATAAAGAAGAAGAATTTGAAACATTATTCTCAACAGCAAAATCTGAAGCAAAAAAATATTTTGGTAATGATGAAATATATATTGAAAAATTTTTCCAAAATCCAAGGCACATTGAAGTTCAAGTATTATCTGGGAAAAATAGAACTGTTCATTTACATGAAAGAGACTGTTCTGTACAAAGACGACATCAAAAACTAATAGAAGAAACTCCTAGTCCAGTTTTAACTGATGAAATTAGAAAAGACCTTTTTGAAAAAACTGTAAATATGGTTAGTAAAATTGGATATGAAGGAGCTGGAACAGTTGAATTTATTTATGAAGATGGGAAATTTTATTTTTTAGAAATGAATACAAGAGTTCAAGTTGAACATCCTGTTACCGAGATGGTAACAGGAATTGATATAATTAAAGAACAAATCTGGATAGCTTTTACTGGTGATACAGCTCTTGAACAAAGCGATATTAGTCCAAGAGGTCATGCTATTGAATGCAGAATAAATGCAGAAGATGCAAGTAAAAATTTTCAACCATCTCCTGGTACTATAGGTATGTGTCATCAACCATCAGGATTTAGAACAAGAGTTGATGGTATAATTTTTCAAGGTTATAAGGTTACTCCTTATTATGACAGTTTGATTTGTAAAGTAATTGTACAAGGAAGAAATAGAACTGAGGCAATTCAAAGAATGAATCGTTCACTTGATGAGTTTGTAATTGAAGGTATTACGACAACAATACCACTTCATAAAATTTTACTTAATCATAAAAAATTTATTGACTCAGACTTCAATGTGGGTTGGCTAGATAATGAAAAAGTAATTTAATAACATTTAGAAAGCCAAATATTGTAAACCGGATGATCAAAGGGGTTTATTGTAGGACTTGATGAAAAAGTCCATCCATTAAATATAAAAACTTCATCATTATCTTTATTAGTTAAATCTTGAACTTGGATATAGGCAGTAATTTCTGGATTATCATCAAACTCTGAATTTTTACATTTCAAACTTTTAATTAGTAGATTTTTATATTTTTGTTCTTCACCAATTTTAAGTTTTAAAAGATTGCTTTTTGAACTGACCTTATCTAAAATTTTTATTTCTATATATTTTTCCTCTGTTTTTTGTAAAGCAAATGAAGGAAAAAATAAAATAAATGAAAAGAAATATATTAAACTTAATAAATAATTAACTTTTCCAACTTGTATATTTTTTTTTAATTTGTTCATTGTCTTTGTTTGGGTGATAGGCATTTTGTGTACCAGTTTGATTGGATTGGTGAGGTTTTTGCCAATCATATTTTTCTAAGTCGTGTTTATTTTCAATCTTGTTTTTAGTAAAATGAATCCATGAGTACCATTCACTTGGTATTTTTGAGGCGTCAATCTCATCAGTATAAATAACCCATCTTTTTCCATCTTTACTTTGGTAGTATTTATTTCCAAGTGAGTCGCTTCCAACAAGTTTTCCAAAAAAAATTGTTTTTAACTTAGTTCCAAGTGTCTCTTGATTCCACCAAATGAAAATTTTTTTTAAAAGTGTCAACATATAATTTTAATAATTCTTCAATCTTGAATTGTATAATTTAAATTAGACTAAACTAAAGATTTGTATATAAATTAATTATTACAATATTCAAAATAAAAAATTAATTAGGAGAAAAATGGCAAAATATTTAGTCGAAACTTATTACACTTGTAGCTTTAAGGTTGATCATTATCTAGATGATATAAATGAGGCAGAGTTAGCAAATCTTGAAAAACGTGATGACGGTAAATTTGAAGTTTTAGATGTTAAGCTTGATACAAGAAAAACAAAAAGCCTAGACCCAAATAATAAAGTTACTGAGACTAAAAAATTAGATATTTTAACTGAACAAAACCAACCAAAGATTATTTCAAAAGAAAATAATACTACATTTGTTAAGAAAATTAATGAAGGTGTGGGTAAAAGATTCAGCATGCCTGATAGAAGAAAAGGTTATATTCAGAAAGCAACAATTGGTGACCACAAAGTTTATTTACATACTGGTGAATATGAAGATGGAAAAATTGGAGAAATTTTTATTGATACAAGTAAAGAAGGAGAATTGGTGAAAGCTTTAATGAATAATTTTGCAATAGCAATATCACTTGGCCTTCAGTATGGTGTTCCTTTAGATGAATTTATCAGTGCTTATGTAGACACCAAATTTGAACCATCTGGAAAAGTACATGGTAACGACAGAATAATGAGCGCCTCATCAATACTAGATTATATTTTTAGAGAATTGGCTATCTCCTACCAAAGCAGAGAGGATTTAGCACACACTCCAGCAATTGGCGGATCAGACAGATCTTTACCAGAAGAAGAAAACACTGAAGATCAAAATCAATTACTTAAAATTGTAAAAGATATTACTAGTAAAGGTTTTGTCAGAAATAATTACAAAAAAAATCTTGTTGATTTATCTGATGTTAAAATAAGCTTAAAAGGTAAAAAGTAGTATTATTTCTTGAGTTTTAAACCTAATCCAAGTTCCTTAAGCTGTTCTTCACTAACATCTGATGGAGCATTCATCATTAGATCTTGTGCATTTTGATTCATTGGAAACATCGTAACTTCTCTAATATTTTTTTCATTAGCTAAGAGCATTACAATTCTATCTATTCCTGGAGCTATACCACCATGAGGTGGTGCTCCATAACTAAGGGCATTTATCATTCCACTGAACTTTTCATCTACTTGTTTTTTTTGATAACCAGCAATTGAAAACAATTTATACATTAGTTCAGGTATGTGATTTCTAATTGCACCTGATGATAATTCTATTCCATTACAAACAATATCATACTGATAAGCTTTAATATTTAGTGGATTATTAAGATCAATATTTTTTATGTCGCCTTGGGGCATAGAAAATGGGTTATGGCTAAATTCAATCTTATTAGTTACTTCATTTTTTTCAAACATTGGATAATCAACAATCCAACAAAAGGCAAAAATATTTGCATCAATTAAATCTAAATCTTTAGCAATTTTATCTCTGGCCTGAGAAGTAGTTTTTTCAACATCATTAATCTTTCCACAAGCAAAGAATATACTATCTCCAACTTCAGCTCCAGTAATTTTCATAATTTCTTCTAAAGATTCTTTAGAGAAAAACTTTCCAACAGGTCCCTTGGCTGAAACATTTTTGCTTTTTTCAATTGTAAAATAAGCAAGTCCTGATGCACCTTGCTCCTTAGCCCATTTATCAATATTATCAAAAAAACTTCTGGGTTTTTCTTTTGTGTTCTTAGTTACTATACATCTTACTTTCGAACCAGCTTTTACAAGCTTTTTAAATATTTCAAAAGTTACATCATCTCGCATAAATATTTCTGTCAAATCAGAAATTATTAATGGGTTTCTTAAGTCAGGCTTATCAGAACCGTATTTAAGCATAGATTCGTCATATGGTATTCTAGGAAATTTTTCATGCATTAACTTTTTTGAAGAAAAATTTCTGAAAACGTTGCAAATCAATTTTTCGACAACTTGAAAAACATCTTCTTGTTCTACAAATGACATTTCAAGATCTAGTTGGTAAAATTCCCCAGGACTTCTGTCTGCTCTAGCATCTTCATCTCTAAAACATGGAGCAATTTGAAAATATTTATCAAATCCAGATACCATTATTAATTGTTTAAATTGTTGAGGTGCCTGTGGGAGAGCATAAAATTTTCCTGGATTTAACCTACTAGGAACCAAAAAATCTCTAGCCCCTTCTGGACTTGAAGATGTTAAAATCGGAGTTTGAAATTCTAAAAATCCCAATTTAAACATTTCATTTCTAATAAATGAAATAACTTTTGATCTTAATATAATATTGTCATGAATTTTTTTTCTTCTTAAGTCTAAAAATCTATATTTGAGTCGAATTTCTTCAGCATATTCCTGGTCACTAAATACTGGCATTGGAAGTTCTTTACATGTGCCAAGTATCTCGAACTTATTTATGTTAACTTCAATCTCACCTGTTTGTAATTCAGAATTAATAGTATCAATACTTCTTTTAACAACTTTTCCATTTATCTTAATTACACTTTCTAACTGAATTTTTTCTAATAAATCAAAACTCTTGTTGCTTTTATCAATAATACATTGAGTCATTCCGTAATTATCTCTTAAATCAATGAATAAAAGATTTCCATGATCTCTTTTTTTGTTAATCCATCCAGATAATATTATTTCTTGTCCATTATTATCTTTATTTAATTCGTTACAATTATGTGTTCTGTATTTATTCACTTATTTCTTCTAATGCCTCATTAATGATCTTAAAGTCGATTGATTTTTTTTTTTTTAAACTAATCTCGTCAATTTTATATATGAATTCAAATATTTTGCCATACGATCTCTCAACTCTTTTAATAATAAAATCAATCAATTTTTTATCTAAAGTAATCTGTCTATCTGATAAATTTTTTAATATTAAAGCAAACATTAATTCGTCATCTGGATTTTCAATTTTTGCTAAAAGACAATTTTTAGTTCTTGATTTAAGGTCATTTAACTTAAAATCAATTTCAGATATCGGCTTTAAAGATGTGATTATTAAAAATTTATTATCTTGATCTATTATGTTTAAGAGAGAATAAATAAGCTTTTCATTTATATCCAAATTTAAGTCTTCTAACACAATATTTTGAAAGGGTTTTATTGTTTTCAAGTTTTCATCATTTAACAAAGTTGATTCAATTTTTATACCATGGAACTTTTTTAAAAAAATATTTGATAAATGGGTCTTACCAGAAAATTTCTCTCCACATATATTTAAAAAGTTTTTTTCCCATTTGGGCCACTTGTTTATTAGTTCAAAAGCATAAAAATTACTTTTTCCAACATAGAAATCTTCATCTCTAAAATTTTGCTCATAATTAAAATCTAGTAATAATTGATTTAAACTTTTCATTTAATTGACCAAACATTATTTTCTAAGGTAATATTAAAATTCCTTTTAGTTATATCATTAAAAAAAGTTTTAGGAGAGCCATTATAAATAATTCTATATCGAATCTTTTCATGGTTAAATCTTAATACAAAAAAATCTGAGACTAAATCCATGCTATTCAATGCATCTTCTAACTTGATGATTTTTTTATAATTTTTAGCATTAAGTGTCAAAGTCAAAGGAAGTTTGATGGATGTGTTAATTTCATTATTTTTTTTCCAATGGTCTTCATAAATAGTTTTTAAATTTTCTAAAACTAATTGAAAATCTTTTTCATTATCTAAGTCAATTTTTGAATATTTTTGATTATTAATTTTTAGTGAATTATTTAAATTTATTTTAGAAAGTATTTTAATTTCATTTTTATCTTTATAAATTATTGGAATTATATAATCTTTTAAATCATACTTTGCAATTATGTTTGTAAAATCATATGTTTCAATAGAGTCTGACATTTCTTGAATTTTATTTAAATCTTCGAGATCTTCACTGGGCAGTAGGTAATTTAATAATTGATAATTTTTATTTATATCATTCCATCTTTTATAAAAGATATTATTATTAAATAAATAAATACTATTTGTTTCTGTATCTACCAATATTGGAACTAATAAAACTTTATTTCTTATTGGTACAGACGGAAATATACTTTTTCTTTCAAGAAAGTTTAAAATCTTTTTTTTATTAAATGTGGTTTCAAGTTTTGCAAAATATTCGTTATTGATAAATTTTTCATCACTTATTGTGAATGAGTCAATCATACCCTTAAGTTCTTTTATAGAAATATTTTTAATTTTGTTTCTATCACCTGAGGTTGTGATCATAGAAAGTAAATTTATAAAAGAAATCTTAAAACCCTGATCAATCACCAGATTTTTCTTAAAATTTAGCTCAAATGGTGATGAAATTTCAATGTCAGATACTTTATAAATATTTGCTTTTAAATAAGTTGTGGAAAAAATTATTATAAATAGAAAAAATGAAATAAAGAATATATATATTTTTTGTAATTTTAATAATTTATTAATAATTTGCATAGTTAATACTAATGAAAAAAGAAAAATTTACCTATGAAAAAAGTGGTGTAAACATAAATGCTGCTGATAATTTTGTTAAATTTATATCTTCTATTTCATCAAATAATAAAGGCAAAAAAAAGTTTAGTAACATTGGTGGTTTTGGTTCAATTTCTAGTGTGCCCAATAATTTAAAAAACCCCAAAATTGTAGCTTGTACTGATGGTGTTGGAACAAAAGTAGAGATAGCAAATATACTTAATAAATATGACACGATTGGTATCGATTTAGTGGCAATGAGCGTAAATGATTTAATTGTCCAAGGAGCAAAACCGTTATTATTTTTAGACTATATTTCAATCAATAAAATTAACTTAATAAAATTGAAATCTATCCTTAAAGGCATTGTAAAAGGCTGTAAGATTTCTGGTTGTGAATTGGTTGGTGGTGAAACCGCAGAAATGCCTGGCACATATGAAAAAGGTAAATTTGATATAGCTGGATTCGCGGTAGGTTTAGTAGATGAAAGAAAAATTTTAAAAAAAAAAAATATTAAAAAAGATGATTTAGTTTTAGCCATACCTTCAAGTGGAGTTCACTCAAATGGTTATTCTCTAGTGAGATATATTCTAAAAAAAACAAAAATTAATTTAAAAAATAACCTATTTTTAAAACAAGAATTACTAAGACCAACCAAAATTTATGTAAAAGAAGTTTTAAATCTAGTCAATAATAATCTTTTAAATGGATGCTCAAATATAACAGGTGGTGGACTAGCAGATAACATTAAAAGAGTTATTCCAGATGGGTTTGTTGCTGAAATAGATTTAAATAAAATTAAAACAAAAAAAATTTTTAAATGGTTGAAGCATAATAATATTGAAGACAAAGAAATGTTAAAAACATTTAATTGTGGAGTTGGTTTTTGTTTAATAATCCGACCAAAAAATTTAAAAAAAGTTACAAAATTTTTTTCAAAAGAATTTAAACCTTATGTTATTGGAAAAATAACAAAAGGAAAAAATAAAGTTAAACTTAATGGAAAAATTGACTGGTCTTAAAAAAATAAAAACTGCAGTTTTTATTTCAGGAACAGGAAGTAACCTAAAAAATATAATAAAATTTTCAAAAATTAAAAAATCTCCTATTTCGATAGATCTAGTAGTTTCTAATAGTCGTCTTGCAAAAGGCTTAAAATATGCAGATCAATTCAAGATTAAAAAAAAAATATATAATTTTAAAAGTTACAAAGAGGCTGAAAAAAAAATATCTCTGTTATTAAGAAAAGAAAAAATAAAATTAGTTTGCTTAGCCGGTTTTATGAAAATTTTATCTAAAAAATTTATAAAAAAATTTGATGGAAAAATTATTAATATTCATCCCTCTTTGCTTCCTAAGTATAAAGGTCTCAACACCCATAGTAGAGCAATTAATAACAAAGATAAATTGGCCGGTTGTACAGTTCACTTTGTAACTGCAAAATTAGATTCTGGAAAAATAATACTGCAAAAAAAAGTTAAGATAGTAGCACGAGATAATCCTACTTCTTTGGCAAAAAAAGTTTTGAAACAAGAGCATAAATTATACCCTGCTGCTATTATGAAAATTTTTAATTAATCTTTAAAAAAGAAATCAATTTCTATTTTTGCATTTTCAACACTATCAGAACCATGAACAGAGTTTTTATCTATAGAAATTCCATATTTTTTTCTTATAGTTCCTTCTGCTGCATCTTCTGGTTTAGTTGCACCCATTAATTCTCTATTTCCTAAAACTGCATTTTCTTTTTCAAGCACCATCACAACTATTGGTCCTGATGACAAATATGTGCATAAATCATTATAAAAAGGCTTTGTTTCATGAATTTTATAAAATTGCTCTGCTTCAGATTTTGCTATTTGAATTTTTTTTTCTTTAACAATATTGAAACCTTTATTTTTAAACATTTCCTTAATTTCATTTTCTAAATTTCTTTCTACTGCGTCAGGTTTAATAATTGATAATGTTTGTTCCATATTACTCATAATCATCCTCTATTAGTTTGTTTAATAATCTTACTCCATAACCTGTTGCTCCACCTGAGTTTAAAGCTCCACCATATTTAGAA
>Ga0209425_10005572_pt1 | contig 12331 bp, 8 predicted proteins | sample COG_05_FD_184749 | JGI IMG/M metagenome (GOLD analysis project Ga0209425, IMG submission 184749) | Pelagic Microbial community sample from North Sea - COGITO 998_met_05 (SPAdes) (version 2) | ecosystem: Environmental > Aquatic > Marine > Neritic zone/Coastal water | place: Helgoland, sampling... | reverse complement strand
CCAATACCAAAGGACAAGATCCGAACGAACAGTGTTTGTGTGGCGATAATACATGCGAATCGGGAGAATATTGTTATATCCCGGAAGATAATTCGCCCATGGAGATACCATCGGTGAATAAAGGGGGCAATCCAACACATTATCCACTCTCTCTCTGTGAAGGGGATTGCGATAATGATGACCAATGCGAGGAAGGTTTGAAATGTCATCAACGCGATAACGGTGAGCCAACACCCGGGTGTGATCACGATTCGGCAGTGCCTCCCCTTCACGACTTTTGTTATGATCCAACAGCCCTTTCACAGACCAAAGCAGTTTGTTCTACCGAACGAAATCGGGTGGGAGAAATCGACATATGTTCATTTAATTATGTCGAAAAGAATAACAATAAATGTTACTGTGGAGGTAATATTTGCAGCGCTGATGAGCCATATTGTTTACACAGTGAAAGTTCATGTTCATCCGAAGTAAACAGACCACCATGTCAGGAAAATCAGCCACTGGACGAATGCGAATGCAGTGCGAATAATGCCGAATATTGCCCGATAAATGGCAAGGCACTGTGTGGTTCGGATGGAAAATGTAAATTTCCGGATAATTGTGACCATACAGGGGGTCAATTTGCCAATACTGTTTTTTGCAGATGCGCGGCCGATGGAAGCGCCCCGACATCTGATGCGTCCAATTGTGATGATAATAGACCGTATTGCGGCCCATCGGCCAACGGTCATCTTATATGTACCGCAAAGCCAACGTGTGATACAGATGTGAAAAAAACCACAGTCCCATGCAGTTGTGAAATAAATGGCGAGTTTGTAACATGTGCCGTCGGCCAGTATTGCAATCGCCAAGTGGGGAAATGTACGGCTGAGATCCCGTGCGAAAATACAGACGGAATGGTACCAGGGCCGGCATGTGCTTGTTTTAGCGATATTTGCCGCGATGGTCAATATTGTCATGGCGATACGTGTAAAGACTATCCAATGTGTACTGACACGTCTGGCAAAAATCCTGTCTCCGAATGTGGTTGTGGAACTTTTGAAAGTAATATGCTATGTTTCACCGGGCAATATTGTAATGGAATTTCATGCGAAAATGAACCATTTTGTTCCGCCGATGGCAATAACGACAGATGCGTATGCTCCTCACAAGCAAAAGAGACCATTATTCAACCGACGACGTATTGGCAGGGATGCCTGCCAGGGCAAAACGCCCCCACTTTCAAGGGACCTGTTTATCAAGACTTGGCGAAAGATGAGTGTTCTGAAATTGCATCCATTTATGATTACCCTTTTGTAGAAATACCGCAAGGAGATAGTCGGGCCGCGTCGAAACCACGGTTCTGTTCGGTCGTTGATTCGATAGTATACTACAATGAAAACTATCCTTACGATTGGTTTTCCAGTAATAATGAGCGTTGCAACACAGGTAACGAGACATGTCTATGTAAAACTGCCAATCCAGAACAAAAGGTTATCTGTTCCAAAGAAGAATCCTGCATGCAAGAACTAACGCAGTGTTCAATATCGAACAAATTTGGGGAAGAATTGTCCGATATAGCATGGCCAGATAACCCAAACGTGTATGGGCCATGTACTAACGACGATATTATTCTCAATGGCCAAACATGCATCTGTGGTTCTACTTTCTGTAAAAAAGGTAAAAAATGTTCTGGACACGATGGCGCGAACCCTACCTGTGAATATCCGCCCGCCTGTCAGGAAGGTATGAATGCAGAGGGGTGTAGATGTAATGACCTTGAAACATGTGTTCTTGGAGCCGGCCTCTATTGCCATAACTCCGTGTCAGAGATCGTAACCTCTGATACTTGCGCGGACCATGGACTCACACTCATGTCAGAGAATGAATGTCGTATTTGGGCAGAACAAAAAGGATATGGATTTGGGTCGATCGGTGCTGCTGACCAGGATACGTTCGCATCGGGTTGTAGCACTGATTTTGTCCAGGGCGTTTGGTGGAATCCGAGTGTAAGTAGTCCAAAACAGTGTCGTGAGGGTACAGGTGCAGGTTATTGGAGGTGTGTTTGCAATACTCGCAATCAAAACCTTTGTTCTCAAGATCTGTGCCAAAAAACAGATGGCACCGAGAAAAATACGCCAGAATGTGCGTGTGGTATTGCTGACTGTCAGCCGGGCCAATACTGTAATTCCGCCAAAAGCGAATGTTCATCAGTCGATATATGCGATACCTCTGAGGATCCGATTACTGCCGAATGTCGGTGTGGTTCGAGTCAAGAAACGTGTCAGCCGGGTGAGTATTGTTATACCGGACTAGAAAAATGCGTTTCTGAGCCCCCGTGCGACCATCAAAACGGTCTCGAACAAAATGACGAGGCGTGCTATTGTAAAACAGCCCTGTGTGATGCCGGTCAATATTGTTCCGGAGATTTGGCGGAATGTTCATCCGATGGTATCTTTTCTGGTTCGCCAGTTTGTCAACATCAAGACAAAACAGTCGAGAATCCTGACGAGTGTTGGTGTGGCTCCAATAAATGTTCTAGAGATGCTTCTACGGGGATGGTGTGTGACTATTCGAAATCAGAATGTTCGCACTTCACATGTAATACACAGGAAGCTTGGTATTCCGATACGTGTCAGTGTGGCGATAATGTTTGTGTACCGTCATCTGGCTTTCAATGTTCGAGCGACTTTGAATGTACATTCGCGGCCGAATGCAAATATTTGTATGGCGAGGGGGAAAATGAAGTAAATTGCAAATGTGGTGACATTGAATGCAATCGAAAGGAACCGTATTGCCATCGTGACTATGGCTGTTCCGCGGGTCCAGAGTGGCGGAGTCCACCGGTCAGCGGTCCACTTATCAGCGCCTGTGATTATATCGACGAGGAACAGCCGAATATGAACGAATGCCTGTGTGGAACCAGTATTTGCGGCGATAAAAATCTTTGCAAGGCGTCTGAAAATACGTGTACGCCAATTCCCGATTGTACGCATCAACAGCCATTGATTCCGAACGACGGAAAATCATGTACATGCGATTCGGATGGACTCTTTTGTCATAAAGGTTCTGCTATATGTGATCCCGCGGCCGGTATCTGTGACCCATTGGTTCAATGCGAATTCAGTAATAATAATACAGAAAACTCGCGTGCTTGTACATGTGGTTCGGAGACATGCACAAGCACGACAGGTCTCATATGTGACGGTTCCTCGTGTTATAAACACGAACCGTGTTTGAATGAGCTCCCGTTCGAATTAAACGAACGCGCTTGTCAATGTGGTGAGACTCCATGTGTCAATTACCCACACTGCTCGAATCTTTGTCAGAGTGGTTCTTACTGTTCAACAAAGTTTGAGCATTGTAGTGACGGTCCTGGATTCAGGGGATATATACCAAAAGTAGATGGCGATTGTCCAGCACTGGACACAGAGTCTATTCTGACTGAGACAATGAATGTAACGTCCGCCCAAACTATATTGTCAGTATATGGACAAGAATCATTCATAAGTTTTGGCAATGATTGCTCTAATTGTTCCGGCGGAGAATTGCCAGCACCTAGTCGAGTACCACCAATACAAGTCAATAACGAAGAGTGGTGTGTATATGCACCCGTCTGCGCACAAACGGACGGAATAAATCCAAATGATGGTTCTTGCGCTTGCATTGCCCAGGAAGGCGGAATATTCTATTGTCACGAATATCAGAAATATTGTTCAACAGGCTGTCATGAAAACCCCAAATGTCCATTTACATCCGGAATCTCACAGAATGAACCGTGTGCATGTGGACAATATTTACGCCCTTGTGATGATGAGAAACCATTTTGTATTGAAGACCTTAATGACGGAACTTGTTTCAATTCTACAATTTGTTCTGAAGCCGATGGTCTGATGAAGACTTCAGAAGATTGTTTTTGTGGAGAAAACAAAGTTCATTGTAGTACCGGGCTTTATTGTATTGCATCCGAGGACGGCGGGACTTGTCTTCCAGAAGGACCCTGCCAGAACATGTTCGGTTCTGAGCAAAATTCCGAAAAATGTCGTTGTGGTTCGGTGGATAACATGTGTGATCCTGACCAGTACTGCTTTCACGACGATGATAATAGTATATGCGACGGCGAGGCCATTCAAATTTGTGATTCAAAAGAGGGATTTATTATTTCAACCGAAGCGTGTTGGTGTGGCGCCGAAAAATGCGATGCGAACCAATACTGCCATAAAGATAGCGGCAAACAATGCCGCGATAGTCCGAGATGTTTGTATTCCGAAGGAAAACTTCAGAATATCGAAGGGTGTGATTGTTCAGGACACCTGACAACCAGCGAAAAACTTTATTGTTATTCTGATCCAGGACGCGTCAGCGAATTTCCAAATGAAGTCTTTTCAAACGGCGGCTACATCCAAAAATGCGACCTATCTGGACAGAAGGCGCCAGAATCGAAAAAATGTCTATGCGGAATTTCCAAAGAATGTGGCGATGAGTATTGCATCGGAGGCATTCCCTTTGACGGGGACAATATTGGGTACCTTTACTCTTGCGAACAATTCAAAAACGAACTGGGTCCGTATGCGGGAGAAAACACAGACAAATTAGTCAGTTTTTGTCAACAAGGTTATGACACAAACACATGTGATTATGACCAAACAGAAAGTAATAATGCCTGTGAATGGGGAAAGAAACTCAAAGAACATCATGAAAACGATGTAAAATGTGACGATAAACCTGCCTGTGGCGACTACACTCGTTCGGAAACGAATCCTGGCGAGTGTTGGTGTGGCGATAAAAAATGTACAGCGGATACTGGTCTCACGTGTTCGGCTTTAAACGGCGGCCGTTGTGGGGATCCAATGTGTTCGGACAATCTTGCAATAGAAAATATCGGTTTCAAGTGTTCATGTTCGCCTAACAAGAGTTCATTTGGACCCGTCTGTGCTCCATCTTTAGATAGTGCCAGACAATTATGTTACTACCCGGACGACAACGCGAAATGCGCGCCGACCGATAGTGAACCCGAAACCGGCGACTATCTAAAGTGCGGATGTACCGACAAATCATTGTATGAATGTACCTACAAGGACGGCCTGATTCGAAATTTGGACACTTCTGACATCTGCGCATGTGGCGAAACCGTATGCAAACCCGGTCAATATTGTAATGCCGAATTTTCAATGTGTGGCGATACTACAGTTCAATCATGTCAATATCAGGAAGGACTCAGAGTAAATCCGACGAATTGTTTATGTGGAACGGAGCCGTGCGGTTCCGGAGGATTTTATTGCAATCCAAAACGGGAATGCGAAGGCACGGGAAGCTGTTTCTGTCATAAAAAATTATGTAGTGATTTCCAAGATCCCGATTCATTATGTGACTTTGAGGGTTATGGGGCCGGCCTCGTAAAAGACGCTCAATGTGCGGGAACAACCTGCACGATAGACGATCTAAAAACATGCTGCAGGGAATGCACAAACGAATTTAGAGTCATAGATGGAGTATGTACACGCGCATGTACCCCGACCATTAGCGTGGACGATGAAAGTATTCCTTTGTGTCAGTCTGGCTCGTTCTTTCCCACAGTAATTAATTGGAATGCGACGCAGATAAAAAAGGATGCGAGTTATATCGCATTTCTCTCCAGAATGTCTCCGTTATACAGTGGTTATTGTAGTTCGAAAACGTGTTCCGCGGACGACCAAGATTTATGTTGCTTGCCTGCGCAACAATGTAAAACACAAGATCCTTATAATTTATGTGTCGGTGGGACTTACACGGGCGAATTCACAGACCCCGACGCATATTGTACTGGTATTGATTGTGAAGCCAAAGACTGTTGTGCTGAATTGTCATGTACGTGTGAGAATGGGTCACCAGCAGTTGGAAGACAATGCCCACAAGTTGGAACGCCAAAATGCATCGCTTGCGACACGGAATATTGGCTCAATGGATTCCAATGTGTAGAGGCGACGACATGCGATTCAACAGAGTGGGAATCCATTCCACTAGGAATAAGAAACGACCGCAGATGCACAGACATTAGGATATGCCACGAAACTCAATACCAAACGGTGGCGCCAGATCAAACAACGAACCGAGAATGTGAATACCTTACGGTTTGCAACGAAACACAATACATATCCAAGGAAAAAGAAACAGATACCAACGGCAATGCCATCTCAAATAGAGAGTGCGAAGACATTATTGAATGTAAAGAAAATGAATATGAAACCAAAACACCGACGAAAACATCAGACGGACAATACAAGGAAAACAGAGAATGTGCTACGATGACTGCAACGTGTGACCAAAATCATTATGAATCACAATCTCCAACGGCCACACGCGATAGAATATGTTCTCCTTATAACGTCACTTGCTCCGAAAATGAATTTGAATCGAGCCCGAGGACTGAAACGTCCGACCGCCAGTGTCAAACACTTACAGAATGCAACCTTGAAACACAATTTATAGCTCAAGAAAGACAGGCAAACAGTAACCGCATTTGTCAGAATCTAACGAAATGCCAGTCATATTCATATGAATTCGAAGAAAAAACGGAAACAACTGACAGAAAATGCCGAACCATTTCCAATTGTAGCTCTGGCTTTTTCATAGCCACCGACTATACAAACACCTCCGACCGCGAGTGCCAAGAATGGAAAACATGCACGACAAGCGAATATGAATCCAAGGAAGCCACAGAAACAACCGATAGAGAGTGTTCCACATGTGTTCCATTTGATAATCTCCCAAATTATAATCCAACATGCCTTGGATGCAGATTTGAAACAGATTGCGCATTTAATCCCGAATCTTTGGTCTCTGATCGCACAAAATGTTCGGGAATTACGTGTAAAAGACATATACTGGACGCAAATCATGCAGACATTATTGTGAAAGTGGACACTTGGATCCGATTTGAATCGAGGCGCGGTGGGGGATATACGTTTGAAAGCTCAGGCGCCATCGCGAATGAAACCATCAATACCGATTTAAATTACAGATACTTTCAGGTTGTATCTTCGGACGGGTTCATCAAAATAAACGGAACGGAATTAAAAATACAACAAGACTGTACGTTCGGGGAATATAAATGGCAAGGTTGTTCTGTGAGGTGTGGCACTGGTCAAGAATTGGGATTCAGAGGTCAAAAAATATTAGATGCGAAACATGGCGGCGCTGCATGCTCAGACACGCCAAAAACCACCACCCGTCCCTGTCAAGGACAATTCTGCCCACAAAACTGTCAAATAGAATGGAATACCGAATCGGATAAAACAACGCCGAAATTTGGCCCCTGCAATACCACGTGTGGAGAAGAAGGCCTCCAATACAGAAATTATAGCATTATTAAAGAACCAAAAAATGGCGGCAACGAGTGTCCGACAATCCTCCAACAAAGAGAGTGTATCGGTACAGATCCGGGCTATTGCGATTGCAATAAAAACGTCCTAGACCAATGCCAAGTCTGTGGAGGAAACGGAGACACCTGTCTAGGATGCGATAACGTACCCAATTCGGGGTATGAATGGAACGCATGTGGAGAATGTATGCCGAAAGGGGCGGCGTGCTCGCCACAAGCACATTCAAAATTTACAAAACTAACAAAAAAACAAGAAAAAAGCAAAAAGACAAAGACTATCATCACAAAAACGGTTGTACCCATTATAGCAGGAATACTGCTATTTGTGTCGGCTGTTATTGGAATAGCCGTTTACATATCCAAAAAGGATAAAAAATCAAACGACAGAGAAATTAGAGAGATTTTTCTCGCATAAGTTAGAAATAGTTTATTTTTAAATAAAGAAATACATTAAAGTGAATATCACTAAATGTCATGCGTACCTATTTACAATATACATAATGTCACTTTATGGTCGTGTCCAATAAACAGAAATGTTATTTTGGCTCCTGAAATCACGTTTCCTGTGAATAATACACCTTCTTCTTCTTTTGTCACACCGTCGCCCAATGTAAAGTCTGGACCGTCGCCGAGTATTGGACCGTCGCCCAATGTAAAGTCTGGACCGTCGCCGAGTAGGCTGTCATCCCCGTCGCCGAATTTGCGGTCATCCCCGTCGCCGAATTTGCGGTCATCCCCGTCGCCCAATGTAAATACATCCCCGTCATCAAATTTGCGGTCTGGACCGCCCCCTAAAGTTATTTGCCAAGTTGTGCAAATAAATAACACAAATCATTCCATGGAGAATACGAACGATTCGGTCGCATGCACCTGTCCATCACATTTGGAATGGCTATCATTACTTGCAATCATTCCATTAGTCTGTATTTGCGCGTGTTTATGGGTTAAAAAGAGGAGGACGGGCCTAAGGATCGGGTATCTTCCCAAAATAACCCGACGTATGAGACGGTCGCGGTCCTGGCCACAACTTCCAACAAATCTCACAAATTCTCCCATTGACAATAGATCGAGATCAGAACCCGTATTTGATAGTATTGTTTTGTAACGGTTCGCCAGAAAAGCAGTCAGGAAAATAAAAAACGAACCAGGAACGAGAAATTTCTGAAGAAAATTCTTTACCAAAAATTTAGTCACATTTCTATATACATCATTTCTATATACATCATTCACTTTCATCCCATAACCCTCGCCATCATCATGTCAACCATTACTGTTAACACCGACTCCGGGCTTGAGCTTTCCCCCGAACAAACACTCGGAGACGCTCTAGTTTTGGACGAAGCGGCTGTTGGCGCGGTTTCAACGCACACTGACGTCGATTCTGCCGATAGACACCAGCACAAAAGAAAAAAAACAGATCGTCTCAAAACATGCCCAGAGTGTGGACTCAAAGCAGGTTCGAATCGCCAGCTCAAATGTCGTGGCGAATATTGCGAATACGTGTACCGCGTCTCCGAGCGCCGGGTTCGTCCGCGTCTAATAGTGCCAGAGCCCTCTCTAATAGTGCCAGAGCCCTCTACCGTGCCACTGGCAAACTCTTTGGGAGACGATTGGCCTTCTGAAGAACTGGACAAATTTTTCAAGGGTTTGGGGGACGAACTCCTAATGCCACTGGACCAGATCGGTGTAAACTTTTTTGACGACGATGAGCCGTGGAAATGCCAGACAAAAGGTATTTGCGTCTAATTTTCCAGTGAAAGTGCTTCAACGGTCGTCAAAGACTCTTGTGGGGCCACGGGCGGTGACCAACACCCCATTGTTGCGGGTTCGGCCATCCATTCATTCCAACAATCTTCTGAACAAAAATAAAAAACCATTTGTCTATATTGAACCTTTTTCCAGTTAGACACATCATCTGTATCTTGTATACAATTAAAGTTTCTACAGTCATGGCGGCCGTTCCATTTAGAATTAAACGGCGAAGGTGATTTAGGACGTTTTTTAGGGGAAGATCCGTTGTTCCTTTGAAATGTACTATAACAATAATCTAAAAAAGTATTCATTCTTTTATTTCTATTTCTATTTATATTAGAAACTGAGGGGTAAGCCATCGGTCAAAGGAGTGGCTCTCACGGTAGGGACTTCTTGTGTATCAATAGACTTGTACCCTCTTTTGGGCCTTTGTCTGTAATAATGAATACCACACATTGAGAGGAAAACGACCGCCAGTGAAACGAGTGGGGTATAACCGATAAAAGATGCAATTATTGCTACAACGGCGATGTTAAAAGCTGAGAATAAAGCCCATTTCTTTAATCCAAACATAAACGCGACGGCACTGTACCACACGCCAAAAACTACAAAATCCCAATTTGAATTTTCCGGCAAGAACTGGAAGGTTATTCCGCTTCCAGCCACCAACAAAACGTGTATACATGGCATTACGGTCTCGTACCAACTCCCCTTTACATTGGCAAAGTGAAGAAATGCCCATTTAGAAGGATTTTCTGGACTACGTATCTTTAAAAAACGAATGACCGCAAAGCCTAAAAGACCCATGATGATATCTGACACGAGGCCGTCTGCCAATGAAATTTCTGCCCAGTACTCCATTCCCGGAATTTGCGAGACCAAAAATTCAAAAGATTCGAATATATAGATAATCGAAAGCAATTTCCATATATCTTGTGTGTATATGGCGACCACCGCAGGGTAAAATATATGTACAGTGGGCCATGCTGTACCTTCTTGGACAACCTTATCGAAGGACATGGTGGTCATTATAATATTGCTATTTATACTAGTGAATTTGAGTTTAAATTAGTTTTCGCCCTCTGGAAGATCCGAATCGTCAGAAGAGGACGAACATAATGCTCTACCACCACTGTCAAAATCGAAATCACAATCATCATCCGAGCCAGCTTTCAACAACTCGCGCAATTCCCGAAGGGCGGTGAGGGAGGCCCTTTTCTTAGCTCTAAGACGCTTTCTTTTCGCCTTGCGATTCATCGTGGACAATTTTTTGCAGGATCTGCGTGCATTTCCGGAACGTTTTGCTGAGAGTTTGGTCATGAGTGTTCCTCAGAGTTTTGCGATGTAAATAGTGTCAAGAGATGACCAAAATTTTGGTCCTGGATTTAGATTTTACTAAAATTTTGGCCAATGATCACTAAAATTTTGGTGGCGAATGAAAGACCAAAATTTTGGCCAATTACTAAAATTTTGGCCAATGATCACTAAAATTTTGGCCAATGATCACTAAAATTTTGGCGATTGTTTACTGACCAACTATATAAGTATCAGCTCCATATGTATGCGATGTCTGCAAGTATTCGCAGGAGAGTCCGACCAAAAAGATTGCGCGTATCGCGTCTAAAAACAGTCCAGGTCTTTCCCAGGCCGTCGGTGGTGTTTACTGCGACCTGTTTTGATATGGATGGGGACGGTATATTTGGCCAGGAAGATTTGCGTGCCTTGTCAAAACGCCATTTCGCTGAAAGTTGGTCATTGGGTGACGGCCATTGTTTTTTTAGGACATTGGACCGGTTTATGAAACACGCAAAGCTGTACACTGAAGAAGAGGTAGCGCATTTTAAACGGACTCGCGAGCGTCTTTCAGAAGAACCCGACGTTTTTCCAGAGATCTGCTATCTTCGACGAATTACTCAAAAGTTCTGTCAAAAAGTTCTTATTCGGAAATATGGCCGCGAACAAGAACCTTCCGAGGATGCCATGGATTATGCCGCAGAGAGCCAAGCTCATGGTCTTCTTGCCGCTCGGCAACTGTCAGGCACCGGCGCGCGAGGATATGCGGATTCTCCCGACTACGCTGCGGCGGCAGTAGTGCTTGGTATTGCGATTTGCATTTTACAAACGGACGGCAAGTGGCAAGTTTTTCCAGACGATTGTTTAGAAGAAGGGTTCGGAGATCGCCCCATCATGTTTGCCTACAATCAAGGCGACATTCATTTCAACGGACTCGACCCAAATCTGTACAAATGGCAGAAAAGAGCGGAGCAAATCGTGTCTATCGGCGAGAATATGATGCTTACAAAACCATCGTCAGAACAATCTTGTCGAATTGCTTCTTATTTTTTCAATGGTAGATCGTGCTCAGCACAGATCGATAAAGATCTGCATTATATCAAGCGTATATTCGGTTGTTCTTTGGACTGTGCTATTGAAATGCTGTACATTCGAATCCCTATTACAGGTTCTATCCATAAAGCCGTCGAAAATGAACGTCTTATTATGTTGCCCTTTTCGCAAGATATGTTTGTGAAATTGTTAACCTATGGAAACATTGAAACAAGAGCAGGCTTTAAGACAGCAAAAGATCTTATGAAATATTTGTCTGAAAAGACGGCTTATTTGTCCAACAGAGATCAAAGGTCATTCACCATTGACGAAATAGCGGACATTTATTTGAAGGGTGATTAACAGTTTACTAAAATTTTGGTCAGGGAATTTCCAAAGAACTAAAATCAAAGTTGGGTAGCAATTATGAAATTATGACTTGGGATGAAATGATACCTGAAATTTTGAACGGGCTCAAAATTGATACCACCATTTTTACTTTGCTTTCCTCGTGTCTTTTCTTAATTGTGGGTTTTGGAATAATCGGAACAATCATAATGATGGCATTGGAACGAAAAAAAGAATTTGGAATGCTTCAAGCAATCGGATTACAGAAATCACAAATACAAACTGTGATATTTTTAGAAAGTTTAATGTTGGGCATTACAGGAATTATTATAGGATTATCAATCGCAATTCCATTTATGATTTTTATGTACTACCACCCAATTCCATTGACAGGAGATGGTGCAAAATCTTTTGAGGCAATGGGTGCGGAACCCATTATGCAATTTGGAATCAAACCGAAACTATGGGCTTTAATGTCATTTATAGTTTTCTGCATAATGCTAATTGCAAGTTTGCTTCCTATTCAAATCATTAATAAACAAAAAGTGGCTGAAGCCATATAAAACG
>Ga0209425_10005571_pt1 | contig 12331 bp, 7 predicted proteins | sample COG_05_FD_184749 | JGI IMG/M metagenome (GOLD analysis project Ga0209425, IMG submission 184749) | Pelagic Microbial community sample from North Sea - COGITO 998_met_05 (SPAdes) (version 2) | ecosystem: Environmental > Aquatic > Marine > Neritic zone/Coastal water | place: Helgoland, sampling... | reverse complement strand
TCGCCTGGGTCGATTCAAAAAGGATCATCCGCGTCGAGGCGCGCGCGTCCCCTCGGCGGGTTCGACGGCGACGAAGACGAATCCGACGCCCTCATCGTCCGACGGCCATCCACGGAAGCCCTCGATGCGAGCACGACGAAGACGGAGCGCGAGTTCCCGGCCTGGGAACCCAAGTTCCCGCGGTCCGTCGACGACCTCGGAGCGCAGTGGCGCTCCATGCCTTCGCGGTACCGCATCCTACTCGGCACCTGCTGCGCGTTCGTGCTGTGCAACATGGACAAGGTGAACATATCCGTCGCGATCATCCCGATGGCCAAGGACATGGGCTGGTCCGTGGGCACCGCCGGTCTCCTGCAGAGCGCGTTCTTCTACGGGTTCGCGCTGTCGCAGCTGCCCGGGGGCTACCTCGCCACCAAGTTCGGCGGGGCTAGGATGTTACCCATCGGCGTCTTCATCTGGTCCGCCGCGACGATGGCGGTGCCCTTCGTCGCCGGGGACACCAGGGCGCTGTTCATCTCGCGCGTGCTCGTGGGCCTCGGCGAGGGCATCTCACCGGCGGCGGCGACGGACGTCATCGCCAGGTCGGTGCCACTGAAGGAGCGGGGGCGGGCGGTGGCGTTTGTGTTCAACGGCTTCAACATCGGCAGCGTGCTCGGCCTCTCCGCGTCGCCGCTGATCATCGAGGCGTTCGGGTGGAAGACGGTGTTCGAGGTGTTCGGCGCGCTCGGGCTGGTGTGGGTGGTGTCCGTGGGTTTGGGGATATACGCGAGGGGAGGGGCGAGCCCGGGGACGGACCCGGAGACGAAAGGCGACTTGGCCCCGGTGTTGGGACTGAGCGGCCAACGCGAGCTGGAACCCGGCCAGGATGCGAGCGACGGGGTGCCGTGGAAGGAGATATTCGCCGCCACGCCGCTGAGGGCGCTGGCGTACGTGCACTTCTGCAACAACTGGGGCTTTTACGTGCTCCTCGCGTGGCTCCCCTCGTACTTTACGCAGGAACTCGGGGTGAACCTCACGAACGCGTCGCTGTTCACGCTGCTCCCGCCGCTCGGGTCAGGGTTAGTGGCGTCCGCGGTGGGCCCGCTCGCGGATAACTTGCTGGAGAAGGGGTGGGAGGTGGACAGGGTGCGCAAGACGGCGCAGACCATCGCGTTCTTGGGTCCGGCGACGGCGATGGTCGCGGCGGCGGCGGTCGACGACCCGAGGCTCACCGTGGGTTTTCTCACGTGCGGGCTCTCGTTGGCGTCGTTCTCCTACGCGGGGCTGTACTGCAACCACCAGGACATGTCGCCCAGGTACTCGTCCATCTTACTGGGCATGACAAACACGGTGGGTGCGTTTCCCGGGGTCATCGGCGTGCCGCTCACGGGGTACCTGCTGGAGAAGACGGATAACTGGGAGGTTTCCATGTTTCTGCCGGCGGTTTTCTTTTACGTCACGGGCGTGGCGGTGTTCACCAAGTGGGGCAGCGCGGAGAAACAGTCGTGGGGGTGAGAGACAGTCGATCCACGGGGATTGAATGTACGATCATGTGTAATCTTATTACCAACGTCACACGTTTGCGCGAGGAATAGGTACCTCGAAGGTGAAAGTTATCTCACTCACGCCCAGTAGTCGCTCTTGAACGGCAGCTTCTTTCCGAACTTGTTCTTATCGACGGCGATGAGGCACTTGCACCCGGGGGGCACGCCGTACGAAAACAAGTTAGCGTCGTCGTCCACCATCATCTTGAACTTGTAGCTGAGCATGACGTCCTCCCAACACTCGATGACGTCCCTGGCTCCGGTTTCCATCTTGTCGCCGCGCCCGAGTCCTCCTTCCCAAAGCCTCCGCCGTATGTCCCGCACGGTGTCGTCGTGCACGCTGGCCTTGATCCTGTACCTGCACCCGTCGCAGAAGAACGCGAGGTGGTCGTTATCTTTACGCCTCGGCACGGTAGGAAAGATCCCGAAGGCCATGAACTCGGTCGTGGTGACCTCCTCGAAGACCACCTGTTCTTTGTCGGGGCGAATCTCCACGTTGTTGTCGCAGTCCCACGCGCCCTTGCCGAGCGTCAGTCCGTCCGTCATGGTGTCCGTTCGGTCGATGCGCGAGGTGTGCTGTGCGATGACCGAGTGAGGAGGGTGGCGGGCACGAGTGAAAACGGCTGACGCGACTGGCTAACAACAACGATTTTTATTGGGAGGCGGGCGGTCGGCGTTCCACTCGAGGCGAGCGCGGCCCGAATATCTAACCCCGCGTCTCGCCCGGCCGTCACTGGGCACGCGCGCGGAGCGGCAATGTTCGACGCGATATACGAGTCCATGAGCAATTTCGTGGCGTCCAACTTCGCGGGCCCCAAGCCCCGCCATCTCCCCGAGCTTCCCCCGATCAAACGCGTGAGCGACCGAGTGGTGCGGATCCTCGGTATGAACCCCAGCGCGTTCACCCTGCAGGGCACGAACACCTACCTGGTGGGTACCGGCCCGTCGAGATGGCTCATAGACACCGGCGAGGGCAGACGCGAGTACGTTCACCTGCTACGACAGGCCATGGAGGACGAAGGGGTCACCGGGCTGGAAGGGATCCTCCTGACGCATCATCACGGAGATCACACCGGCGGGCTCGGCGACGTCAGAGCCATGCTGAAGGACATGGGCGTCGAATCTCCGGTCCTCGCGTACAAACGCATCCGCCGCGACCACGGCGAGCGCGCCGTTCGCACCCACGACAACCCCGGCGGTGACGTGGACGACCCGACGAGGTCCAGATGCTACGCGGCCGTCGGAGACGGGGCCATCTTTCGGTGCGAGGGCGCCACGATCCGCGCGCTGCACACCCCGGGCCACACCCCCGACCACGTCGTGTTCACCCTGGAGGAAGAAGGGTCCATGTTCGCGGGCGATTGCGTCCTCAACGGCAACACCGCAACATTCGAGGACCTGGGCGAGTACACGGAGAGTCTCAAACGGATGGCCCAGGAGTTGCCCGCCGGGGGTACGCTCTACCCGAGCCACGGCGACGTGGTAACGGACGGAACTAATAAACTGGCGGAGTACCTGCGGCACCGGGCCATGCGCGAGGAGATGTTCATGGACGCGCTCAGGGAGGACTGGAGCCAACGGCCGGAGCGCGGGGGCATGACGGCATCTGAGCTGTGCCACGCGGTGTACGCCCGTCAGGTGTCTTATTTGGTGCTGAAGACGGCGTGCGAGGGGATCACGCGGCAGCACCTGGGGAAGATGACGGAGGAAGGGAGGGTGCGGGTGGAGGGCGGGAAGGGCGGGTGGGGGTTTGGGGGGGAGGTTCGGTACGTCCCGTCCGCGGGGGAGATGGCGCGAGCGCGGTAGGTCGAGAGCTCGATGAAAATGAAAAAAACAGCATTTCAACGAACCGCCCCTTTTTTAACAACCGTGAATTCAACATCAACCGCCCCACCAACAACCGCGACGCACACTCACGGCCGAGCGCGGGAAGTCTTCCAAAGTGTTTGGCCCGATGGTCCCGGATGTCAACCAGTTGCGACGCATGTCCAGCAAACTCGAGCGCGACGCCGATGAGGTCAACGCCAATGAGGTCTACCTTCGCGCCGATCGCTTGGAACGGGCGCTGCATGAGATAAAGAAGGCGATCGTCCCGACGCCGGACAACACGAACTCGCCGCTGAGCATCGGGGACCACATCTCGTACGGGCTCGAGAATCGCATCTCGGCCAACGGCTGGTTTCCGCTCATCCTCCTCGGGCTCGTCACCTCGGGCGTGCTGGGCTGCCTCGGCGCCGCTTGGTACAACCTCGCGAAGGATGTACCGGCACTGGTCATCGGTCAGAACAGCCTCGCCGACAGCGTCTTCACCGCGCTCAACTTCATCATCTCAGCGGGATACACGGACGTACCGGACGAGAACGGCCTGCGATGGCTCTACTTCGTCTCCATCTTCTTCGGCCTCGTCGTCTTCGCCGTCTTGGTCGGTTTCATCACCGACGCGGTGTCTCAGTTCATGGATGGACTCGCCGCGGGTCGAACCAAAGTGGCCGCCGAGAGGCACACCTTGATCCTCGGCTGGAACGAGGCGACGCTGCGAGCCGTGGTGCAGATCGCGTTCCTCCGGAGGCAGTACCAGATGTTGAACGAGCGACGGTGGTTCTTCCTCTACTACCTGCCGGCGCTGACGCCTATGATGCGATGGCTCAACGTCTTGGAGGTTCCGTCCACGTCCCTCGCGGTGAGCGACATCGTCATCATGGACGACAGCATCAGCAAGGACCAGATGCACGAGGAGCTGGAACAGACGATGGCGGAGCGCGGGATTCTACCCTGGCGAACCAAGATCGGGCGGGACGTCATCTGCCGCGTGGGCAACCCGACCAAAGTTAACGACTTACTTCGCGTGGGCGCGCACCGCGCCGCGGCTATCCTCGTCATGATGACCGAGTACGATCAGCGTGAGGAGACCGAGAGCAACGGGCGCATCTTCAACGGCGCCACGCTGCGCACCACGCTCGCGCTGAGACACACGCTGTTCACCAATCCGTACAGGAGCGCGACGAACGCCGAGGACAACGAGGCGATGAACCCGGATCTGCGAATCGTTTTGCAGATGCAGCACCCGTCCGATTACGTCGACGCCGCGTGCTGGCAGCACGGCACCTCTATCTCGGACGACGGGATGGGTAAGACCACCACTAACGGCGCGGACGTCGTCCTTCCGATGGATCTTTCCTTATTTCTCAACTCGCTCATGTTCAAGTGCGCGGCTCAGCCCGGTCTGAGTTGGGTGCTCATGGAGATCTTGGGCTTCGAGGGGTACACGATTCGAAGGAGGATCGCGAAGAACCTCAGGTCAGGTCCCGACAGCCGACGTGGCGACTGCATCGGTAAACCTTTCTGGGAGGTACGAAGGGAGTTCACCAAGGCGGTTTTCATCGGCATCGTCCGCCCTTCCGTTCGCAACGATCAAATCACGGCGAAAGGGTTCGGCCTGTGCCCCGATCCCAACATCGTCATCGAGCCCGATGACCTCCTGATCTTCCTCGGGCCGAGATCCAGCCCCGAGCACTCGCAAGGGATGAAGGAGACGTTCGAGGGGTATCACGCCGAGGCGGTTCGGCTGAGGGAGAAGTATCCGGAAATTGCGGATCCGACGGATCCCGACGCCGCTAAGATCCAGGCCAACGTCTTGGTGTGCGGCTGGAGGGAGATGTGGACGCTGAAACCCTCGAGGCTTCACTCGAGGATCATGGAGATCGTCCGCCAACGATTGAAGGGCAGCACGATCACGTTCATCAACAGCGTGGGGAAGGACGACTTTCGATCGGTGATGGAGCGGCTCGGGCTCGCGCACGTCGAGGACGTCAAGGATGGACTGCAGGACGTGGCCGTGTACGGCTTCGAGCCCGAGTCCGAGCACCACGGCGTCATGCTGCGGCACATCGAGGGCGACGCCGCCACGACGGACGTACTCTCACCGGTCATCATGAAGAACACCATACACACCGCGATCGTCCTCGGCACGCAGGAAAACGTTCACCTGGGTCCGAGTCATCGAGATACGCGCGTGCTCAACATCCTCCTCCTCCTCCGCAAGCTCTGGTCCCTCAAGTACGAGGGCGTTCCCATGCACATCGTGGGTGAGAACAACGAGGACATGACCGCGCTGCTAGCGCTCGCGCCCAAACGACTCGGGAGCAGGATACGAAAAGAGCCCGACTTCGTCAACAGCCAGGCGGTCAGCGCTCGAGCGCTGGTGCAGACGCTGGCGTACCCGATGATCCAGCCCGCCATCAAGGACCTGTTCGACGACGCGCCGTCATCCGCGGACATCGTCACCGTGATGGCGTCCGAGTACGTTCCGCTCGACGTCGTCATGAAGTACGGCGTGGTCAGAGCCGCGGTGCTCCGGGCCAAGCCGGGCCGGTCCATCTGCATCGGGATCATCTGGAAAAACGGCGAGAAGGTGCTGGTGCCCCCGCACGACGACGACGTGTGCTTCTGCGCCGAGGACCGGCTCATCGTGTTCCGCAGGGCGGTGACGGATGGCATCATGGACCGCGAGGCTCTCGCGTTTAAGTTTGCCGGGATATGGATGAAGAGGGCGTTGGGCCGGGGCGGGGGCGAGGACTCGTACGAGAAGAAGGGTGGGAAGGTGGGAGAGCTCGTCACACAGGCGATCGCTCAGCCCGAGCGCGTCACGGCCGATCGGCGGGACTCGGCGTATCAGACCGAGCCGGAGGGTGTCTTACTTCCAGGAACACCCGGACCGAGCGAAACTTAGGTCTCGTACTGAGTAGTCTTTTTATTTCCTTCACACAGCTGTCGTCATACCTCGAAGGCACGACAGAGGTGTCAGCCGCCATGCCGCGCGGCCCTTCCGCGCCGAAGCGGCAGGCCACCTTGCACGATATGAGCAAGGTGGTCAGCTCGCGCGCCTTCTCTTACTACAACGTGTCCGCGGAGGATGTCGGCAAATACAAGGCGAAGCTCGAAGATGCCGACGCGACGAAGGACGAGTTCATGACCGCGCTTCGGCACCTTTCGTCGATGCTCATGACCCGCGACCTGCTCACCTCGAGCATGATCGGGAAGGTGGTGTCGCGGCTGAGGCGTAAACACCCGGACGAGGAGGTGAGGAAGATGGCGGGGGCCATGGTCGACAAGTGGAAGACGGAGGTGATTAGGCAGGTGGACGCCGATCGGAAGGTGGAAAGGCGGAGCAGGGGGGACGTGAGGACTTTCATCGGAGCGGGGCGAGGCGGTTCGGGATGGCGGTGAGCAGATGCTCCATCGAGACGGAGCGGTACAGAGCGGCGTCGACGAACGGACGAACGAAGCAGCCGGATACTCTTCCGGGGGTAACACGAATGATGATTTGAACCAGATGATTGATGAACGACGACGGGGCCCGCACGGAAGACGAGGGCCCTGTACCTTTAGACGTACTTTAGCGAAAAACTGATGACACGGTAGACATATATCACAAGTTGTACGGGCCTACTCACGCGAACGCCACCGCGCTCGCCTTGACGGCGCGCAGGCCGACGAACCGCGACTTGACCGCGGCGCGCCCGCCCCTCGCGGCGCCGCCGATGAAACTCGCCCCACCCTTCTTGCGACCGGCAGCACCTTGCTTGGCAGCCTTCACCGCCACGCTCCCCCTATCCCGCGTGTGTCCGCCGATGGCCATCACGCTCGCCGCCTCCGCCGGCTTCTTCTCCTTCGTCGAAGCCGTGTTTTCTTTGCCGGCTCCGTCAGCCTTGAGGTCGAACTTGTCACCCGCCACGTGCACGTTCTTAACCGCTCGGCCGGAGATGTCGCCCACGCTATTCTCCCACTCCGGATCCCAGGCGACCGCCTCGGGGGTGGAGCACGCGATGGACTTGCCGAACGGGCACGTGGCGTACGCGCAGTCGCCGTTCTCCATGCCAGTCACGAAGTGCTCCTCGAAAATCTCGCGGAGGAGGTAGTACTCCTTGGTGGTCGGCGGGTTGAGCGGGAAGCGGGTCTCGCGGGTCGCAAATTGCTCGTCGCTGACCATCTTGTCCGCGTATTTTTGGAGTCCGTCGACCCAGTCGTACCCGACGCCGTCGGAGAACTGCTCCTTCTGGCGCCAGAGCACCTCGTCGGGGAGGTAAGGGTCGTCGGGGGTGTCGAACGCCTTGCGCAGGAGGTACTTCTCGAGGAAGGGATGCCCGTCCTCGTCCGTCTCGTCCATGCGGATCATCTTCTGCGTCGGGTCGGTGTTCATGGCGTAGTCGCACACCTGCTGGGAGAGCAGCGGGGTGCGGACCTCGATGCCCCACGCCATGGTGGACTTGTTCGCGCGGAGGACGTCCCACTGGTGAAGCCGGGTGGTCTTCCTGGCGCACTCCTTGTGAAACTCCTCGGGGGAGGGAGCCTTGTGGAAGTAGAGGTAGCCGCCGAAGAGCTCGTCGGCGCCCTCGCCGGAGAGCACCATCTTGAAGCCGTAGCTCTTGATGGCCCTCGACAGCAGGTACATGGGCACGGACGCGCGAACCTGCTCGAACGTCTCGAGGTGATACACGATGTCGGGGAGCGCGTCGAGCGCCTCCTCCGGGGTGAAGTGAATCTCGTGGTGCACGGTGCCGAGGGCATCCGCCACCTTCTTCGCCGCGATCAAGTCGGGCGCACCCTCGATGCCGATGGAGAAGGAGTGCACGGGCTCGTCCGCGCCGAAGGTGTTCGTGGACTCCGCCTTGTGCCTCTGCGCGATGGAGGTGATGAGGGACGAGTCAAGCCCGCCGGAGAGGAGCACCGCGTAGGGAACGTCCGCCATGAGGCGCTTCTTCACCGCGTCCACGACCGTCTCCCGTAGCTCGGTCAAGTCAGCCTTGCGGGTCGGGATGTACTCGGTGTCGGTCACCCACTCGGGGTCGTACCATTGGACCATCTTGCCCTCGGCTTCGCCCTTCTCGCGGATGTAGTAATGGCCCGGGGGGAATATCTCGTACTTGGCGATGCCCGGGTCGTCCACGAGGGTCTTCATCTCGCTCGAGAACCACACGCTGCCGTCCTTGCCGTAGGCGATGTAGCACGGGATCTTGCCCATGTGGTCGCGGCCCGCCAGGACGCGGCCCGTCTTGCGATCTTCGATGACGAACGCGAACATGCCGTCGAGCTCGCGGATAAACTCCGGGCCGTTCTGCTCGTACAGGTGGCCGATGACCTGGCAGTCGCTCTTGTTCTCGGAGACGATGTTGTACTTCTCGCGAAGAGCTTCGTGGTTGTAGATCTCGCCGTTGGCGATGAAGGTTGTGTCGTGCGAGGCGTCGGTGTAGAGGGGCTGCTCGCCGGATGGCCCGGGCGCCACGATGGAGAGGCGCTTGTGGACCATGTAGGACTGCGTTCCGTCCTCCTTGATGGATACGTCCATCTTGTACGAATCCGGGCCGCGGTGGCGAATGCGCTTGGCCAGGCCGTACACCCGCTTCCTGTTGAGCAGCGGGTCGCCCGTGAGCCCGATGACGGCGAAGATGCCGCACATTTCTCGCGATCCGCGCCGCTAGCGTGCGCCGCTGTGTCCCTCCTGAGGTGTCTAAAGACGCGAACCGAGGCGCCTGCGTCGGTTAGGAAAGGTTAGGGACGGGCGGGACGGAGGTTAGCTATCTCGATACGCGAACGGTCGATTGTCGCGGAGCGCGATTGGCGGCACGGAATTGCCGCGGCAGGAAAAGGCAAAGGGCGCCGCTCGGCTGAGCCAAGGGACGATTTCTGTGGGCGCGGCACCCTATCCTCGGAACGGACAGGCGCGCGCTGGATCGAGGATCGGGCGCTGGAAACGAACGCTCGACTCACCTGTGGAAGTGAACTGGTCTCTGTCAGCCGTCGGCTCGCGCCGGCGTCAGTGGTGTCGGTCCCGTGGGGTGAACCGTCCTTCAGGGTTTTCCCCCGGAACCCCGAACGGCGAAAGGTGGGGCGGCGAGAGCCCGATGGACCCGACTGGATCGAAAAGGTGCAGTGCGGGATGGGGAGGATAGGATTTGTTCAGGACAGGCAAACAGTTTGAAAAATCAGACGAATCTCATCGACCCCTCTCGCCTATTCGCTGTTGCTTTTCCGAGAGATGCCGGGTAATTTAACAATGATCGCCAAATGCGGCTGTGATCCAGTATCATCAGCGGCTTTTCAGGTTGTAGGTTGCTATGATGGTGAGTGCCATATGCTTCCACGCGCCGCACGCTATCATGGACACTTTCCTCGACCTTCATTGACACCCGATCTCCACTTCCATCGCGCGCCCCTCTCTCGGCAGGTGGATCGAGTGAAACACCGAGTAATATGGCCAAGGTCGGCGAGGGCGACGATCGCTGGATCGTCGCCGAGCGACAGGACGGTACCAACGTCAACAGCTGGCACTGGCAGGAGAAGGACGCCTTCGGGTGGTCCAGAGAGCGCTTCGCGGATCTCATCGGCGCGATCGAGTTCGAGGACGGCGGCGTCAAGTGCCGGTGCGTCGGGGTCACCGCGCTGACCGGCGAGGCGTACGTCAACAGGCGCAAAGGGAAAATCATCTGCGGCTACGAGCTCGACCTGAAGATCGGGTACGAGGGTACCATCTCGGAGAACGACAAGGTGGTCAAGGGCAACGTGCACTTCCCCTACATCGCCGACGAGAACGCGGGGGAGGAGCACGAAGCCAGGGTGCTCGCCGGCGGGGAGGGACCCGACGACAGGAGGGTCAAGGAGATCATGAGGCTCGTCGCCCTGCCCAAGATGCACGAGGGGGTCGCGAAGTTCGAGAAGGAGCTCGCCGCGGGCGGACCGGGCGGCGAGGGCGCGGACCCCGACGAGGCGAAAAACGCCTCGTCCGGGTCCAAGCCCGCGACCCGCGAGGATTTCAGGGACAAGAAGCCCGGAGACGTCCAGAGCAACGCCGAGAAGGAGAAGGAGACCAGGACCGACAAGACCGCGCCACTGTCGCAGAAGGCGCACACCATCCGGCTCACCGAGCGGTTCTACTGCAGGCCCAAGGACGTCTGCGACGCGCTCATGGATGGGAATCGCGTGATGCACTTCAGCCGGTCCCCGGCGCAGGTCAAACCCGAGCCCGGGCCTTTCTCGATGTTCGACGGGAACATCCACGGCGAGACCCTGGAGTACGTACCGGGCGAGAAGATCGTCCAGCGCTGGAGGTTTCGCAACTGGAAGGAGGGGCACTTCAGCAAGGTCACCATCACCTTCCGCGAGCCCGAGCCCGGGAACTGCTTCGTCGACCTGGTGCAAACCGACGTGCCCGAGACTGACGCGTTCGACAACGAGACTGTGATGGACACCACGGAGGTTGGGTGGAAGCAGCAGATCTTCGAGCGCATCCGCCAGGTGTTCGGATACGGCGCCTAGCTTTTTAATAACCTATGACGAGACTGCGTTCGTTCAAACACGTGTTCAGCACGACCTCGGTGCGTGAAGGTTTAAGTGTTTGTTTAAGTGTTTGGGCGAAAACTTGTTTCCAGAGAGGACGGAGTTTCCCATTTTTGGAGACTGCCGGCGTTGTGAGATCCAAACACGTGAATCTCTTAGATAGTCATCGGCCTATCATATCGGCGAGTCCCGATTTCAAGAGTCGGGTTTGCCGTGCGCTGCCGTCCGACGCACGCAAAAGCCCGGCTCCGTCCGTCCGATCACTTGCGCGGGGCGCCGAGACACCGCGAGGGTCACCGAGTCGGGTTCGAAGGGTTCTGGCGTCGAACCTCGATCCATCGGACCCTTCGCGGGCGCGACGACGATGTCGGCGCGCGGGTCACCCCCCGACGCCGCCGGATCTCACCGTCACCCGGCGGGGGCGGGTGCATCGGCGAGGGGTTCTCAGAGGGACTCGGTGCCGATGGTCCGGACGAGCGCGCCCCACCGCGCGGGATCGCCGAAGACGAGGGCCGGCGATGGTGATTCGCATCCGACGGAACACGAAACGCGGCACGCGAGGTGAGTTAACAGGGCAACGTACCCATCCAGGCCGTGTACTACCTTCGAGCTGCACGCGCTTCCGACATGCATCGAAAAGTCGGGCGACGGAGTTTCTCAAATTTGGAGACTGCCGGCGCTGTGATGATGAGATCCAAACACGTGAACTTGGATTTGGGCCGACTTTTGTTGTGAAACTTCCGCAACTTCGCGATTTTTTTCCGCGATTTTTTCATTCCCGCGGTCCAGCTGACCCCGCTCCCTCCCTCCCCGGTTTCCTTTCCATCGCAGAGCCGACGGCGGCGGCGGGGGATCCCCGAAATCCCCGAAGCACGACAAGCTGCACCAGCCATCGCCCGTGCGCACGTCATCACCCGCGAAAGGCTCCACAGCGCACAGGGGGCTCCACAGCGCAAACGGTCACCACGGGCACCAGGTGGGCGACTCCGGGGACTTTGAGCTCGACGCGCCGCACCGGCTGCCGTCGCCGTCCGCCAAGTACGCGCGTCCGTTCCGCGGCGCCGCGCTCGGTGCGATCGAGGGGCACCTACCCCACCTCGTGGATGGCACGTGTCAGACGGAGACGCTCCCTCAGCTGCCGTCACTCGCGGATCTCGGATACGGGCGGGGAGACGCGACGGGGGACGCGAGCGCGGGCGCGGGGTCCAGCCCGGAGACTTTACGAAACCTGGAGAAGCTCATCGAGGCGCAGCGCGCGCAGCTCGTGTCCAAGGGGCTCATCGTCGACGATCACGGAGTGCCGCACGGAAGCGGGCACGCGTCCAGGGCTGAGCGTCCAGGGCTGAGTGTCCAGGGCCGTGGGAACGAACGGGTCGCCAGTCACGGACACCAGCAGCACTCGCCGCGCGCCGGGCGGAGGTCGCCCGGATCGCAGCCCAAATCCCGGCGTAACAATTCCCTCGGCGGCGACGGCG
>Ga0209425_10005570_pt1 | contig 12332 bp, 11 predicted proteins | sample COG_05_FD_184749 | JGI IMG/M metagenome (GOLD analysis project Ga0209425, IMG submission 184749) | Pelagic Microbial community sample from North Sea - COGITO 998_met_05 (SPAdes) (version 2) | ecosystem: Environmental > Aquatic > Marine > Neritic zone/Coastal water | place: Helgoland, sampling... | reverse complement strand
AAAAAGCATGCTTGAGCAAGTTTGGCAAACTTATGGTTTTCGTATTGATGCTTGGTACCTTGATGGCTTTTCACCTGCGCTAAATGCCGATATGTGGGATGAAGAACTATGCTCTATTATCGCCGACTTAAGTAAAACTGGAACAACACTCAGTACTTATAGCGCTGCTGGCCTTATAAAAAACTCACTGAAGCAAAATAATTTCAGTATTAAAAGAAAATCTGGATTTGCTCAAAAAAGACATATGCTAGTTGCTGAGTACAATCCTGCGGACAAACTACAAAAAAAGTTGCAACAGGGATGGTTTCAATTACCTGAAACAAAATACTCTAATAAAAGCGCTATCGTTATCGGTGGAGGACTAGCTGGCTGCTCAACGGCCTCTGAACTTGCAAAAACTGGTTGGCAAATAACACTCATTGAGCGTGAGCCTAAAATTGCCAGCAAAGCTTCTGGTAACCCTCGAGGCATAGTGTATTGCAAAATCTCTGATAGCCCTGATGACACTGCAGATTACTATCTAGCATCATACCTTTTTGCCTTACAGCATTATCAGCAAATTTCTAAAACTAACTCTATCGATTGGCAGTCCTGTGGCCTATTACAAGTCGCTCATGATAAACGTGAACAAAAACGTCAGGCTCAAACCATGAAAAAGTTTAAAGATACTCATTTTATTGAAAATCTTAACGCACAAACAGCAAGTAAATTATCTGGAATAGAACTAGTCAATGGCGGTTTATTTTTCCCTGAAGGCGCTCTTTTAAATCCACAAGCACTTTGCCAAGCCTATACTCTGCATAACAATATTAACTGCATTACCAATACAGAAGTACTGAAACTCACGTTTAAAAACAAGGTCTGGCTTGTGGAGAATACTCAAGGGAAAATAGCTCAAGCACCAGTAGTGATCATTGCAAACAGCCATGATGCTCTTAACTTTAAGCAAACACAGCATTACCCTTTGCTGCAAAATTTTGGCCAAATAGATGAGTATCCGTCAACTAAACTCAGTAGCACCTTATCTTGTATTATTTGTGCTAAAGGGTATATTTCACCCGCAAATGCTAAAAAACATTTTATAGGTGGAATTACAAAATCGACTGAACCAATGCTTAGTGATATCGATGAGATAGTTGAACAAAATCTGGAATTTACAAGAACTATCAACCCGCAACTAACAGAAGAACTTAAAAAACTAGGCCCCAGTAAAAGCCGAAGTGGTAGCCGTTGTAGTAGTCCGGACTATTTACCCATCACAGGGCCTGTGGAAAACAATATTAGCTGCCGTAGAATTTACAAAGCGTTAAATCGAAATGCAAAAAAGAAAGTATCGCAAACCCCTGAATATGTACCAGGTTTATATATAAACGTAGCTCATGGTTCACATGGCTTAACCAGCACGCCAATAATAGCCAACTATCTAGCCAGCCTTATCAATCACTCACCACTAGCTTTATCAAATGCAAGCATTAACTGCCTGCTTCCACTGAGGTTTTTAATACGTGATTTAAAAAAACAACGGCTATGATTGATTATAAAAAGCTGTAAGAACTTGAAATAAATATTCTGTATCCCTGCTGCCGGCAAGTTCACGAATGGAATGCATAGCAAAGCTTGGCACACCAACATCCACAGTTTTAAGGCCAAGCTCTGCAGACATTATAGGTCCAATAGTTGAACCACAAGCCATATCACTGCGCACAACAAAGCTTTGTAAAGGAACGCCTATTTCTTCACAAAGAGACGTCAGCATCGCTCCAGTTTCACTGTTACTTGCATATCGTTGGTTAGCATTTATTTTTAATACTGGCCCTTGATTTAATATTGGGCCATGTTGCTGGTCATGTTTATCCGGAAAGTTGGGGTGGATCCCATGCGCATTATCCACTGAAATTAGCACTGAATTATTTAATAATCGGCGTTTTGCTTGTTGAATTTTTTCAATACTTTCAGCAACCAAACTTTCATTGATTCTTTCTAAAACAGCCTCTAAAAAAGTGCCTGCAGCACCAGAAGCCGACACACTTCCAACTTCTTCATGATCTGAGCATATTAAAAGCGCTGGCTGTTTTTGATCGCTAGTGAGTAGTGCTTGTAAGCCGATATAACAACTTAATAAATTGTCCAGCCTGGCGCTAGCAATAAAATCGTTTGCCACACCAATTAAGGATGGTTGCTGGCTATCATAAAAACTCAACTCATAACTTAATATTTTTTCAGCATCATTAAGTGCTAAATTTTCATGCAAAAAGCTCAATAACAAAGCATTGAAATCGAAAGTTTTACTTGCGCCTAATTGCAGTAGGATAGGTGCCAAATGGTTTTGCTTATTTATAGAATGATTTTCGTTTGCTTCACGATCAAGGTGAATAGCCAAACTAGGGATACTTGCTATGGCTCTTTCAAAATTGATCAAACAAGAAGCTAATTCACCATTGCTTTGCTTATAGTGCACCCGCCCGGCCAAAGAAAGGTCACGATCAAACCAGGGATTTAATAAAACGCCACCATATACTTCAACTCCCGTTTGCGCATATCCTTTATTTGATAATGAGGCTTGTGGTTTTACTTTCAAACAAGGGCTATCTGTATGCGCCCCAATCATTTTAAACCCAAGGTCTTGCAAGTTCTCTTTTCCAGTTCTAAAAGCAATTAAAGAAGATGAATTGCGGCAGACAAAATAAGCTTGTTCAGGTTTCAACTGCCAATCATCACTTTCATTAAGTTGATGATAACCGGCTTCTTGCAGTCGTTTACTTAGATTTTCAACGACATGAAAAGGTGTCGGTGAGGCTTGTATGAAATCACACAAGCCTGCATTTATATCTTTTAAATCCGACATTATAAAAATTTATCGATATTTTGTTAGTTAATACCTAGGAGCTCAACATCAAAAATTAGTGCAGAATAAGGAGGTATAGGGCCAGCACCTTGTGCACCGTAAGCCAATTCAGAAGGTATAAAGAATCGATATTTGTCGCCTACTTTCATTAGCTGTAAACCTTCAGTCCAACCAGGAATGACGCCATTAAGAGGGAATGAAATAGGCTCCCCTCTATCAACTGAGCTATCAAAGACACTGCCATCTATCATTGTGCCATGATAATGCACTTCGACTTCATCTGTAGCCAAGGGCATTGGGGCATTGGCGTCAGAACCATTTTCAAGCACTAGATACTGCAAGCCTGATGATGTCGTTACAACACCTGGTTGCATGGCATTATCATTTAAAAAGCTCTCTCCTTCCTCAGCCATCCCAGCAAGCTGCTCTTGGGCACGCTGCTCCATTAGCACGCTATATTGTTCCAAAGCGGCAATAATTTCCTCATCACTCATTTGGATAGAGTCATCTATTGCATCGCGGATCCCCTGCATCAAGGCTGCATTGTCTACATCATCACCCAAAATGCCTTGACTGGCTAAATTAAGACCAATATTTACACCAATACTATAACCCGTTCTTGACTCAGTATTTTCAAGATCCAGGCCTTGAGCAAAAAGTGAAGTGCCACCTAAAAAACTTAAAAGAATTATTAAAATTGTTTTGGTAACTCTCACTTTGACGAAACTTTTCATTGTATTATCCCCTGCTTGTTATCTGGTCGTTGCTTTCAGCTTACAAAAAGATCAATATTACCGAGACTTAGTATGAATTACTACTGCCCTAGGGCCAGACACTGATGATAAAAAAAATAATTTATTCTTTATTTTTAACATTACTACTAAATGCCTGTAGTTTTAATCCATACGCAATTTCTGTGAATAATAATGTTTTATATTCACCTTCAGGAATTATTATTGAGGAGGTAGTGGAAGACCCTGGCTTACAAGGCTGTATTAATAACTATTTGAATGATAATCCTGATGCCCGCCTAGAGACTATTTCTCAACTCTCCTGTACTGACGCCGGCATTAGCTCCTTGCTTGGACTCGATAACATTCCTAACCTAAATTTATTAGATGTAAGCAATAATCTAATAATCGACTTGAGTCCAGTAATTTACCTTGAGGATTTACGAGTATTAAGAATTGCCAATAATGCAGTGCGTAACATTAATACTCTCTCTAACCTGAGTTTGTTGAATTTTATAGATCTTAGTGGCAATGACCAAATTCCTTGTCGACAGCTTGACCAATTAGAAAGCAAATTAGGAAGCTCTTTAAGGCGGCCGTTTAACTGTAATTAAATTTAAATCAGATTCAATCGATATTTATTTTTAAATGGCACCTACGGGATTGCCACTATGAAAACGAAATTCACTATCTGGTTTTGTAATCAGTTCTGCCTCCCTCTCAGCAAAAAAGACTACTCTCTTGCTTATATCTTCATCCGCATATAATGTAGCCAAGTAGAGATAATCTTCAAAGTGTCTTGCTTCTGAACGGAGTAAAGATAGATAGAACTTTTGTAAGTCAGCGTCGAGTTTCGGAGCTAGCTTGGCAAAGCGCTCACAAGACCTAGCCTCAACAAATGCACCCACAATAAGGGTATCTACTAATCTTGCAGGCTCATGGGTCCTAATGTCTTGTCTTAAAGAGGAGGCATAGCGAGATGCCCCGATGTGCTCATATTTCACACCCTTCTCTTCCATGATTTTTACAACCTGCTCGAAATGCAATAATTCTTCTCGAGCCAATTGAGACATCTTCTGCAGCAGTTGAGCGCGATCAACGTAACGGTACATTAGATTCATTGCTGTCGCTGCTGCTTTTTTTTCGCAATTAGCATGATCAATGAGTAGTATTTGCTGATTCTCTAGTGCAGCTTCCACCCAGGCTGTTGGTGTTTGGCAAGACAAGAAACTATATAACTTGGACATTGCACTAGTCATCATTATTGGATTCGCTATTTAAAGCATCAACTCCATCGCCTTTCTCATCGTTACTTGTGCCACTATCACTGCCAAGCAGTTCTTCATCTAGCAATTTACTAGGAATTTTCTTGCTGGTCCGAGCGCCCAATTCCTGTAATTTCTGCACACTATTAACTAAATTGCCATGCCCTGTTTGCAACCTGTTATAAGCCGTATCAAATGACCGCTGCGCTTTATCGATCGACGTGCCAAGTTCATCTAAACTTTGAAGAAATAATACAAATTTGTCGTATAACTTCCCAGCACTTTTGGCTATTTCCATAGCATTGTTATTTTGCTGCTCATAACGCCAGATATTCTGAATCGTTCTTAATGTGGCTAGCAGTGTAGAAGGACAGACTATGACAATGTTTTTTTCAAATGCGTCTATGAATAACTTTTCATCATGCTGAACTGCCAAAGTAAAAGCTGCTTCAATCGGTAAAAACATCATGACGAAATCAAGATTTCTAATGCCTTCCAGATTTTGATAGTTTTTCTCAGACAAACCCTTAATGTGTGCCCTAATTGAGCTTAGATGCTGTTTTAAATATAACTCACTTTGTTTTTCGTCTTCTTCACTACTGTATTTTTCATATGCACTTAATGAAACTTTTGAATCAATAATTATGTCTTTATTTTCAGGCAATCGTACAATAACATCTGGTTGTTTAGTCTTACCTTCTGCATCTTTTAAACTAACCTGCACTTCATATTCGCTACCCTTTTTCAGTCCAGATTTTTCCAATACTCGCTCAAGAATAAACTCACCCCATACTCCCTGCGTTTTACTCTCGCCTTTCAAGGCATTGGTTAAATTCAGAGTTTCCTGACTAATTTGAACATTAGCTTTTTGTAATTCTTTGATTTGTTGCTCGAGTGAAAAACGTTGCTTGGATTCTTTGTCATAAGTGTCATCTACTTTTTTCTCAAATCCTTGGATTTTTTCACTTAAAGGTTTTAGTATATTTTCAATATTTTGTTTATTACTCTCAGTAAAAGATTTACTTTTTTGCTCAAGAATCTCATTAGCTAAATTTTTAAATTCAGCGGTCATAAGCAGCCTGGAATCTTCCAGAGACTTTAATTTTTCTAAGTGATTATTTTGCTCTTCTTGAAGCAATGTTTGTTGGCGACTTAATTCAACTTTCAAATCAGTGGCCAGATTGCGTTCTTGATCTAACTTTTCTTGAAGATTTATATTTTTTTTGAAAAAAAATGTAAGTGCCGCCAAGCACAATAGAAGCAGTAGAAATAACAGGAGTAATACAATTTGTAGAGCAGGCATTAAAACTCCTGTTATTAAAAAGTAGGCTTAATTTAGATCGATACCTAAGCGTTTACCAACTTCCTTATAGGTTTCAATAACATCACCTAAATTTTGCCGAAAACGATCTTTATCCATTTTGTTACGAGTAGACTTATCCCATATGCGACAACCATCTGGGCTGAATTCATCCCCTAAAGTAATTTCGCCATTTGAAAGGCCAAATTCCAATTTGTAATCAACTAATAGCATGCCGGCTTCAAGAAAAAAATCTTTCAATATAGTGTTAACTTTCATTGTCAGCTCTTTCATTGCTTCAATATGTTTCGCCTCAGCCCAACCAAAAGAAATAATATGAAAATCATTAATCATGGGGTCATGCATCTCGTCATTCTTTAAGAAAAACTCAAAAGTCGGAGGATCTATGCTGATGCCTTCTTCTATTCCATAACGCTTACAAAGGCTACCTGCTGCATAGTTTCTCACCACGCACTCAACTGGAATCATATCGAGTTTTTTAACCAAAGAGTCAGTATCTGACAAGCGCTTTACAAAATGAGTTGGGATTCCCTCTGACTCAAGTTTTTCCATAATATAGGCATTAAAAATATTATTAACTTTGCCTTTGTCTGATAATTGCTCAACCCTTTCCCCATCAAATGCGGAAGTATCATCACGAAAATGCAGTATAAATAATTCGGGGTCATCGGTACGATAGACTGATTTGGCTTTTCCTGAATAAAGTTCTTCACCCATTTGCATTAAAATGTCACTCCACTTCCAACTAATTTCTGATTGTAAGGTCTTAGATAGGATTTATTAGATTAAATTTCGTATTGTTTCTATCAAGCTATTAATACTTTCTATATCTTGCTGCTCTTGCAAACTTAGAGCTTCTTCAGTGATGTCCTCCGAATAAGAGTCATTCACAATATCGATCATTCTTAATGCAACTACTTCAATGCCATCTTCAGTTTGAACTACAAAAACACCAAATGGTATTGTTTCTCTGCGTTGAGCTGACGAGATTAAACGACTTATGAAACCCGGGTCTTCTTCTACATCTGTTTCGCCATAACGAACTGAAAATAATCCTTCATCTACATTCTCTTCGATAATTTCAATCTCAGCGCGATCTAGTGCTCTACCAACAGCAGCCCAGCTACGATCAAATTCAGCCCTAAGATGAAGCATATTAATTCCACCTTCAGTGAGCATTGTCGCTCTGCCTTCTGAAGCAACATTACCTGCCAAGAAAGATACTGTTGAAGCCTGATAATTTCTCATTTCATTGGCAAGATAAACTGATATTTCACTTAAAATATCAGACGCATAATCAGGATCCATAGATTGTTCAGGCCAATTAACTCGCTCACTTACCTCCGCATTTTGCGGCAAGGAAATCTGAATCAAGCTTATTTCAGAGCTTTCGTTCTGAAAGCCTGATTCTACTATTACTCTAAACTTTACTTGAGTTACGTTATTACCATCTTCAACAAACCAAATTGTATCAAGCAATCCGTTGGCTGGATTTTCCAGAGCCAATTCAATGTCTCTTTCAAGCCAATACTGTCTAACTCTTGGCCAAACTTGACTAACACTGGCATCAACTACCGCCCAGCTCTTCTCGTCCATGCTTTGAACCACTACCGAACGATCAGGGTCTCTTTGCAATGGCCGCGGTCTTGGCGCTTGGATTAAGGACTCACCTGCTGTGCTATTTACATCTGGAATCACTAATAAATCATCAATAATGTAGGAGTCCATAGTGTCGGGGACAACAATTCGAGGGATTGATTCAGCTTCAAGATAGTCTCCTTGACGATCCCGGAAAAATCCTTCTTCGCCAAAAAACTCAAGGCCTAGCATGCTGCATGCTGACAAGCCACTTAGCATCGTTAAAGTGCCAAAAATTTTTACTACTTTAAGGGTTCGCATATACCTTTTTCTAACCTTTTAAGGGCTAATCTATGGGGTCTAAATAATACCGGCTTGTTCTAAAGTTGTACGAAAATAATCATGATACATTTCATTCAAAACTGTAAGAGGCAGACGAATACCAGGTCCAATTTTCCCCATTACATGCAAGGCCCATTTTGCCGGTATAGGGTTAGACTCCAAAAAAAGACATTTATTCAAAATAGCTAAACTTTCATTAAGCGGACCAGCATTTCCTTTATCACCAGCAATAGCATAACGACAAAGGTCATGCATAATTTTTGGAACAATATTAGCCGTAACTGAAATACAACCTTGTGCACCAAGCAGCATTAATGCCATAGCTGTAGGGTCATCGCCACTATAAACTTGAAAGTCATCAGCCTGGCATAATTCAATAACTTCCTTACCACGCGTAATATCACCCGTTGCTTCTTTAACACCAATAATATTCTTAACCTTGGAAAGCTCTTTAATAGTCTTTGGCAACATATCACAAGCAGTTCTAGCGGGCACATTATATAAAATCTGAGGAATATCAACAGCTTCAGCAATTGCTGTATGGTGTGCAACAAGGCCTAGTTGTGTCGGCTTGTTATAATAAGGCGTCACTAAAAGACAAGCATCTGCACCTGAATCTTTTGCGGCCTGAGTTAATTCGATGGCTTCTCTTGTTGAATTTGCACCAGTTCCAGCAATAACTGGTATTCGGCCATTAACAGTTTTAACCACATGATCAACAACAGCAGAGTTTTCTTCCATAGACAAGGTCGGTGACTCGCCTGTAGTGCCAACGGCCACTATGCCATCAGTCCCTTCATCAATGTGCCATTCAAGCAATTGATCTAGGGTAGGCAGATCGATTTCACCATTTTTAGTCATTGGCGTAACCAACGCTACAATACTGCCTTTAATCATTCTGCCCCCATAAGGAAATAAATTTTTGGATCAAACGAAACGGAGGATTTTATCGTAAGTACCTGCAAGATAATAGAAAGACTCTTGCTTTGACTGATAATCATCAAGATTTATCTACTACGATTTGATGCACTGGCCAAGCACGGATGATTGCCTTTAAAAAAGTTGCTAATGGAATCGCAAAAAAGACTCCCCAAAAGCCCCAAATCCCACCAAAAACCAAAATAGCAGCGATAATGGCTAGTGGATGTAAATTAACCGTTTCCGAAAAAATAAGCGGCACCAATAAATTACCATCTAGCATCTGCAAAACTGCATAGGCAATCATTACCTGATATAAATCTGAACCTATACCCCATTGAAATAATCCAGCCAAGAAAACAGGGATGGCGATAACAGTTGCTCCGACATATGGGACAATCACAGAAAAACCAGTCATAAAAGCCAAGAGTACAGAGTAATTCAAATCTAGTACGCTGAAAACGGCATATGAACTTATCCCTACGATAACTATTTCAAGTGCTTTACCACGGATATAGTTGGCAAGTTGGCCGTTCATCTCTTGCCAAATCTGCGCCATAATCGGTCTTTTTTCAGGCAGCCAATTTTCTAACCAGTTCAGTAATTTATCGGCATCTTTGAGCATGAAAAAAACCAAAATGGGTACCAAAATGGTATAAACCAACAAAGTAACCAATCGGGTAATACTACTCACTGAATAAGAAAGAATGCTTTGCCCCATTTGACCTAGCGCATTTTGCAAACTGTTTATCCAGCCTTGTATTTGAGATTCCGTAAATAAACCTGGATAATTTTCAGGTAATAAGAGCAAAAAAGTCCGCAGCTGGCTCATCATATTAGGTAATTCATCTATAAATAAGCCCAATCTACTCCAGGTGAAAGGGAGTAAAACCAGAATAATCAAAAGCATTAAGCTCAGAAACATGAAGTAGGTAAGATAAACTGAAAGACGATAAGACAAATTCAACCTAACTAAAGAATTCACCAAACCTTGTAATATGAAACTAATAACTAAGCTCCACAGCAAAGGAGCGACCACCCCCCCTAAGGTCATCATTACGATGATGCCAACTATAATCAGAATTGTGAAGATCAACGCTTCTTCTTCAGAGAAATAGCGCTCATACAAATCATTGAATATTCTCAGCATTGAGAAACCTTTAGGTTTTAAAAATCAAATACTAGCTAACTAGCGGAATCTAGCGTTTTTGTAATAAATATTGAAACTGGCTATCTAATTGCTGCATTTCAAGTAACTTATTGCCACTTTGTTCTGCAAAAACTTGGAAGTCTCGCTCTGAACCTGGATCTGTAGCAAGTACTTTGATTTTTTGGCCACTTTCCATGCGATTTAGGGCCTGCTTAGTCTTCAGAAGAGGCAGCGGGCAAACTAAACCACTTAAATCAAGCTCTACGTCAACTACTTCATTCATCTCTTTATTTTAGCAAGGCCTTGGTAAAAAACCGAGTTATTACATGGAATTAATAGTATTATTTGCAATCAAATCTGTTAATTAATGTAAATTAACTAAAATAATGAATATGAGTATTCACCCCTTACAAAAAGCAAAGCCTTACTTACTGGCCGCAAGTATTTGCGTTGGCGTGTTTTCTACACAGTCAGCATACGCTCAAATTGAAAATCTTCCGGTTCTGGGAGACTCCGTATCGGGCACAATAACTACGCAACAAGAATATGAGTTTGGCCGGGAAATAATTCGTTCAATGCGTGCGCAATCTCCTTTACTCAATGACCCTTTGATTGAAGAGTACATTGCCAGCCTGAGTTATCATCTAGCTGCCAATAGTGAGCTCACAGATCATCGCCTTGAGTTTCTCTTAATAGATAGTGATCAATTAAATGCTTTTGCAGCACCAGGCGGCATTGTTGGTATAAACGCAGGCTTATTTATTTATGCAGACAATGAAGGCCAATTTGCATCTGTAGTCTCCCATGAGTTAGCCCACCTTAGCCAGCGTCATTACGCTCGAAGGGTAGCAGAGTCACAATCCAGTCGATTTGCATCCATTGCTACCGCCCTTGCTGGCCTTTTAATAGTGGCAGCTGGTGGTGCTGAAGCAGGCCAAGCGGCAATTGCGGCATCTCAAGCTGTCATGATGGAAAATCGTTTACAGTTCAGTCGAGGCAATGAAGAGGAAGCAGACCGTGTTGGTATGCGGACGCTTTTTAATGCTGGTTTTGACCCTGAAGATATGCCTGGTATGTTCGAAAACATGATGCAAATGCGCAGTTTTTCTAGGCAGATCCCTGAGTTTCTTTCTTCTCACCCTTTAAGTGAAAATCGAGTCGCTGATAGTAGAAATCGCGCGCTCGGGCTGCCCGCAGTAGAGCACATTCAGAATGTTGAATTTTTACTGATGAAACAGCGCGCTTTATTACATTTTGAAAATGACTATGAAGGTTTTATAGAGAATCTAGAACGTGATTTGCCTCAATTAAATGGCGCAGAGGCAGATGCCGCTATCTACGGCATAGCTATTGCTCAACTGCAAAGAGGTGAGTTTGTTGCAGCGTCTGAAACATTATCTGCATTGTTAAGAAAAGATCCCAACAGAATTTCATATGTAGTGCTTGAGGCCGAAATAGCCAAAACCTCAGAAAACTATGAGCAAGCTCTTACAATTCTTGAAGAAAATCTGGATATAAATCCAAACAACTATCCTTTATCTATGACTTATGCTCAAACATTAGATGCTAGCAATCGCTATGCCGAAGCTATAACCGTCTATAAAGAACTAAGTCAACTGCGGCCTTCCGATACGAATATTTGGTATGAGCTTGCTGAATTACAAGGACTGGTCGGCGATATTTCTGGAGTACATCAAGCACGTGCTGAGTATTTTTATGGCATTGGAGAACTCGGCCGAGCTTTGGAACATTTAAATTCTGCACTACTTGAAAGAAACAATTCACTTACGATAGCTAGAATTAATCAGCGATTAGATGACATACAAGAGACAATTGATCGGTATTATCGTTAAAATAAATATCGACAAAAAAGGAAAATACCCAGACAGCCCTTATTTCGTTAGCTCACCTAGTTATCTTGTTTAAAATCCAACATGCGTTGCAAAGGCACCATCGCCCTTTTTCCTAATTTAAGATCAACATGGACTTCATTACTTTCATTCAATAGAGACTCATACAAGTTTTGCAAAGTATTCATCCCCATCCAGGGGCATTGCGCGCAACTACGACAGGTGGCTCCATCACCTGAAGTTGGTGCCATAATAAATTCTTTTTCGGGTGCGGCCTGTTGCAGCTTATAAAAAATCCCACTATCAGTAGCTACTATGAATTTTTGTTCAGG
>Ga0209425_10005566_pt1 | contig 12337 bp, 5 predicted proteins | sample COG_05_FD_184749 | JGI IMG/M metagenome (GOLD analysis project Ga0209425, IMG submission 184749) | Pelagic Microbial community sample from North Sea - COGITO 998_met_05 (SPAdes) (version 2) | ecosystem: Environmental > Aquatic > Marine > Neritic zone/Coastal water | place: Helgoland, sampling... | reverse complement strand
CGCCATCGGCGGTGGGAAAGGAGAAGGTTTCGCCATTTTTGTGCAGAAGGATCGGCGAAGATACGAAAGAGATATTTCGCGAAAGCAACAACGAGTTCTTAATGTGTAAAGTAATAGTCTACGTAGATCAGTTATAACAACAATAATATTTAGTTCATGCTTCTGACCAAAGCGTTGATGTTCTCCTCTCTGTTACCAGCCATGCCACCTTCGATGTAGTGATTTCTCTTTCTGGTCATCCCGCCCAACGGCGCGGACAACTTCATCGGCCACAAAAAGTTCGCGCACTCCTTGAAGTTCGGGCCGACGGTGTAAATCTCGTGGATCAAATCTTCCACGCAAATGATACCTTTATCACCCAACACTTTCTCCACCACGCTGTTATCGGTCAACGGAATTCGTTGCTTGTTCACCTTACCGTGACCTCTCTTGTAAATCAAATCCTTCACCGTCTTCAAGTTCGGGTATCCCCACATGATGTACGGTTCAACCTTTCTCAAAGCGTTCACCGTCGCTTTGTTCACCTTCATGAAGACGCCGTTGTGAATTTGTCTCAAACGCAACAACTGTAAAATGTGCCTCGTCTTCGGGTGCATGTCGTTCAAACCTCTCAATCGCATGACAAAGATCAACTTTTGCTCCGGTTCGACGTAAAAGCCGCCTTTCGCTCTGGCTTCTCTTTTTAAGCGAATCAAATCTTTCTCCTGGGACTCGTACTCCTTGACGTACTTTTCGGCGCGTTTGAACACCTCTTCCCTTTTCTTCTCTTGGGCTTTCTTCGACTCGGCGTCCGCTTTGGCTTTTTGAGCGGCCCATTGCTCGTCGCGTTTGCGGCGTTTGAGGACGGATTCTGGAGCGGCAACCTGTTTGTTTCGTATAAAGAAAGAAGAAGAGCGATAATAGATACGTAAGTAAACGCGTGAACCTGATGTTGAGTGCTTTTTTCTCGCGTAATGAACCTAATGCGAGAGCAAAAATTTCCGATGATTTTACGCCGCTCAAAACACGGATAAATGTCTTCGCGAACCCGGTTTGGGCGATGCAACGGTTCCATTTCATGCGCGAGAACTATCCGCGCGCAAATTTTGCGTTCGCAGTTTCCTTCGCGACGAGAAAGGACGCGTAAAGCGGCGAAATCCTCCTCTCATTTCGCGCCAAAATCTCTCTCTTTTACGCACGCAAAAGAAAGTTTAGGCGGAAAAGGAAAAAATCGCAGCCGCACATCGAATAAAAACGAACGCGCGCGAACGTCCTCCCGTATCTGTGATGCGCGTTTTATGCTCATCTTCATCGTTCGCGAGAAGAGACACAAAAACTATTCACAGAGAGAGAGAGAGAGTTTCGCGCGTAAAAGAAGCAACGACGTACCATTTTGTGTTCGACTACGAAAAATGTGGTTTCTACTCTGACGGAAGGAAAGAGAGGAACAAAGAAAGGAGGAGCCAAGAGTGACCCGGTCTCGATAAACCCTACACCCTAAACGGTTTTCTACGAAGAATTAAAAATTGAATCGTCGCTCAAGTGTACGCGACATTTTGAGTACACACACACACAGAAGTATCCTATCGAAAGTTACCAACAGAACCTCTCTCTTTGTTGCTCTTACGAAAGACGCTTCGTTTTCTTTCTCTCTTTTTCTTTGGGAGGAGATCTGAAAAGCAAGCGTTGGTTTGGAAAGAAAACTCTTCGTTGCTTTTGGAATAATTCACATAATTGACGGCTCTCGGATTGAATCGGATTAGTAGTAAACACACAAAGAGAATGGCGTCCGTTCCAACCCAAGTGCGACGATTAGAAGTCTCGGCGTACCAGTCGATCATGAAAGCTTTAGCCGTGACCGGTTTGACCTGGGAAAGAGAAGATTTAATCGCCAAGTTACGCATCGAGTTGAACGTCTCGAACGAAGATCACATGAAGGTGAGAGAAAACGTCGGAGGGGACGAGAACGTGAAACGGTTGAGAGATGCGTTCGTTCAGTATAAGCTGACGCCGCCGGAACCGCCGGCTGCGAAGCGACAAAAGACGCAAAAGAAGCAGCAGCAATATTATCAGCAGCAGTATCCGGGCGACGAGGACGACGACGAAGACGGGTACGCGCCGCCGCAACAACAGTACAGACAAGCGAGACCACCGAAAGAACCGAAACCACCGTCGGCGAGAATGCAGAAACAACTGGAGAAAGCGGCGGTTTTGGCAAAAAATTTGGACGCGTTGGGAGTGAACGAGTATATTTGCCGAAGAGTGAAACGGTTTTGGCCGGCGGAAGGCGGGTGGTTCGATTGTATCGTGACGGATTACAAAGAAGAAACGAAAGAACACTGCTTGACGTACGATATTAACACGGAAAACGAATCCTTCGAGTGGGTGAAGATTGAAGAGCTAGACGATCGCGAGTTTCAAGTTGTGGACGCGCCTCCGGTGGATATTACGACCGGAGCGTTCAAGTTGAGAAGTAGACCGGAACCGCCAAAGTTACCGAAGCAAGTACAACAAGCGATGCAACAAGGCGCACCGGCGGCGACTTTGGCAAAGCAAGCCGAGAAAGCGAGCGGGGTGGAGACGGTGAATGCGATTAAGGATAACTTGGATATTGAAGAGGCGGCGTTGGCGGCGAAATTGGCGGCGTTGGACGAGGATTCGGACGACGACTCAGACGATTCGGACGACGAAGGTGAGAAGAAAAAGAAGGAAGAAGAAGAGGCGAAAGATGGAGAAGCTGGTGGTGATGATGCTAGTATTGATGCTATTGTGGGAAAAGAAGAAGCGCCGGCGGGGGAAGGAGAGAAGAATGTGGTTGATGCGGATGCGAATGCGGATGCGGGTGCGGATGCGGGTGCGGCAGCTGCGCCGGAAGTGGCTGCGCCGGAAGTGGTTGAGCCAACCGCGGAGGACGCAGAAAAAGAAGAAATTTGAAATGAAAAACAAGTCTAAAATTATATATTAAAACGAACTCTCTCTCTCTCTCTCTTTCTCTGCTTTATGTACGATCGTTGCTTTGTTGTCTCTTTGAATAATGATTAGTCTCTCTCTTTCTTTTTTCTCTAGAGACTTTATTCTCGCTTATCGTGAACTGAGGGCGACCTCATAATAACGTCCTTCAATTTTTCGAGACGCGGCGCCTTTGTGGGAGAGTGCATTCCGCGAGGAAGCGAGCTCGCTGGCGGAGCTTTGATAACCCGCTTACTCTTCGGTTTCGTCGATGAACCACTCTTTTTCAGGAAATACTGAGCCGTCGGTGTCGATTGAGACTGCCCTCGATGTTCGTCGCGACACGCCTGTTGCACATCCACCATTTTCATCGGCGATTGTAGACTTTCGTCACTCCCTGTGGGTAAACACATCGTTCCTTGTGGTGACGGAGTGTTACTACCGCCTTCAAACGCTTGATTTAAAATACCTGAAGGTGTTGTCACGATGACCGTATTGCTTTGCTCCAACGCAGGTGCCGGTAATGCTAGTCGCGGAGGCGCATGTGGCGGTGGCTGCGGAAGCTGGAGCAGCGATATCTCCTGTGACTGCGCTGGTTGCTCGAAAGCGACCGTGTTGATCTTTTTGACGCGTAAACTTTGCGTTTTAGACGGTGTCGTTTGTTCGTGTGACGTTTTTGCCGTCGTCGTCGGCGACGCTTTGTGTTGCGGTTGCTTCGTCTTCTCCACGCGTTTCTCGGACACATCCTTACTAATATCCAAGGACAGTATAGCCTGGACTTTTTTAGCTCGCTCCTGCTCTGCTGTCAACTGATCTTCGAGTATTTTTTGACGTGTCCGCAAAAGCTGTATCAACGTGTACTGATTTGCGAGCTTTACTGTTGCGGAACGCAAGGCTTGTAAAATTTCTTTCGTATCTACGCCCGCCGCAGGTACGCCTTCTGGTAAGGGTTCAATAGTTTGGTTCAATCGATGACCATTCTTCGCTTGCGCCTTCTTTCGAAGTTTCTCTATTTGTGCGTGTTGCTCTGTGATTTTCTCCTGCGCCGCGTTCAATTGCTTGATGAGCATCGTTTGTTCAGATGCGTATTTTTCCCTGTTGGCGATGTTATCGCTTCTTACAGCGCCTTGTTTGCTCTTCGTAACTTCCGAGACGTCTTTTTGCGTATCTTTCAACGTGTCTACGAGAGCTGCGATGTGATTTTGCTGCCTGACGACCACCATGGATTGATTATGCATCTTTTGCTTCATCTCGAGAGTCTCTTTGAGTCTTGCTTCCATCCATCTTCTCTTCGCCGTATCGTCGTACTGTGTGAGAACTTTCTCGATATCAAACTCTTCTTCGGCGTCGCCACTGCCGTCGTTGGTTTTTTCGGCAATACGGTTCTCGTTTTTGCGCGCTTTTTTGCGCTCGATGAACTCGTAAACGCGATTTCTCAACACCGTTGGCTCGAACTTGGCACCCGCGCTGTAAGATGAAGCCGGAAACTTCTGGCTCCATTCGCGCTCGAATATTTGCGCTAACTTTTCCGCGCAAACGTATACGAAAGTACCCGGTTGGTTGTACCTAAACGCATTCGCAAACACTAAACGCACATCGTTGGCGAATATTTCTGGATCACTCTCGTTCGTGTAATACGTCGGTTCGATGGGAACGCCTTTTTTATCCTCCGGTTCTAAACGTTTGAAAATCGTCCCAAAATCCATGGGATCGGATATCACGTCGAAATAGTCCGGAATGTTCAACGCGACCGGATCGACTTTTTCTAAGAACGGAAATGAGTATTTTCGATCGTTCATCAACTTTTGTAAGATTATCTTGTACTTATAAAGTGGCGCGTTCACCCTGGTTTCGTTCTCAGTGAGCGTGACACCACTCACGTCCTCGCTTTGCTCCTTCGCTTTGCGTTTCTTCCCTTTCCTATCGCTTAGCTTTCCTTTCCGTCTTACATAAGCATTATCGACGACGCGTTCGCGTCCGTGCTTACCGGCAGAACGAAGCTGTTGAATGCCGAAATAGTAATCGTTCATGCATTTTGCGACGTGCGATTTCATGCGATGATATGCCAACGCGTTTTCTTTAAAGGCTTGCTTGTTGTGCGTCGGTTCCACGCAGTCCGCCTCGACGACACCGAGCATATCTTTCATCATACAGTTCGCTTGCAACTGACTCGAAAAGCGTTGGTACATGCGAATCAAACGATTTTTGTTGTAAATGTGGAAGCCGCACAACTTGGAGTTTCCTTCGACGTACCCGCAATGGACAGTAACTCCGTCTGCGAAACCTTTCGGTTTGTATTCCGGAAAGACGTAATATTCTTTCGTCAATCGAGAGATTGGACAGCGAGGAACAATCTTCTCGCCGCGCAAGTAGAACGCGCATCGAGGTCGCAAGTAAAGAATCTCCATATAGGCCTTCATGGAGTAATCTTCGGGAACGTCTGTCGTCGCGAGTTGACCGTCTCGATTTTGTTGAAAGACCGGGCCTCGATGCTTGCGCGTATTTTCTGCCGTGTGGTCAGAGATGCGAATATCATTCCAAGTGCAAAAGTCGAGCTCGTAGAGATGCGAGTCTTCGTTTTCGCGCTTTCGTAAGTTGAACAAGATAATTCGAGTCCCGTGAGAACCTTGAATCTTATCAAACTCTTTCATGAGCGTTGTCGCATTAAACGGTGAATACTTCTCGAAGATGACCGTGTTGCTGGTCCACTCGCTCTGATCACTTGGCTCGAACGGGACGTAGTTTACTCCGTCGCCTTCTAACAACGTGAAAGAGAACATCGGGATCAAAATATCGTCCGCGGCGACGGAGTCCAAAAACGTTTGGGATAACAACGCCGCGTGCGCGTACCCGTCTCTTTTCGTCAAAATCAACGCGTCGTCGGCTAATCTCATCGATCCTGATTTGAAACCGATTCCAAACCTTCCAACGTTCCCAGATACGTGCTCTTTATCGGAAAAACCAAACGATAACATGTTATTCAATCCAGATCGAGTCATCCCTCTCCCGTCGTCTTGTACCGTCATCACGTACTTCCCATCGCGAACATACGCGTCCACTTCCACTTTCCCGGCGCCGCACTCGCGATCTTGCGCGTTATCCAACAACTCCGCCAACGCACCCAACGCCCAAACGTGCGACGTCGCGTTTGATTTCAACATCCTCGGGTGCGATTTCGAGTGTTCCATCACTCGCGCGCTCTCTTTCGAAACGTTTGAAACCATTGGTGATATCGTCGGCTCGATCTCCTCTGAGGTGTTTACACTCCTCCTCGGTTGTTGAGTGCTACACTTGTTGTTCTCTTTCTGTTGTTGTTCTCGGTGTAACTGCAACTTCAAACGTTGCTTCGCCGTCAGCATCGGCTGCTTCACCTGCTCTGGCACCCTCTCGTCGTCTTTATCGTGTTTCGCGGTTTCCTTCGACACCATCTCGCTCGTCTACGTCGTTTCCGCGCGAGTATTTTTTGAATTCAAAATTGCGCGCAAACAGCGCTTGAAAGGGAAAAAAGAAGGGATGAGAAAAAGGTTTCTTCTCTCTCTCTCTCTCTGTGTCAATCTCAATCAAACCTCTCTTTCTGTTCTGCTCGATAAAAGTCGCTCTCGAGTGCTCTCTCTCTCTCTCTCTTCTCTCGCTCTTTATGACTTACGTTTAAAGAACCTTCTCTCGACAACACTCTCTCTCTCGAGTCTGTTTTCGTGCTTCTTTTTGTGAGAAGTGAATTTGAAATTTGAAAAATACGCGAAGGAAAAAAAGGAACAAAAGTGATGCATAAATTAGGTGAATGGTCTTCACTCTCTCGCTCTCTCTTTCATTATTAAAAACTACCACCAGTAACGAAGCTCCTAGTATTATCGAGCGACGACTTTTCTAAACTTGAACGCGATAATATGGAGCGTTTGCATGCACAGGACGAAAATGGCGACGTAAATCAACATGTACCATTTTTGGGAGAGTTGGACGTCGTATTTTTCTTCCACGTACGCCAACGTGTCGACGGTTTCGAAATACGTGCCTCGGAAGGCTTGAATGGTTGGACAGTCGCCGTCTGGGTACGCGCCGGTACACCCTCGGTGTTCGAATTGCGGGGCAGTGACACCTTGGATGGCGTACGCGACCGGATCGATGAAGTACGCCCACTTCCAATAGACGGGAATTTGCGGGTACGGGAGGTACAAACCGCCGAAGAGGAAGCAGATGGGGATGAAGGCGGACGCGCCGGCTTGCGCGGTTTGGATGGTCGCGCAGAGACACGCAATGAGCTGACCTAAAGACATGAACGCCATTGAGACGGTGAAGACCATGAGAACGTGGAAGATGTAGTGCTCAAAGGTTGGGACTAAGCCGACCATGAAGTAGAGCGGGGTGACGGTGACAAAGGTGACCAGTAAGACCCACGGGACTTCGCAAATCGCGTGCGATAGAGAGTACGGGACGGCGTCGTACATGAACGAGGTGCGTTCGCGATACGCCACGGCTCTTTCTCTCACGCGCACGGGCATGACGGAGTTCATGAAGATGATACCGGCGAAAATGGACGTCATGAAAATGACCCCGACCATCGCTTGAACGCCGGTTTCGTTCGAGGCGTCTAAATCGAAGTAGACAAACCCAAACAGGAGGTAGAGAACAAAGAGAATGCCAATGCGCCCAAGATTGTACGCGACGTCGCGGTTGTGCGCGAGGGATGCGCGCTGGATGAGGCATCTGAGTTGCGTCAAGAACGATCGAGCATACGGCGAGGCAAAGGCGAACATTTCCGACTTTTCGCCTTTTGCGCACAATTCCTTGACCAAGCGCGTACCGGCGGCGCCTTCCTGGGAGGCTTTGAACCGTTCGACTAAAAGGAGGCCGTTCAAGGCGCCCCCGGAACCGCTGCGTTTCATCGTCATTGCCGGTTGCAAACTGCCCGCCGCGGTTGATTTCGATTTCTTCAACGCGCTTTTTTCGCCCGCGTTTGAGGAGTCGGTGCCGCCCAACACGTCCAACATCCACGACGCCGGGTTCATGCCGTCCGGCAACGCGTGCGCGTTTGGAATCTTTTGCAAATAGTCAACGAATGTTTTGCCATTCACGCCACACGGGCCGAAATAGACCTGATAGCCGCCTCTTTGTAACAACAACATGTCGTCGAACAAGTTGAAAATTTCCTTGGACGGTTGGTGGACCGTGGTGATGACCGTCCGCCCAAGATTGGCGACTTTTTTCACCTCGCGCATGACAATCAACGCCGCTCTCGAGTCCAAACCAGACGTCGGTTCATCCAAAAAAAACACCGGGGCGTTCGAGACCAACTCGACGCCAACGGTTAAGACTTTGCGTTGACCGGGCGATAAGCCACTCGGCGAACCCGCCACTCCGATTAAACGATTCTCGATGCCTCTCAGTTCCAAGATATCCAAAGCTTCGTCAACGAACGCTTTTCGAGCGTCTTTGGAAACGTCCGATGGCAAACGGAGCGTCGCGGAGAATTCCAAAGCTTCTTTAACGGTCGTAAACGCGTTATGCAAATCTTGTTGTTCGCAGTACGCGGTTAATCGCGCAAACGTTTCCTTCTTGACCACGTGACCGTTCAATTTAATCGTACCTCTCATTTCCCCGCCAGACTTGCGCCCGGCGATGACGTCTAACAACGTCGTTTTTCCAGCGCCAGATGCACCCATGAGCGCTAACATTCTCGACGGTTGCGCCGCGGAGGTGACTGAGTTCAAAATTTTCTTCGATCCGGACAACGGCTTACCGTCTTCTCCAGGAACCTTTACCGTGTACTCCAAATCTTCCCACGTGATGCTCATTGGAGTAAAACTTAACGCTCTTTGCGACGCCTCCGCGTCAACCTTCGAGATTGAAATGCTCACTTCTTCGGCATTTTCCCCGTCTTTTTTCTTTTCACTCGACGACGTTCTCGACGACCCGATGTTGCGCTGAATACGAATCTTCGACAACGCTCTATAACCTATCGCAGTCATCAGGCAAAAGAACCCGATAGAAAATATCGGCCCGGCCCAGAAATATTTTTTATCCGAGCTGATATCGATGGTACTCAGAGTAATCTTCCCGGCGTCTTCGCACGGGAACGCGTTCTCCTCGCAAAACTCCGCCATCGTTTTCGGGTCTCCCGTGTACCCTTGAACGTACACAGCGGCCGCGGTGGGATCCAACGGCACTTTATACTTGTACTGATCGCTGAGGAATTCGTTTTGACACAAAGATCTCAACGAGTACGCGAACAAAGAAATCCAATAAAGGAAGTGCAACACGCCCATCTTCTCCGGGGAGATTAAAAAGCCCGCAAAGATGACCATAATCGCGATAACTGGGCCAGGAAAGGTTTGCGCCGCTTCCATGTTTGGCGCAAGAAGAGCGACGACTCTGAAGAAACTCGCCATCGCAACGTTCGCGCACGTTAAATTGATGAAGAACACCAACCAGTTTTCAAATGCCATGGACAAACCAACCATCGGGTATAAAATGCAACTAAATATAGCCGTCTCTAACACCGCGATCGGTAACTGCGTGGCAATAGAAGACACGATGTACGCAAACGTTGGGAACAACTTGTAATCGAGTTGTTTATACGCCACGTATTTCTGTTCGACGCTAAACGTCAACTCGGAAAAATTGCTAAAGGAAATGTGCAAGACACAAAACAGGAGCATGCCTAAACGCTCGAAACCTCTATCCAAGGGCAAATCAAACCAAACAGAACCGAGAACGACGGACGTGATCAACGCGCCAAACATTCTCGCCGATAAAAAGACTTTATTTCTGAGCGTGATTTGAAATTGTCTCTTGATGACGGATTTATACATACTCGGCCACGCTTTCGGGTAGGCGGTGGAATATTGCGCCTTGGCGAAGGGCGTTCGCAAGTCAATCATGTTCTGCCCGTCCGATTTGTCCACGCAATCGGTCTCTCCGATGCTCTTTTTATATAATCCGTTCGAGTTTTCGACCCATCCTTTCCTTAACCCGTCGCCAGAGGCAAACTGGTTCGACGCGCCCGTTTTGGAATGCGCCAACGGATCCACCAAAACGCTCAACAACCAATCTGCCACGTCGCCTTTCTTCGCGTTCTCGCTGTCAAAGCCGAGACCACCAAAATGATCGACCACTTTATCCACGTCACCGTGATACACCGGAGTTCCGTCTCGCAAACACAAGACGTCGTCGAAAAGTTCGTACACCTCCGGCGTCGGCTGCAAGAGCGAAACGATAACCGTCCCGTTGGTGATTCTCGTCCACTCTCTCAAAGCGGCGATGATGTTATGCGTCACCGCGGCGTCCAATCCCGTCGATATCTCATCCATACAAAACACCCGCGCGTTCGTTACCATAGCTTCGCCAATCGTGACGCGTTTTTTCTCCCCTCCAGAAACGCCTCTCACTAAATCGTTCCCGATGATTGTATCCAAACAGTTCTCCAACGACAACAATCGATGCACGCTATCAATCTTCCTCGAGTGCACGTCTTCCTCTCTCTCATTCGTCGGCGTTGGCGTCGCGTTTTCGTGTGAAAACTTCGTCGTCTCTCTCACCGTCAAAAACGGTAAATGTTCGTCCTGTTGCGTCACGTACATTGCCATCCGATTGGCGTCGATGTCCTTCTCCTTCTTCAACTCCTCCGCCGTCATCTTCGAATACGTGACGCCTTTCCCGCCGCTCAAAACCGCGCTCGGTAAAATCTGCCCGACCGCTTTCAACAAACTCGTCTTCCCGTGTCCAGGAGGCGCCAATACCAACGTCAACGACCCCGCTTTAAAGCAACAGTCCACGTCTTTCAAAACCCGAAACGGTTCCATCTTCGTCGCGTCGTTTTCCTTCCCGCTGATTTTCTCTCTCACTTTATTCGGAATTTTCATCGCCACGTCCGTGAGCACCCCGGGGACGGTTTTTATCGACCGGTCGATTTTATTCGCCGGTAAGTGTAACGTGTAATCAAAATCGCACTTAATTTCCACCGAGGGCAGTTTCCCTCCGTACGCTTCGAGTTCATCCCAGCATAAGCTCGCGTATTGTTCCAAACGATTCGTCGGGTCTTCGACATTTTCCTTCCGGTGGTCGACGGCGCTCATTTTTCCTCCGTCTCTTCGTCCCGCCTCGGACGCGTTTTTCAAACACTCGCGCGAGAAAAAAAGATGCGTATTATGTGTGTCGCGCGCGTATTCTTCTCTCTGTGATGGTGTGTGTATCCCTCCTCTCTTTGCGCGTCGTTTAAAGCGTGTCAAAGTATGACGTAATGAGCTTTTATTTTTATTGGAGGACACTTGAAAAAATTTTACCCGTACTTTTTTTTTTTTTTTTTGGTGGACCTTTCAAACAGTTTTGGTGTGTTAAATTTTAAAGGGAAAAAGAGCATTCGAGACAACTCCTTTTATTCGTTAGAGTATTGAGCGCTTGAACAACGCTGTTTTATTCGACGACGACTGCTACGAAAAAAGAGCGAAGAATAACAGGAGCAGCGAGCAGTACTAAGAATACTAATATGAGAGTATTCATAGTTCGCCACGCGCAATCCGAGAACAACGCGTTGCTCTCCCCGAACTTGGACAACCCTTCGAGGCAATCGGACCCGAGTTTAACCAAGAAAGGGTGGACACAGTGTGCGAATTTAACGAAATGTTTCACCACGGAAGCGAATGGGAGGTATAAACACGTGAACGAAATGTGGACGTCGCCGATGAAGAGATGTTTATTGACCGCGAAAGCAGTCGAAGATGGGTTGAGGACGGGGAACGCGCGCGTGAATGGGGAGATTTTTGAACACGGGGGGTGTTTTGAAGGCGGGAGAGGAGGAGGAGGAGGAAAAGGAGGGGATGCGAAGACGAGCGCGAACGAGAACAAGACGACGGCGGCCGCGACCGGGCGACCCGGAATGGGGAGAGACGAGATGAAACAAGTGTTTCCAGATGTTATAGTCCCGGAGGCGTTGAAAAACGGGTGGTGGGATACGAAGCGAGGGGTGGAGACAGTGCCGGAAGCGCAAGCGAGAGCGGAGAGAGTGGCGGAGTTGTTATGGAAGCGAGCGAGAGGTAGCGGTGGTTTAAAAGAGAAAGTTGAGGAAGTAGAGAAAGAAGAAGAGGCTCAACAAGCAAAGAAGCGGAAAGTGGACGACGAACCAGAAGTTGGCGATTTAGTCATCGTTTCGCACGGGATGTTTACGGATATACTGTTGAAAATTTTAGTCGGCGTGCCGAAATCCACGGGGAGACAGATGGGGTTGTTTTGCTCACAAAACGCGGGGATTCACGCGATAGATTTAGACGTGGCGACGGAAGAGAACATTTGCGGCTTGGTACAGTTTAACGACGTGAGGCATATTCCAGAAGAAGCGCGAACGGGTGGGTCGGTATTTGGTTTAGATGAGTGCTACGTGTCTGAAGGAAGCGCGTGAAATGATTTTTGTAATTTA
>Ga0209425_10005565_pt1 | contig 12338 bp, 15 predicted proteins | sample COG_05_FD_184749 | JGI IMG/M metagenome (GOLD analysis project Ga0209425, IMG submission 184749) | Pelagic Microbial community sample from North Sea - COGITO 998_met_05 (SPAdes) (version 2) | ecosystem: Environmental > Aquatic > Marine > Neritic zone/Coastal water | place: Helgoland, sampling... | reverse complement strand
ACTCCTATGCCTGATGATATAATTTTCATTCCATTGGGTCTTGCAAAATATAATCCAAAAAGATTTTTTGCTGCAACTCTTGCTGGTAAACTTGTTCTTAGCTACATTATTGTATTCATTTCCCATTATGTTGGATTATCGTTCATTGAACCTTATTTAGAAAATGTTGATGATGCAACCCCTGTTTATATTGGAATTGTAATTTTTGCTGCTGCTATGACTGGTGTAATAATTTTAGTTTTAAAATTGGATTGGCAAAGAATTATGGTAAAATTTGCTCCTTGGACATTAGATGAAAATTCTGGTGATCAGAATGATGATGATAAAAAAACTGAAAAATAATTTCTAAATTTTAAAATTCCATAGCATTTTTTTTCCTTCTTTGATTCCTATTCTGCTTGATTTTTTTATTTTTTTATTTTCTATTCCTTCTTCTATGTAAATTTGTGATTTTTTTGTTAAATCTATTCCATAGTGCTCTTTTGTAATTTCTAATGCTTGTGTTAACTTTGCAGGACCATTTGTTAAATTTTCTAAATTATTTCTCCCTCTATTCAATTGCATTCTTTTAATTCCTTTTTCTGGATTAATCCCACGAATTAATACTGCTCCTGCTGAAATTTTATCATTTTTTGCAACAACATTGAAACAATAGTGCATCCCGTATGTGAAATAGACATATGCTATTCCTACTTCTCCAAACATTATACTATTCCTGTCTGTAATTTTTTTAAATGCATGACTTGCAGGATCATCTTTGTGCCTATATGCTTCAGTTTCAGTAATAATTCCTGACATTTCGTAATTCCCTACTCTTCGAACTAATTTTTTACCTAAGAGATTCTTTGCTACAATTACTGTGTCCCTTTGATAAAATTTTTTAGGAAGAATAGTCAATATCTATTTTTATTTTTTTCTTATTTTTTATTTCTTCTATTAATTTAAATAATTTTTTCATATCTTTTTTTAATACACTAATTAATTTTTGATTATAAATTGTTGCAGCTGGATGGATTGTTAAAAAATAAAGTTGATCATTTTTTTTAACTATTTTTCCTCTAAATTTTATAATTTCTTTACCATCCAATAATGACTTGAATGCAGTATTGCCTAAAATACAAATAATTTCTGGTTTGATTATCTGTATTTCTTTTTCAAGATAATTTTTACACGTGTCTCTTTCAATAATTGTTGGAACTCTATTTTTTGGTGGTCTGCATTTGACAATATTTGTTATGTATACTTGTTCTCTACTAATACCTGCATTCTCAAGTGCACTTGATAATTTTTTACCTGCAATTCCTATAAATGGTTCGCCTTTAATGTCTTCATTTTTACCAGGTGCTTCTCCAACAAAAATTACATCTGATTTGAAATTACCTTTACCTGGAACTGAATTAGTTCTTGTTTGACTAAGTTCACAGTTGGTACATTCTGTTACTTGTTCTTTTATTTTTTTTAATTTTTTTTCCATACTAGTTGACACTTTTTACTGTTGCAGTTCCTCGAATCGTAGGTCCTCCATTCCCCATTATCATGGATTGCATTGGATCCCCTTTACCACAATTAGTTATTGGTCTTACTGTGAAATCCTTTCCACATGCATCTATTGAATTAAAAAATTCTGGTGCTGTACCCATTACAATTACATCTCTTTGCAAATCTGTTAGTTCGCCATTTTCAATTTTGTGCGCGTATTGACAAGATATGCTCCAATTATATCGCTTCATGTCTATTGATGGTATTTTCATATTTGAAATATAGTAGCCATTTTTTACATCTTTTATTATTTCATCAATATTTTGATCCCCATTACCAATACATGTGCATGCCATGCGAATTAGAGGCATATATCGATAATTTGTTGCTCTCATGTTACCTGTAGGCTCTGTGTTGAATATTTCTGATGTTTCTCTATTTTGCATATGATTTTTTAAAATCCCTTTTTCAATTAAACTTGTTTTTTTAGTTTCTACTCCTTCATCATCAAAATGATACCATCCTAAACTTTCTTTAATTGTTGGATCATCAAATACGTTAAGATTTTCTGACCCAATTTTTTCACCTATTTTCCCTTTCCACCATGCACCTCCTGCCCATGCCATTTCCTTTCCTAATACTCTATCTGCTTCTGATGGATGTCCTAGTATTTCATGTGTAAGTAATGAAACAAAATCTGGATTCATTACCACTGTTGTTGTTTCTTCTTTAACTGGTTTTGCAGTAATTAATTCTGATGCTTTTTTGGCAATATCTTTTGCACTTTGTTGAGCTTTATATGTAATTAATTCTAAACCTCCTCTACCACCTTCTGTAATGTTTACTGATTGGGTTTTTCCTGAATCGTGTGCTGTAGCTACCATTTCTATTATTGTGTCTGTAAAATTTTGTAAAATTTCTGAACCCTCTGTATTTGTAAAATATTTTGAATTAACTGTATAGTATGGATTTGTAACTGATTTTATTATTTTTTGTGTATCTTTAATTATTTTATTACATTCTAATCCTATTTTTGTTAATTCATTAATTTCTGGTTTCTTTAAAATTGGAAAATTGATCTGTTTTTTATTTATTGGATTACTATGTAATTTTATTTTATTTTTTCTATTTGAAATTGTATAATTTGAATTTCTAATTGTATTATCTAATATTTCTCTAATCTCATTAAACGATTTTGGATTAGTTATTGAACAAAAACTCCATGCCCCATTTTTAATTAATCTGACCCCTATTCCTTTATCTTCGGAATTTCTAATATGTTCAATTTCCCCATTTTCAATCAGTATTGATTTTTTAACTTGCTGCTCTGCTCTAGCATCACAATATTGGACTCCTGACTCATCTGCATATTTTATTATTTTATCTGTTAGATCCTGTAATCTTTTGTCCATATATTACAAATTATGAGGAGTTCTAAATCTTGTACTGTTAGTGACTAGATATTGCAGGCATGGTGAAATAATATTCATCCTCAAATTCATAGTCTACGGTACTCTTTTTTCTTAAAAATTCAAAATATTGGGTACAATTTTCATAAAATTCTCTATTTTTTGTATTTTCATGATTCATGATATGGGTATCTATTTTACAATTTTTTAATGATAGTGAGTCATTTTGATCCTTGATGTTTGTTTTCTTTAACTAGATTCTATTGGATATTTTTTATATTCAGACATTGATTACAATTTATGACTACTATTGTTGCTGATACTAGTGTAATTATTAATGGAAATCTTTCTGAACAAATAAAATCTGGTTCTATTAGAAATTCTGAAATTATAATTCCTCAGGCAGTATTTGATGAACTTCAATCTCAAGCTTCAAATCACAAGGAACAAGGATTTGTTGGGTTAGAACAAATTCAAAAATTGAATAAATTATCTAAAGATTTTGGCTTAAAAATTATTTTAAAGGGTTCTCATCCTGAAATTGATGATATTAAATTTGCAGCAAGTGGGCGAATTGATGCATTAATTATTGATATTGCAAAACAAAATAATGCTGTTCTTTACACTTCTGATAAAGTTCAACATTTAGTTGCAGAGGCTGAGGATGTGAAAACTGTTTTCTTACAGCCAAAAATTATTCAAGAAGAACTTGAATTTCTGAAATTTTTTGATAATTCCACCATGAGCATTCACTTGAAAGAAAATCAATACCCTTTAGCTAAAAGAGGGAAACCTGGGGAATTTTTACTTACAAAAATTGGTGAAGATATTCTCACAAAAGATTATTTGAAAATGATTTCTTCTCAAATTTTGTCTGCTACCAACATTTCTGATTCTAGTACAGTTGAAATTTCTAAAACTGGAGCATCTGTAATTCAGCATGATGATTATCGAATTGCAATTACTTTTCCTCCCTTTTCTGAATCATATGAGATAACTATTGTTCATCCTACTGTTAAACTATCTTTAGATGATTACACAATTTCTGAATCTTTAATGGAACGTCTTACTGATAGGGCTGAAGGAATTGTTATTTCTGGTTCTCCTGGTTCTGGAAAAAGTACTTTAGCTTCAGGATTAGCAAATTTTTATCATGATCAGGGCAAAATTGTAAAGACATTTGAATCGCCGCGTGACTTACAAGTTAATTCTGGTATTACTCAATATAGTAAATTAGATGGGAGTTTTGATAACACTGCGGATATCTTATTGTTAGTTCGTCCAGATTATACCATTTTTGATGAAGTAAGACGAAGAGAAGATTTTACAACATTTTCTGATTTACGATTAACTGGTGTTGGAATGGTGGGAGTTATTCATGCCAATTCTCCGTTAGATGCAATTCAACGTTTTATTGGTAAAATTGAACTTGGTATTATTCCAAATGTTCTAGATACTGTTGTGTTTGTAAATAATGGTGATGTTGAGAAAGTTTATGATTTGGAATTGAAAGTGAAAGTTCCAACTGGAATGACTGAATCTGATTTAGCTAGACCTGTAATTGAAATTAGAAATTTTGAAAATAATGTTTTAGAACATGAAATTTACACATTTGGTGAAGAAAATGTAATTGTACCTGTAGCCAAACGCAGTGATGCCGTAGGCATTCAAAAATTAGCTGAGGATAAAATTAAAGATTATTTTCAAAGATATGATTCTAATGCTCAAGTAGAAATTTTATCTGAAAATCGCGTCAAAATTAGTGTACATGAAGACTGCATTGCATCCATTATTGGTAGGGGTGGAACTAACATTAACGAAATTGAAAAACTCCTAAAGGTTCACATTGATATTGTCGCTAAGGACTCTGAAATATTATCTTTAGATTCTAATGATCTTCCATTTAGTTTTTCAGAATCTAAAACTGCTTTGTTGTTAACTGTAAATAGAGAATATACTTCAATGCATGCTGATATTTACACTAATGATAAATTTTTTGCATCTGTTAGAATTGGTAAAAAGGGACAAATTAAAATTCCAAAACGTTCTGACATTGGAAGAAATTTACTAAACTCTACTAGTTCACAAAATGATATTAAATTATTTCTTAAAGATTACTAGAAATTTATTTTATTACTGATGAATGTTTTAAATTATTTTAACAATTTAAAATTATAAATTTTTAAAATTGTCAATAATTTTTGGATTTGCTTTTAGAAAAGTTATGAATTTTCTTAATTGTTTGATTGTTTTAGGATTGAGATGATGTTCTATGCCTTCTGTATCTTGATTTGCAGTATCGTATCCAACTCCTAAAATTTCAAAAAACTCTAATAAAATTCCGTGATTTTGGCGAATTCCTTCTGCGACATTGGCTCCTTTTTTTGTTAGATTAATTCCATGGTATTTTTCATATTCTAAAAATCCTCCTTCATCCAGTCTTTGGAGCATTTTGGTGACACTGGGAGCACTAACATGCATGTATCTTGAAATATCTAGTGTTGTGGCATATCCTTTTAATTCAACTAATTCTGAAATGATTTCTAAATAATCTTCCATTCTGGAACTTGATCTTGTTTTTTCTACTTCATGAGCTGCTTTAATCGATTCTAATCTTTTGGAATTTTTTACTTTCATCTGTTCTTTGTATCTAACATAAATCTACTATAATTGGGTGTCTGTTGCTTCAATTAGCTATTCTTTGTTGACTTGAGGGTAACCATAGTTGATCCTTGAATCTTAACTATATTTTTCTAAAATGATGTTGAAATGAATGATCCTTTAAAGGCACGATTAGCAAAATTACAAAAATTTTCTGATTCTGCTAAACGTAGAGCCAATTTGTACTCTGATATTGCAAAAATGGATGATTCTCATACTGCTAGGTCTTTGGGTGCACTTCAAAAGGCACCTGCTCCAGGTAAAAAATTACAAAAAATTGGGTTTTTGATGTTGTGGATACCTGAACCAACAGGAGTCACATGTGCTATTGGTGGACCTATGATTGTTGCAGGTAGATATTTGGATAAAAAATACAATGGTAGTACAATTCACGATATTGGCCATCACACCAAAAATACTATTTCTACCATAAGTGATTTTAAAAATTCAGTAACCTAAAACATTCATTTTTTAAAAGGAATGTCTAAAACTACTTTATGACTACTCGTGCTCAGGCTATTATCCCTATTTTCATAGCTGCTGTAATTATTGGCTCAATTGGATTACTTACTTTACCTAGTGATATCAAATTAGAACAAGTAAAATTTCCTCGTGGAATGATAAAAGTGGACAGTGTGCCCCTAGAAGTGCAAATTGCAGACACTGAACCAACTCGTGTCCGAGGATTAATGTTTCAAGATCAACTGCCATTAGATCAGGGTATGCTTTTTGTATTTCCTGAACAAGGTTTGTATTCATTATGGATGCTTAACATGCAATTTGAATTAGATATGATATGGTTTGATGGTGATGGAAACGTTGTTCATATTAAAACCAATGTTCCACCTTGTGTAATTCCAGTTGAAATAGCTGCAGGTTGCCCTAGTTTTGTACCTGATGGTGAGGCAACATATATTCTTGAAGTGACATCTGGTTTTGTAGAAAAAAATAATATTACAAAAGATTCTATTTTAGAAATTATTTCAATCTAAAATTGCAAAACCTTATCTTATAATGTATTTCTAAATTATTTGTGAATAAAAAAATTATAATTCCTTTTACTGTTATAATTATATCTGCTATTGCAATATTTTTAATTCCTGAAAATTCTAATATGCCTTCTTCAGATAATCTCTATCAATATGGTTTTACTTTTTATGATGTTGAAAAAATAGAGTCATCTTTAGCAGAACAAAATATTTTCATGTCTACTCCTACTCCTGTAACAGATCATACTATTGGAAATTATTGTGCGATACGTGATGAAATTTTGTCTGGTATTAATTACTGTACTACAACTGCCATCCAGGGTTCAGATGGACGTTCTCTTGGAAATATAAGTATGGGCGGTGTCCCTGATAATCCGATAATGGCTATTGCCTTTATTGAGTCCTCTCCGTCTTTAGATTCAAAATCTAATGAAGTTAAAATTATTTTTGAAACAATGATTGAAACTTTGGTATGTGATTGTTGGAATGATAAACAACCTGGTGGATTTGAATCTGTTAATGCCTGGATAGACGCTGCTAAAATAAAATATGCTGAATCTTCTCAAACTATACCACTGAAATCAACCATTACTGGATTGAGTGATGAAACATTGATTCTTGAAATAAATTACAAAAATGACTCATATTTATGGACTTTAATTGTTCTAAAGTAGTCTAAATATATGATAAAATCATTTGATTGGAGATTACGATGATTGATCAATTATGGTTAATTCCTTTAGGATTCGCTGCCGGAATATTGGGTTCTATGATTGGTCTTGGTGGTGGAATAATTGTTGTTCCAGTGTTAACATTTTTGGGATTCCCCCCTACTGTTGCTGCAAGTAATAGTCTTTTTGCTGCATTTAGTAATTCTGTTGCATCAACAATTTCATATTCTAAACAAAAAAGAATTGAATTTTCTTTAGGAATAAAACTTGGTTTACTTGCAATTCCTGGAACTATTTTTGGTGCAATAATTTCAACTGACGTGGCACCTGATATTTTTAAAATTTTATTTGGTTTTGTGTTAATTGCATCTTCTGTTTACATTTTTTTAAGAAAACAACTTGAATCTCGTGATAAAATAATTTCTAAACAATTAATTATTTTTATTATTGGATCCAGTTTCTTTGCAGGAATTATTTCTTCTTTCTTTGGGATTGGTGGAGGTATTGTTTTTGTGCCTTTGATGGTTGTTGGAATGGGAATGTCGATGAAGAGGGCTGCACCCACTTCTCAATTAATTCTATTATTTGCATCATTATCTGGAATAATTGTTCATAGTATTCTGGGCCACCCTGATTTTCTTCAATCTGGATTTTTAGCCATTGGTTCATTTTTTGGTGGACTTGTTGGAGCAAAATTATCTTTAAGTGTAAAAGAAAGAAATTTGAAAATTCTTATTTCTGTGGTACTTGGAATTGCAGCTCTAAAATTATTTTTTGATTCTTTTAGTGATGGATTTTTAATTTAGCCTCAATTTAAAAAAGATCTTTTTATACTAATTTTTTGATGTAAAGTGTTCATTGGGTCTTTTGATCTAATGGCTGAGGAGACGAGTCGGCTCCTTAGTTTATTTTTATTTTCTAATTCTGTAAATATTTCTTTTTGAAATTATCATTAATTCATTATTTTGGGAACTACCTTCGTAATTTATTGTGATTTTTCCAAATTCTTCATTCATATCTTCTTTTTTTATAATTGTGAATTTTAATTTCAACATTTGATCTGTATAGTATGGTTTTAGAAATCTTGTATTTCGATTTCCCCATTCTGAATCTCCGTCTGTACCAAGAAAAATAATTTCATTTCCATAAATTTGATTTAGTCTTGTGAATTCTCCTTCCATTCTTGATAATATTGCTCTTCCAGATACTATCTGATGTTTTTCTTTTATTTTATCTTCTAAAAACACATTTCTTATTCTTGAAAATTTTATGTATTCTTCTAATTCATCATTTGAAATACTACATGTAGAATGAAATGATTCACCAACTACAAACTCTGAAAACTTTTTCATTCTTATCTTGTTTCATCAACACAGAATGTTACTTCTGCAGATGTAAGTGCATTTTCTGTAACTAAGAAATTAAATGCTTCAGCTATTTTTTGATTATTTGGTTCTGAACCCGTAACAGAACCTGGGAAAATTGTAAACATTCTAATTTTTGATTTTAATACATCACTTAATTCTTGATTGACTGTGGTAGTAAATGGTCTTAGTGCTCCTCTGAAAACCTCCACTTGTGCTCTTTGAGTTCCTGTAACTTTACGTCCTATTGGTAAATCTGGTCCTATGATCATGATTGCTCCCTTGGTATCTTTGTATAATCTTGGGTCTTTGTCTCCTCCTGGAACAAAGTGTTCTAATGCCCTTTGAGCAACCGTTGCTGGTGTTGAGATGAATTTTGCAACTAATTCTTCCCATCCTACTCTATTCAATTCTGTTAATTTACCTATTTCTGGAAGTTTTCCAGTAACATGAATTAATCCTAAAATTTCTCCTAGATTTGTTTTGGCAGTGTTTAGCCACCTTTGAACCTCTTCTGGATTTGTAATGTCTACAATATGTGAATGGAATTTACTACTGATGTGTTCTTGAACTTCTTTTGGAGTTGATTGTGAAATGAAGCATGCAACTTTTCCTCCATTTTTCTCAACATGTTGTGCTAAAAATTCTACTCTTTCAGCATCTGTTTTATCCGTACCGTCAATTGTGAAAACTACTGATTTACCTGTAAAGTCTGGTTGATGAACTCCTGGAGCCGTTGTTCCAATGTGTGGCTTTACTGGATAAAATACTCTATCTCCTGGAATTACTTTACCGTTAAGGATTTTTGCAATTTCATCATCACATAAGTTTAGAACTGATTCTGCTACTTGTGTTTGAGCTAAAAATTCTTTGTTTGCAATCATATGTGATGTGTTATTTTGAACTTTTTCTGCTATTGTTTGAATTTTAGTTAGTAGATTTGTAAATGTCTCTGTTAATTTTGCAATATCTTTTCCATTTGATAATTTTTCAGCAATTTTTGCAATTCCTTCTTTATCTATTCCATCTGCAAGAATACATTCCAGCAAATCATCTTTAGCTTCTTCAACTTCAATTGGAGTTAAGTCTTCAAATCCACTTACTCTCATAAATTCTGCTGCAGCTTTTGGATATACTGTCTTGTAAATTCTATCTGAATGTACTGGTCCTGGGTTTGTTGCAATAGATATGATGCCTTTGTCAGTTAATTCCCATGACATTGCTTCTGCAAGTCTATTTTTGGCACCCTGTGCAGCAGTATATGGACTTCTAAATCTGTAAGGTCTTTGCTCAAGTGGTCTTTCTTCTGTAAAGAATGTTGAAATTGTAATAATTTTTCCTCCCTCCTTCATTACTTTTAGTGCTTGAACTGAACCCCAAAATGTACCTGTAAGGTGAATTCCTATTGTACTTTTGAAATCTTTTAATGGTGAATTTGGAAAACATGTTACAGGGCCTGAAACTCCTGCATTGTTAATTATGTAATCTAGATTGACATTGTCATTTTTTAGTGTATCAAACATTGCATTCATTGCTGCCTCATCTGCAACATCTACACCTGCAAAAATCTTCACTGATGCCCCACTATTTTTCTCTGAAATTATTTTTTCAAGATCTTTTGATGCATCCTCTAAAGGCTCTTTTCTTCTACCAAGAATAATTACACTTGCACCATTTTCAACAAATTTGGTTGCTATGGCCTTACCAATTCCTGTACCACTACCTGTAACTAATGCAGTTTTACCTTGGAATTTCAAGTTAAAAAAATACAAACTTTTTGCATATTTATTTGGATTGATCTCTAGTAGATTTTTCTTGAAATCTTTATTTGGGGTGTGATATGAGATTTTTTATGCATGATACCGAATCTGATACTTTCATTATTCAAACATGGCCAGAAAAATTTAGTTCTATGTTAAAGGAGATCGGAGTGGATTCTGAATCTAAAGAAATTGGAACTGATGCTGTTGAAAATGATGAATACTATGCACGCTATTTTGCTCAAACTCCAAGAATGGTTACTAACAAAGGTTGTCTTGATATTAAAAATTCTAACATTGACGTCGTACAAATAATTCAAAAGGGATAGTCATGCAAGATCCAAATCCACTTCCATGGGGCGCATTAGATAGATTTCAAGCACATTTCATTGTTAGAAAGAATGCTGGTTCTGCTGCAATAAATTATACTGCAAAAACTTTAGTATCTACAAAAGGTCATTTTGGTACAAAAGTTGTAACTAAAGTTGCATGGAATGGTTATGGTGACTTGGCTACAAAATTAAATTCTGATACTGAACTCAATGAGATGATTGCAAAACAATCAATTAAAGATGCAACCATATACGTTGAACCTACTGACGCTGGAGTCCGAATACGTGGAAAATGGGATAATCATATTGCATTTGGTATTACAAAGGAACTTTTTGAAATTTATGATAGAATTGCTGGTCACATAAAATCAGTTTAAGCTTTCCACCAATCTAGAGCCAAAAAATCAACTTTATCTTTTCCTTTGGGAATTGCTAAAATGAATTGTTTTCTTACTGTTGTTGCAAGTCTTCCTGCCAGAACAATACCTGTTGTTGTAATTGATTCACTTCTATTGTAAACTTGAATCAAAAACGGTGCATGATCAATACCTGGTCCCTTTTCATATACTGCAAAATCACATCCAAATTTAATTCCTGGATTAATTATGTATCCCTTATCTCGAAAATTTTTGTAGACGATATATTTTTTTTCAAACTCATGAACTTCTTTTTTACAAATTTCTGTCATTTTTTCACTGTTTATCTTTTCTTTTAATCTGGTGATAGTAATTTTTTTATTTTCTAATAGATACAATCCTTCAATCAAATCTAAAATTAGAGGAACATCAATTTCTTCAATCTTTGGTTTGGGCATTCCAATTGGTTTTCCGTAATATCCTTCACTGAAAAGTTTCTTAGAATCTTCAATATCCCAAACAATTATTCTATTTTCTACTAATTCACTCTTCATATCCCTGTTAGATCTAATGTGTATATGAATTCTATAGTGCATAACTAAAGTTAAGCATATTAAAAATAAAATAGAAATTAAAATTGTTTTTTCTTATAGGCTTAATGCTAGCAGTATGAATGAATCTGAAACTCTTTGACATTTATCAGACATTTCTTCTATTCCTTCTATCACATCTTTGATTAACAACAATTCTTTTGGATCTTTTACTTCGTTGAGAAGTTTAATTGTTGCATCTCTGTATTTGATGTCTATTTCTCTTTCAATAGTTTGTGTTTCTTGGGCCAATTCAATTGCATTGGCAGTATTTGTATTGAGACTTCTGATAATTTCATTTAGTTTGTAGACTTCGTCAACAACTAATGATATCAATTCGCTAATGTCTTTGTCGAGTTTAGAACTTTTCAATGTAGTTATTTTCACATTTGAAAGTTTGAATGCGATTCCTGTAATGTAACCTGCAATCTCATCCATTGTGTAAGCCGTGTTTAGAAGATTTTCTCTATTCATGATTAATCCTCCTACATCAGCAACTTCACGTGTGATTTTTCTTCTAAGATTTTCTACTTCTTCTTCTATGGTTGAAATTTGCTCTAATGTGTTCTTGATTCCTTTTTTATCTTTTTTCATCAATGATTCAGTTAGTGTTCCAAGTTCTCTAGAAGCGTTTAGAATTCTATTGATCTCATCTTGTAAAACTGCTATTGCCTTTCTTTTTGCTTGAACTTCAAGCTCTCCACTATACATAACAAAAAGTATGATG
>Ga0209425_10005562_pt1 | contig 12341 bp, 7 predicted proteins | sample COG_05_FD_184749 | JGI IMG/M metagenome (GOLD analysis project Ga0209425, IMG submission 184749) | Pelagic Microbial community sample from North Sea - COGITO 998_met_05 (SPAdes) (version 2) | ecosystem: Environmental > Aquatic > Marine > Neritic zone/Coastal water | place: Helgoland, sampling... | reverse complement strand
CCGAGCCCTGCGCCCATATTAGCGGCCATACTGGCGCCGAGCCCTGCGCCCATACTAGCGCCGAGCCCTGCGCCCATATTAGCGGCCATACTGGCGCCGAGCCCTGCGCCCATACTAGCGCCGAGCCCTGCGCCCATATTAGCGGCCATATTAGCGCCCATATTAGCGCCGAGCCCTGCGCCCATATTAGCGCCCATATTAGCGCCCATATTAGCGCCGAGCCCAGCGCCCAGACCCATCGCACCCATACCCCCAAACGCACCCATACCTCCGATTCCGCCGATGCCCGCGCCGCCCATACCGCCCATGCCGCCCAAGCCGCCCAAGCCGCCCAAGCCGCCCAACGCCGCGAGATTGAATCCACCGGGCATCCCGGCACCTCCAATACCGCCGAGAAGTCCGCCGCCGAGAAGTCCGCCGCCGAGGCCGCCGCCCAAGCCCCCTCCGAGGCCCACTCCGAGGCCCCGGCCCAAGCCACCTCCGAGGCCCACTCCGAAACCGCCGAGACCGGCGCCGGCCAACCCGAGCCCGAGGCCGCGGACGGCGTCCATCGGAGACGTTCCTCCCGCGCCGAGCCGCGCGAGTAGCTCCTCCCGGCCGCGCGTGATGTCATCGACGCCGGGATGACCGTCGGTTCTGACTCGCTTGGCCGGCGGCGCCGCCGCGGGGGTTTCCGCCGACCCGCCCCCGAGCGACGCCACGATGGAGTTGATGGGCACGCCCATCTGCACGAGGCGGAGCACCTCGTCCGCGGCGCCACTCGTCTGCACCAGCTTCAGCAGCCCGTCCAGGTTAGCCCCGCCGAGCGCCGACGGCAGCATGGACGAGGTGCCCGCCATGCCGGACTCGTTGAGGCCGAGCAACCCCGCGGCTTGCGGGAGCATGAGAGGATTGGCCGCGAGAGGATTGGCCGCGAGAGCGCCCCCGGCCGCGTGGTTGGTCCCGCCCATGTGCCCCAGCCCCGCGCCCAGGCCGTGGAGGCCGCTGTGGAGGCCGGTCAGCCCCCCGGCGCCCGCGCGGGTGTTAGTGGCCACGTTGCCGTCCATGCCCAGCGCGAGCGCGTTGCTCTGCACCTGGCACAACTTTTCCATCATCGACGCGTACTCGGCGAGAACCTCGTTGCGGGACGCCGCCACCTCCTCCTCGATGCCCCCGGCGCCGACGTTGGCGGGCTTGAGGTAGGCACCCGCGGGTCCCTTGGGCTTGGGCATGCGTCGTTCGCCGGGCCCCAGCGGTCCGTCGAGCTCGAGCCTGAAGTCGTCTTCGCCGAGTTCTTCCCGCGTCTCGTTGAATCCGAGGGCGGCGTCGATCGTCTTGTCGTCGACGTGCTCCTTGGCGTCGGACTTGGCCCTGGCTTTGGCCCTGAGCTTGGCGTGGAGGTGGTTCTTGATCGCGTTGTCGGTGCGGCCGGGCAGGAGCTTGGCGATGGACGCCCAGCGGTTGCCGAGCTTCTTGTAGGCGGCCATTATGGTGCGATCCTCCGCCTCGCTGAAGTTGTCGCGCCGGAGCGTGGGATCCAGCTGGTTGCACCATCGCAGGCGGCAGGATTTGCTGCTGCGGTTGGGGATTCCCTCGGCGATGAACGACCAGTTGCGCGCGCCGTGGGTCATCACCAGCATGCTCAGCCGGGCGTCCTCCTGCGGGGTTCGAAAGGTCGGAAGACGACGGGTGAGAAAAGTCGGGTAGGTGCAAAAACGTGCGGGGTGTCCTCTGAGTGATCGTGCGGGGGGAGAATGCGGTGTAGAACGCGCGGGTGTAGCGTCCGCGGACCCCGACGGCACCGAGACCGCGAGCTACGTTCGAACGATAGACTCATGGGAACGATGCGCGGCGATCCGGGGCGCGATCCAGGGCGCGATCGCGCGACCGAGAGCGGAACCGCGACCGAGAGCGGAACCGCGACCGAGAGCGGAACAACTCCAATCTTCGAACACGGGCAGGTAAAACCTCTGGTTTGCGCGGTGACCTCGGGCGCACCTCGGGGCTCCACACGGTCTTGTAAACCTTCGCCTTCATGTCGCCGCCGTCGCCGTCGCCGTCGTCTTTGTACATGTTCGCATCCGCATGTTCGGTCTCGGGATCCATCGCGACGGCCTCCCGCGCGTCCCGTTCTGTCCGCGGGGCCCGAACCCATTTTGGACCTACCCTGATGAACGGACATTGGACAAAAAGTCTCTGGAGTTGATGACACATATCTGGAGGTATTCCGCCCTTCCATTCCCTTCCAGGATTTTCCAAATCTTGGAACGCGTAGGGAACCTAGTTTGAAAAAATATCTTCTGACGAGGACTTTTTCACAAACTGGAGAGTATTTATTCAAACTGGTTCATTCAAGAGTTGTTTAATCGGGTTAATTAGCACCAGTCGGTTTTGCTGGTAATGAACCAGACCGGGACTGGAGTGCGTTTTCGACCATGTCACCATGTTTGCAGCGTTGATCTTCGAGTTTATGAGATTCAGGTTTGGCTCGAGCCCTGGACGCACACCCTCCCCGCCCTCCCCGCCGCCCGCGTGCGAGCGTATCGATGAACGACAGGGTCCTCGGCCTCGTCCTCTGCACCGCCGCCACCGTCGCGTTCGCCTACTACACCGTCTGGGCGCTCGTCACCCCGTTCATCGACGACGACCACCCCGTGCTCGACTGGTTCCCCGATCGACGATACGCGGTCTTACTCCCCGCGGCGCTCGGGGCGCTGCTCGTCGCGTGCGTGTGCGTCTTCCTAGGGTCCGTGATGGCCGTGCACCTCAGAAACCACGGACCAAAGTCCAAATTCGCGTAGGTAGGAGACGTCGCGTAGATCGGTGTAGAGGAAGAGGAAGGCGCGCGCGCCCGTCGGTGCCGACTTAGGGATTGCATCTAATTATAACAATGGCGGAGCCCTGGGAGCTGACGCTGGAGCGCGCGCTCCTCTCCCGCCTACCGCCCGCACCCTCGGCGGATGAACCCGATAACGACGACGACGACGACGTTTCCATCGAACAAAACGCGGAGGACAGAGCCGCGCGGCTCGACGAGCTCATGGCTCTTTCGTCCATATACGGCGAAAACCTTCGGGGCCCCGCGGCCGTCGTCGCGGCGCGGATGTGCGCCGGCGACGACGTCGACGCGTTCGACGACGACGTCATGGACGCCGCGATTCGATTCGATCTGACCGTCGAGCTCGACGAGACACCCGGGCGGCGCATCGAGGTGACGATCGACGGTGAGCATCCGGGGGAAACATCATCATCATCGTCATCCTTCTCTTTGACGCACCCGCCCCCCGTCACGCTGCACGTCATCTTCCCGCGCGATTACCCGTCTATACGACCGCCGATGATCGCGCTCACCGCCTCGTGGCTCCCGCCCCAAACACTGGACGCCGCGTGCGATGCGATGGAGGCCATGTGGGTGCCGGGGGTGCCCGTCGTGTTCGAGATGGCGACGTGGCTCGCTGGTGGTAAGTTTATCTTAATTCATTCTCGTACGGGCAATTAGATTGACGTCGTGTTTTGTTCACAGGCGCGGTGGACGAATGCCTCGCGCCGGGCGGCGTCGTGGACCTCACCGACGTAACGGTCGATAAAACGGCCGATAACGCGAGCCGCGGAGTGTGCACATCGACCGATTCACAGGACGCCTTGTTCCGTGTGCTGCGCCACGACGCGGTGGAGAAGGAGCGACGGTTCGCGGATGGCACGCATCGATGCGGCGTGTGCTTTGACCAAGTTCTCGGTTCACGCTTTATCCGCCTCTGCAAGCCTCGGTGCGATCACAGGTTCTGTGAGACCTGCGTCACCGCGCAGGCGACGATACACGTGGTGGACGGGACGGTCGGGTCGATCGTGTGCCCGGAGCCCGGTTGCGGCGCGCCGGTCGACCCCGAGGTTCTCCGGCGTCTCCTGCCTGCCGAGCGATTCGAGCGATGGGAAAAGTTGACTCTGGAGCGGTCGTTGGACGCGATGTCGGATTTGGTGTACTGCCCGCGGTGCGAGGCGCCCGTGATCGAGGACGAGGGCGGGGACCATTGCGGCCGGTGCGCGTCGTGCATGTTTACGTTTTGTTCGCTGTGCCGCGAATCGTGGCACCCCGGTACGGTTTGCCTCACCCCGGAGCGGCGCCTGTTGGTGCTGGAGTCCCGGAACCGTGGTGACGCGAAGATGGGCGACGACGCGCGGCGTAGGCACCGGGAGCAGGTGGCGGACGCCATGGCTCAGCGTTACATCGACCGCGAGGGTAAGCAGTGCCCGCGGTGCAACACGGGCGTGGTGAAGAGCGAGGGGTGCAACAAGATGACGTGCGGCGGCTGCGGCTGTTTCTTTTGTTACAAGTGCGGGAAAGAGTGCTTCGGTTACGAACACTTTCGCGAGGGCGAGTGTTCGTTGTTCGACCTCGACGCCATCGCCGCGTGGGAGCGGGAGATGAACGCGGCGTTTGTGGTTCAGGAGAACCGGAACAGGGACGCGCACGTGAGGGGCGGGGAGGTACGACAGACGCGGTGTCCGAAGTGCCGGCAGCCGAACTGGAAGCTCGAGGGCAACAACCACGTAAGGTGCTGGAGCTGTAACCAGCATTTCTGCTGCGCGTGCATGAAGGTGGTGCGACGGGGGCAGGAGACCCGCGATCACTACGGGACCGGGCCGGGTAAGTGCAGGCAGCACTCGGCGGACTGATAGTTTTAGCCTCTTAAAGTAGATATACCGCCGGAGACAACTTCTTTGCCAAAACGTCCTCCACCTGAACACTGAACTTGGAAAGTCAAACAGAAGTCATGGACGCCGAGGTCTCGGTTCCCAACGAGACTGGCGGTGGCCAGTCCAAGATGGAGGCTAAGCGCGTTCAGATGATGGTGAGCCGCACGGAGTATCCACCGAGTATCCATCTCGCAAAGCCTCACGCCCCGGCACGCGTCGCCCACGATCTCGCGCCAGATCTCCACGCCCGATCCGCCATTCAAAACAAAACATCCCTGACCCGCACCGCCCCCATTGGTCGACGACAGGACCGCCTGAACGCCATCGAGGAGGCGCGTAAGGCCGAGGCGGACGCGCGCAGGGCCGAGTTGGACGCCGCCGCGGACCCCCGCGAAAACATACGATCTTTCCTCGCAACGTTCGAGACGCAAAAGGCACGGGTGGAACGGGCGGTGGATGGACATCGCACCGCGGTTGGCACCCCCGACGCGACGCCGCCCGATGAACTCCGCGCGGCACTCGACGCGCTCCAGACCGACATCATCGCCATGGAGCGATCCGTCGCGGAGGCGTCCTACTTCCTCCCGCCGTACGACTCGCGCGCGTGCACCGCCGCCGTGGATGCCCTCAAGAAGACCGTCGCCGACGCCACCGGCACGCTCCTCCCGAGGAAAAAGTTTAGCTTTTCCAAAAAGAAAAAGGAGAGCGCGACGACGGAGACTAAACCCGAGGAGAAAGAGACGAAAGGAGAGGACGTCGCCGCGCAGCTCGCGCGCATGGGCATCACGACCGACGGCGAAGGCGAGGGACCGGGCCTGCGGAACGTCACGGGGGAGACGATCGTCGTGGACGGCGCCGCGCTGGCGTCGGCGTCGGCGTCGGGCTCGGGGGACTACGAGCTGAAACACCTCACCGACTGCGAGGTGTTCCTGTGCAACACCACGCCCTTGCGCGCGATTCGTGTGCACGATCTGAAGAACACGAAGGTGTACGCGGGTCCCGTCGCCGGGAGCGTGTTGATGCACGGGCTGAGCGGGTGTACGCTGCACTTGTGCGCGCGGCAGGTGAGGGTACACGACGCGGGGAACGGAACTTCTTTTTACGTCCGGACGGCATCCGGGCCGATCATCGAACACTCCACCGACGTGGCGTTCGCGCCCTACGCGTTCGTGTACCCGGGCAGTGATAAGGTGATGGAGGAGGCGGGGTTCGGGGGAACGGACCCGGGACGGTGGGCCGAGGTTGAGGATTTCGGGTGGATCAAACAGATGCAGTCGCCCAACTGGAAAATCATTCCCGAGGACGAAAGAGTGGCGCCGCCGAAGCCTCCTTGATTGATCGATGCTCCATCGGCTGTGATTTAATTAGTCTAAGTCTTATCATATTCGCTGCTTGCTGCGCTAGTGTACACACACGTGTCTATTCAGAACCCGGATCCATTACGTCGGTGCCCGCGCATGGGAGTTCGCCCGGCGTTGCGCTCCATCGATCGTTCTCGCGACCGGTCCCTCGACGGCGACCTGCTGTTAGATACCCTGGCGTTCGACCTTCCCGGCGACCTGCTCCTCCTCGATCCATCGTCGGACCCATCCACCGCGGACCCGGCCGGTGAGTTGGACCGCGATCCCTGGTAACTGTAGTTCATCGCGCGCCTCGCCTCCGGATCCATCGGAGCCTTGCCGTGCCAACCGAAGTGCGGTTTTTCGTGGTTTGTGTCCGAGCCGACTGCCTTGAAACGGTTCATGGCGATCGTGGCCCTCGCGGCGGCTCTGAAGTTGCGCCTCGTGGGTTTACGTGAGTTGGTGTCGACGATGGGTTGGCCCTCCGCGGTGGTACCCGCCCAGATCACGCGCTTCTGCCCGGCGGCGACGAAACGGTTAGCGGCCATCACGGCAGTCGCGGCTCTTCGGAACGGGTTCCTGGATTTGCCCCCGAAGATCTTCAGCAGCGCGACTCTGTTGTCTTCATCCTCCGGGTCCGGCGAGCCGCGGTCCATCTTCTTGCCGACGGAGCTGACGCGTTTGAGGATGGACTTTTGGCTGTCCGACCGGTTACCCATGCCGCGGCCGGTCGGAGCGTCGGTCTCGCTTCCCGACGACGCGTCCCTGTTTTGATTGAGCGTCACCGGCGGCGTGGGCGCGCCGACTGGGTAGTCCTGGCGCCTGTACTCGGCCGCTATGCCCTCCTTCTCCAGCACACCCTTGAGCATCGGGTTCCGGCCATTCTGCGAACTCTCCCGACTGTCCCTGTCCTTCACGACGAGGGTTCGAAACAGCGGCCGTTCCCCGTTTTGCGAACCCTCCCCGTCGCCTATGGATAGCTGACTCAACCCTCCCCCGTCCCTGCCTCCGCCGTACCGCGCCGCGAGCTCATCGCTCGTCACGAACTTGGCCCCCGGCGGCAACTCGATCGGCGGCGGTATCGCTCGCCTGGCACCCGGCGGGGGCGCGCCCGGGTTCACCAGCGGCGGAGCGCCGTTCGCGGACCACACGTTCTGGCTTGAATCGTTCGAGTTTGAATCGGCGCCGAACTCGTTTGACACGGCGACGCTCCCTTCCGCGTCGGTGTCGGAGCTCCGGGGCTGACGCAGCCGCGCGCGCATGTACTCCTGCACCGCGTGGTCGCCCTGGGGGAGCACGTGCTTGTACCTGGGCGCCAGGTTGGCGTCGTTCACTCGGCCGGTCGTTCTGTAATCCGGGGTTCTGTCGCCGGGGGTGGGAAACGTGACGCCGCCGTGGACGCGGTAGTCGGGGGTGGCGTCGCCCGGCACGTGGTGAACGCGCGACGCCGGTCCCACGCGGTGCCGCGGGCGGCCCTGCGAGTCCAGACTGACGTCGCTGCCGGTCCCGACGCTCAGACCGCTGCCGCCGCTGCCGGTGCTCAGCGAGCTTCGCAGCGAGTGCGGGGCGTCGCGGCCCTGGGAGTGAATCGTGGGGAGACCGTCCCTCAAACTCTTCCGCTCGCCGCGTCCGTTCCCTCCTCCCGGCGCGTGCTGCGACAGCGACGACGTGGAGTCGGTCCTGAACCCCGTGAGGTCCTGGCTGCCGTCGTCCCACGCGCTGAGATGCTGCCCGCCGCCCCTCGCGCTCCGCCTACCTCGCAACGGATGCCCGTTCAACCGGCGACCCCGCCCGCCGCTCCCATCCGACGAAAACGATTCGGGGGAATCCGATCCCCGGGGCCCGTACCGATCCACACCCTCGTCGCTGCTGCTGCCCGGGCGCCCATCGTAACTCACGTGTGGGTTATCGAGCCAGTCCACCAGGTGTTCGCACACGTCCACGTACCTTCCCGCGAAGGAGTGATCCGTCTTCAACATCGCGACCCGGCGCGGCTGTCTCAGTCTGGTAAACTCGGGGTTATGATCGGGGTTTCCAGAAGCCTTTCCAGAAGCCTTACGACCGAGCACCACATCATTCACCGCGTGGAAAAACAGCTTGGGCTTACCACTGGCGCACGGGGGCTGGCTCGGCACCAGCATCGCGCGGACACCCCACGGGTGCGCGCATCCAATAAAACCAGCGCATTCATCGCGCAACTCATCCAACGCCGCGAGCGCAACCGCGGAACCAAACGAGTACCCAAACAGAAACACCCGCTTAGGATCTATCCACGGTAAGTTCGCCGCGTGCCTCACCGCGGCGCACGCGTCGTCCCTCTCACCCACGCGCGCCCACGTCCGCTTACCCCCGCTGAACCCGCACCCGCGAAAGTTAAATCGCACCGCCGTGACCCCCGAGGCCGATAGCCGTCTGGCGAGGTGCGTCATGAACGGGTTCCTCATGTTGCCGCCGAGGTACGGATGCGGGTGGCACAACACGACGCACGTCCCGGTCTTACCCGTGTCTGGCGGTGCGCCGCCGCCCAGGCTCATCCACCGCCTGCCGCGGTTGCACGTACCTTCCAGTTCCACGTCCCCGGTGCTCAAAATCTTCATCGCGAGTTCCTTATCCGCGGCGTCGGGGGCGCACCTGTCCCCGGCGGTCGTGGGCGCCTGATTGATCGTGACGGGGAATTGGGTTCGTTAGGTGGTGTAAGGTGTGATCTGTTGGGTCGATCGCGGTGGGTGAAAGCGCGGTATCGGCGGTCGCGTCCTCGCGCCTCGGTGAGATATTTCACGAATGGAAGGGGGGCACAGCGGATGGAGGTGACGGGCAGTGTTCATTGGACTCACGTCGTCGTAGTAGGACTTGCCGCCCTTCGCGAAGAAGGCTTCGGCGTCGGGGCCGAGGTTCAGGAGCTCCGCGGGGTTAGCGTCCATCGGGTTGAGCTCCTTGGGCGCGGACATGCCCGTGGAGGCGCCGCTCTGGCAGTTCCCCATGCTGCTCGCTCGCTCACGTGTCCCGAGACGCACGCACGCTTTCGGGGGGAGCGATGGCAGCGCGCGGGCGGATGCTCCCTTCCGGCGTGAACGCGTCCGCGATCTATCGTCCGTGGGACATCGACCTATGGAGATTGGTCGGGAGTGGGTCAGGGGATGGATATCGCGAAAATGGATGCGCTGCGGGCGCGGGTTCTACCCGTCATGCGCGACGAAACGGGGACGCGGGTGACGAGGACCCTCGTTTGTTGAACGGAGACTCTTCGTGGGGCGCGCGACGCGGGACGGTACACGGGAAGACGAAGCGACGCACCTCGATACTACCCCAATCACCTTCGAATGCTCCCGCGCCGCCGAGAATATCCCGTGCGGTGGGGTCGCCGCGAGGCGTCGCGTTAATGCGCCCGACGATGGAGACGAAGGGGCAAAATGTCCACCAACGAGAACGTCTGACTTCTGAGACTGCGAAGCGGTGAAGTTTTCAGATTTTTGCCTTTTGGCACGCGCGCGAGACCATGACACATCCAGACCCAATTTTGACCCTCATTTATGGTTTGGAAGTTTTGGACGTTTCCAGTTTTTCCCGGGAGTCCCGAAAGGACATATTCTTTGAATGCGGGACAGTCAGGGTTTATTAAACCTAAACACGTCCAGTCTAATAGATCTAGCGACCAGAGAAAATGAAAATTCCATAAAATAATAGCGTTATGTGATTATCAGTGCGTTTTTTGTCGAGGCCCTCCGCCACCCACGTCGTGAACTCCGTCGTGAGTCGCTCTGAGGGCCGCGCGAAAGCCAGGGAAAGTGGATCAGAGCTCGAGACAAGTGGCGTTGAAGCGTCGCTTATTTGCACACACGATCTCGCGACTGTGGCGTGTTTGGTAACTGTTCGGGCTCGGTACTCGCCCGTATCTCGACGATGAGTGGGTGTGGAGCCATGTCGGCCGCTCGGTGCGCGTCGATCGGCGCGAGGCCGTCCACCGCGGGCGCGCCCGTTCGCCGCGCCGGCGCCTCCGATGGAAAACAACGCAGGCTCATCGGCAACCGCCGACGCGCGGCGGTGACGCGCGCCGCCACCGCGGACGATGCCGTGGCGGCCGTCAACGAGGCGAAGGAAGCCGCGCAGGCCGCCATCGCGCCGTACGTGAACGCCGACCAGCTCGCGTCCGCGCGCGCCGCGCTCGAGACGGTGCGCGCGAGTGCCGTCGAGATGGGCGGTGACGTCGACGTCACCGCCGCGCTCGCGTCGCTGCGCACGCAGCTCGACGCGGTGCGTGAGGCGCTTCCCATCGACCCCAGCTCGCTCCCCGACATCGATCCCATGGCGGCGTGGCAGATGGAATCCACCATGGTGGACCTCGCGGGGGACCAACCCGCCGTCGCGGGCGCCATCGCAGCCGCGTTCGTCGCGGGAACGTCCCTAGCCATGGCCCGCGTCGCCGGCGTCAACGGCGACTCCACAGCCTTGACCGCGTACGACGGCGAGACCTTCGACGGCCTCCCGACTGCGTACGACATCCCCGCCATCCGCGAGTACTGGAGCAGCAGGCCCCTGGCGTCCTTGAAGCGCGCGTCGGGTCTCATCGCCAAACTCACCGCGTGGGGCGCGGGTGTCGCATCCGACGTCGCCACCGACAACGTCGAGCGCAACTCGCGGAAGCGCGCGATCGCGATGCGAGATTTGATCAGCGAGCAAGGCCCGGCGTTCGTGAAGGTGGGCCAGGCGATCGCCATCCGACCTGATTTGCTCCCTCAGGCTTACCTGGACGAACTGCAGAAGCTTTTGGACCAGGTTGCGCCTTTCGGATCGGCGGAGGCCCGGGCGATGATCAAGGCGCAGCTCGGTAACGGGCTGGAGTTGGAGGATGTCTTCGAGGACGCCGCCACCGCGTTCGCGAAGCCCGTCGCCGCGGCGTCCATCGGGCAGGTGTACAAGGCGACGCTCAAGCCCGGCGTCGCGGGCGTGGGCGATGCCGAGGCGGAGACGTGGGGCCGCCAGGTCGCCGTCAAGGTGCAGCGCCCCGACATCTTAGGCGTGGTCACCCTGGACCTCCTCGTGATCCGCTCGTTACTCGAGGCTGCCGCGTCGATCCCGACGGGCGGTAACGCGCTCCTCGAGCAGGTGGTCCAGACCGCGGAGGGGTTCATCCCCGTCCTCGACGTCGCCGCGGAACGGTTCATGGAGGAGCTCGACTACGGATTAGAAGCGAACAACGCGAGCCGGTTTGAAGCCGACATGGCTTCGGTGGAGGTTGTCAGGGGAGCGGTCAAGGTGCCGCACGTGTTCCGCGGGCTCTCCGGGCGGTGCGTGCTGACGCAGGAGTGGGTGACTGGTCGTAAGCTCACGGAGATCACGGCGGATCCAACCACCGGACCGATCCGCGCTAAGCTGGTGCAGACGCTGCTCAACTCGTACATGGTGCAGTTTCTTGAGACTGGTTTCCTACACGCGGATCCCCACCCAGGGAACTTCATGCTGATGCCGGACGGACGTCTGTGCATCCTGGACTACGGCATGATGACGGAGATCTCGGAGGATCAGAGGATCGCGTTCATCGAGTACATCGCGCACCTCTCCGCGCGTGAGTACGACAAGACCCTGGAGGATCTCGTCAACCTCGGATTCGTCCCGGAGTCGTTAGTGAACGACCCGGCGAACAAGGCCATCGTGGTGCCGGTGCTGGCGGAGACGTTGGAGACCCTGTACGGCAGCGGCGGTGGTATCACGGCCAAGACGGACGCGCTCAACGCGCAGTCCGCGTCGCGCGTGGGCGAACTGAGCGATAAGCTCGAGTCACTCGCCAAGGACTACCCGCTCCAGCTGCCCCCCTACTTTGTCCTGATCCTCCGAGCTTTCGGCACCCTGGAGGGTCTGGGCCTGAGCGTGGATGAGAACTACGCCATCGTGGACGAGTGCTTCCCGTACGTCGCGCGACGTATGCTCGCGGACGATTCCCCGCGCATGCGCGCCGCGCTCCAGTCGTTCGTCTACGGCGGCGGTGACAGGCTCAAGGTGTCGCGAGTGCGGGACATCGCCGCGGGTTTCTCCGAGTTCACCAACAACCTCGGCGAGACCGAAGCCGTCGCCGCGGAGGCTGCCGCGGCGCTCAGGGCCAAGGATGCCGCCTCGGGTGCCGACTCGGGTGCCGACTCGGGTGCCGAGGGTAAGACCCAGGCGGAGGTCGACGCGGCGACGCGAGACGCGTTGGCGTTGGTGTTTAGCGCCGAGGGAAATTACCTGCAGGAGATTCTGGTGGAGGAGGCGGTGCGGGCGGCGGATTCGCTCGCCAGGAACGCGGCGTCGCAGGGCTGGCGCGCGCTCGGCGCGGGCGCGCCCATCGCCGCG